>SXGQ01441628.1_pt1 | contig 73699 bp, 62 predicted proteins | sample 3178371 | NCBI WGS metagenome assembly SXGQ01 (sample SAMN11356859, study PRJNA531348) | freshwater metagenome | isolation source: freshwater sample F1-20 | place: China: Fuxian Lake, Yuxi | collected 2017-12-25 | reverse complement strand
TCTTCGATCTCTACTACTTGAGTGTTGACGATGAACTGCGTACCATTGACTGTTAGATCTCCTGATATCGTTACATCACCAGAGAAAGAACCTGTCCTAGCATAGAGGTCTCGCCAACGATAGGTGGCGGAACCTAAATCGTAAGTGGTGGTGGCACCTGGTAGGATCGATCCTGTGACCGAAAGATTGCCGCCAGATATCGCAAGTCTGTTTCCGTTCGAATCGTTCGTTCCAATCCCAACGTTTCCTACATTGTTTATGCGGAGGTATTCTGTCGTGTTGAACTTGAAACTGAGAACACCACCGGATCTCAAGTTCTCTATGTTCCAGTCACCGCCCTGAGCCCCTAGGTGCAGTCGAGAAGTTGCAGAAGAATTGGTGCTGGGGTTAATTACTCCTATTGACAAGGTGCTCGAAACATCTTCATAGACAGTAAGTTTATGTGTGGCTGTCGATGATGTACCGAGTCCCACTCTCACATTGGTATTGTCCCAAAAGAAAAGATTGCTGCCACTGAGAACTCCACCGGTTCCTGTAAGGACGATCTGACCGGCCAAGACGTTGCTGCCCGTTAAAGACCCAGAAATGTTGGTTGCTTTCAGAAGGTTACTATTTTTGTCAAAAGTAAAATCACCGTCAGCACCAAAAGTACCACCATCATTGAATTGAACCTGTGTACTTGATCCTGCGACGTAATTAGCTCCTGAAGCAGTTGACGTGATCGTGACAGCACCAGCTGAACTTGTCGTTATCTGAACACCGTTTCCGGCAATAAGGTAGGAGGTTCCATCAGACAACTTAGTGAGAGATCCGGTCAAATTGGTGGCGTATATGTTTCTCCAAAAACTTGAAGACGCACCGAGGTCATACGTCGACGTGCTACCAGGAACAGGAGAACCTGTTACTTCAAAAGAGCCTGACAGTATCGTTGTCGCTACTAAGTTGGCTGAATCTATTCTCATGTTACCCTAATTTCACCCAGTTAAGTATCGATTCGTCCCACGCGTATTCATAATCATCGTTGGGATATGACACAGGAGGATTCCACTGGCATGTAATTTCGTCCAAAACCCAAGAATCAAAGGGTTTAGGAGGAATGAAGACATCTTTTACTTCATCGTAAATGAAACCAATTCCTGCAAATTTCCCCCTAATCGCAGAGTTATAACTAGTTTGAATCCATCTGCCAAAAAGATATTTTTCGCACCATTCCTTGCTTTCCGCAACGACGACACGCACGACTCTATTGTTACTGTCTAATTCTGCGAAGTGTGCCATGGTAATCACCAATATATCGTTCCACTACTTGTAAATTTATACAACTTATAACTGCCTGAAACTTCTATAGTGGGAGATCCTGTAGTAAAAGCGGGAGTTAAAAGTGCCCCGTGTCGAATGATAACAATTCCTGATCCTCCATTTCCTCCTCGGCCATTGGAAGATCCTCCACCAGCGCTACCTCCACCACCGCCGGTATTAGCAGTTCCTGAAGTGGCAACGACCGCTTGCGTTGAACCGCCGCCGCCACCGCCGAGACCACCTGCTCCAGATGCAGCCCCATTGTAACCTCCACCTCCACCGCCGCCGGCATAGTAAGCAGATCCCGATATTGTGCTAATGAGACCTACGCCTCCATTTCCACCACCAACTCCGCCAACACCACCAGCTCCACCTCCGCCGCCGCCAGATAAATTTCCTGCAGATCCAGCACCACCGTTGTACCCCTGACGAGGCGGTCCTGCAGTTCCCAATCCACCAGCTCCTGGGGCATAACCAGCGCCGCCACCGCCGCTACCACCATTTCCACCAGCGGTAGGATATCCGGCACCAAATCCACCACCTAAACATGTAATTGTAGAAAGTCCGGATCCAGCAATAGATGAATTGTTACCGGTCGTTCCAGGACCGGTAGTGCCATACGAACCCGTGGAAGCATCGAAGCCTGGGCCTCCTGCGCCTACTGTTATTGTATAGGTAACTCCACTCGCGGGAGCAAAACTTCCGGAAAGCAAACCACCTGCACCGCCTGCACCGCCGTGGCGAGCACCTCCGCCTCCACCGCCGGCGACGACCAAATAATCAAGGCTATCGGGAACGCCGGCGCGCGGCCAAACGCTTCCAGAAACAGCTACGTAGATGTCATTTATCGTATAAATCCCAGATGTCGACGTCGAGGTTGGAGTTTTTGAAATACCAACGAAACCACCATTGCTCCTAATTGGCATATTGACCTCAGCTAAATTCCTCAACTGAGAGGATGATAGGAACTGTTTGCGATGATCCTGATATCATCTGTCCTCTTATTTTGTCATTAATTTTTAATACAATCGTGTCTGTAAGAACTGAGGCAGCAGATCCGACTGGAATCGATAAATTATTGACAAGACTGTAATCGGTTCCTGATTTTTGCATCGTCACCCTGACAGATGCCACTGTGCTCGAGCTGTCATTGGACACCTGTATCGACTTTAGATAAGCACCTCGGGTAGAAGAGCATGTATACACGTCAGCCAGCGATCCTGTTGCCAAGAGAGCAAGACTGTTGTTTAAAGTTAATGCCATTTTATTCTCCTAAATCTTAGATCTCATGTGCAGACAAAGCATAAGTTTCACTACCGTTGCCTAGCGAACCCGTGCCCGAGTTAGACTTGTAGTATATCGCATACCTGTAGTTACCTGAATTACCTATTGCAGCGTTGTCAAGATAGGTTATGTTAATTGGAATAATATTGGTCGCAACATCACCAATCGAGATTGTTTGAAGTTTTCCTGTCGATGTGATGATGTTGACTCCGTCTGCGACATTTATCCAAGAAGAACCGTCATCTGTAGAACGTGCAGCAGTAAAGAAAAACTGTGTAGTTGGATCGGTGCTATAGAAAGTCATGTTAGCACTTATGAACATACCTCCACCACTCGTCGTAACGTTGCTGGTCCTCATATGATCGGTTCCGGTGCTGACCAGTGTCCATGAAGTTTGGTCAAGAGTTATAGATCCTGTAAATGTGGAATAAGCAGGAGTCGAGCCTCCACCACCACCGCCGCCACCGCCGCCTCCGGAGCCACCACCTCCTGGGCCTCCTACGATCACATAACCTGAAGTTGGTATACCAAAAGTTATGTTGGCCTGAGTACTTGAAGTAGCTGTGGCAGATTTCGGTAAAATCTTATTGTAAGAAGTATCAAATACTTCTATGTCGTACAGCGACACACCCATCGAATGATTGATTGTCAGAGATGTAGCGTTCGTGAAAGATGATGTAGTATAGGGCAGTACAGAAGAATCGATCGTAATCGAGCCATTTGAGCCGGTTGTAAGAGTGACATTACTGCCAGCAATTAGATAGGGTGACCCATCAGCCAAGCGTGTCAAAGATCCGCTAATGTTGGTTACTTTTAACGCATCAGTTGTTTTGTTGAAGGTGAAGTTTGCATCGCCACCAAAAGCACCACCGTCATTGAACTGAACATACGTGTCAAAGCCACCAAGTGTGACCTGAGACGAACCTGTAATGAGAATGGATCCATTCGATTGTGACACGATGGAGATTCCTGGGCCTGCTATCAGGTATGATGTGCCATCGGTCAAATTTGTAAGAGAACCGCTGAGGCCTGCACTGTGCTTCGTCGTACCCGTAAATGTGGTGCCACTAACGGTCGCGACGACAGAGTCATTAATTGAAAGCGTGTATGAGCCGTTCGCTCCGCCATCGGTAGCTGCGAGGCCTGCGCCAACAGCCAAAGACCTCTCGTTAGTTAAAGTTGCGTCATTGCCTACAGTGAGGTATGCTGCAGCCAAAGGCGGAAGACCTGTGGTAGAAATTGTGACAGCACCGGAAGATCCTGTCGTAATTGCAATATTATTGCCGGCAATGAGATAGGAGGTTCCGTCAGACAATTTAGTAAGAGACCCACTAAGATTCGTCGCATAAACTGTCGACCAAATTTTGGTGCTGGATCCTAGTGAGTGTGTATTGGAAATACCAGGAAGTATTGAACCCGTTGCAGCAAGCACGCCATTAACAGACAGTCTGTTGTTGTTCGACACAGTGGTGCCGATCATAAAATTGCCGCTAGTATCAATTGTGGCACTTGGGGTAGAAATTACAGTTCCGGCAGCAGCAGATGCATCTGTGAAAAATCTAACTCCCGTAGAATTAAACCATATGCCTGCAGACACGCCAAGACTGTCGTGCTGCATTGTCGTAGCAGGAGATGCGTCACCTTTTACGTTGTATCCACCAAACCAGCCACCTCCGCTGTCCATAAGCGCAACACGAGTGTAACTGTTTGTGAGCCTTATTTCACCGCCGTTTGAAGGAGTTCCTGCGTAAAGATCTCCAAAAACTCTGACCCTTGCATCAGGCGATGATGTTCCGATGCCAAGTCTACCGTTTGAATTATCCCAAAAGAGAAGGTTACTACCACTGAGAACTCCACCGGTGCCGGCGACTACAACATGTCCTGCCAAAACATTGCTGCCCGTCAGAGAACCGGAGATGTTAGTTACCTTTAGAAGATTACTGTTTTTATCGAAAGTAAAATCACTGTCAGCGCCGAAAGTGCCACCATCGTTGAATTGAACCTGTGTGGTAGCACCTGCAACATAGCTCGCTCCTGACGCAACAGAAGTAATCGTTATTGAGCCGTTAGAACCTGTTGCAATCTGAATATTTTGACCTGCAACGATGTAAGAGGTTCCATCTGTTAATTTGGTCAAAGATCCACTCAAGCCTGCGTTGTGATTCGTGACTCCTGTAAATGTTGTGCCGCTAACCGTGGCGACGATGCTGTTGTTAATTGATAGAGTGTATGTGCTGTTGGCTCCACCGTCTACTGCAAGAAGTCCTGTTCCTACCGACAGAGATCTCTCGTTGGTAAGGGTAGAATCATTTCCTATAGTAAGGAATGCAGACGAAACAGGAGCCAATCCTGTCGTCGCCAACGTAATAGAACCATTGGAACCTGTGATTGCAGTGATGTTACTTCCTGCAATGATATAAGAGGTTCCATCAGTGAGACGTGTCAACGACCCACTGAGACCTGCATTGTGCCTTGTGGCACCTGTGAAAGTTGTACCGCTGACGGTCGCAACTATCGAATCGTTGATAGAGAGAGACACGTCACCAGAAGTTCCACCGCCAAGCAATCCGTTACCTGCGGTGACGCTCGTGATGTCTCCTAAATTACCTGTTATTGTTACAGATCCATTGGAACCTGTCGCAATGGTTATTCCTGCACCGGCAATAAGATATGAAGTTCCGTCAGTTAGTTTTGTCAACGAACCGCTGAGGCCTGCGTTGTGATTCGTGACACCTGTGAACGTAGTCCCACTGACAGTCGCCACAACAGAATCATTGATTGTTAGCGTATAGTTGCCACCTGCGCCGCCGTCTGTGGCCTTGAGACCGGTACTTGGCGTGAAGACTCTCTCTGATGTCAGTGACGCATCGGCCGCGAGAGTGAGGTATTGTGCAGTGGTTGAAGCGAGGCCGGTCGTTGAGATGGTAACGGAACCATTCGAACCCGTGACAATCGCTATATTGGAACCAGCCTGCAGGTAATCCGTGGTTCCATCTGACAGTTTGGTGAGAGACCCCGTCAGTGCATTAGAGACAACGTTTGACCATCTCTTCGTGGTATTGCCAAGCGTGTAAGTGACATCAGTTCCTGGGAGCATAGATCCTGTGACTGACATGGAACCATTAACCGCCAATGAGTCGGTTGTGGTCGAAGTTCCAATTCCAACATTACCTCCAAGGGGGTTGAGCGACAGCACATACGTCGCTGTTCCAAAGTTGGACACGAAACCTGACTGAATGTATGACGCGAATCTTGAAGTCGAGTACGTGCCAAACACGAATCCGTTTCCGCCGCCGCCCTCGACCGTAAGGTTGGCATTTGCACGATTCACAGTGTCGTTCGAGGACCCAAAAATGTGGAACTTGTTTGCAGGTGTGCCTGTTCCAACACCTACATTTGTGCCGTCATCATAAATAATGCTGCTACCGACTGCATTAGCACCTGACCACTTGGTAACGTAGTTGTTTGTACCACTACCAGAAACTAAAGAAACTTCGGAACCAAGCTTGCCGGCCTTCCACCTATCAGTAACCGAGTCCCAAAGAAGTGAGCCTGTCACTCCTGTCGTAGTGTCTGCAACGTAAATTCCACCTGTTGCAGCTGGTGAGGGGCCAGCATTAAGAAGAATGGCGTTGTCTTCTATTTCAACGACCTGAGTGTTAACGATGAATTGAGTTCCATTGACTGTTAAATCCCCTGTTATCGTCACGTCACCGGAGAAAGAACCAGTACGGGCGTACACGTCGCGCCAACGATATGTTGTCGAACCGATGTCGTATGTGGTGGTGACGCCAGGCAGAATGGAACCGGTGACAGATAGGTTACCACCAGAGATGGCGAGGCGATTGCCGTTGGCGTCAGCGGTGCCAATTCCTACGTTACCTGCCGCATCTACTCTTAGTCTTTCAGAGCCATTTGTGGTGGCTGTTATTATGTTGGCACCGGTTGCAGTAAGAGCCAATGTGGCGCTAGTGGCAGTAAGGTTCACACCAGCAGTGCCTGTGATATTGCCAACAGAAGTGAGGTTACCCGTCACGTTGGCAGTGCCGTCAAAACTTTGTCCCCAAAGAGTGCGAGCATTTTGTAGTGCAGTCGCAGTCGCGGCATTGCCTGTTGTGCTCTGGTTCAAGGTCGGAACATCGGCAGCTTGAATTGTAGAAGATACAAAACGTGTGCCATCACCACGAAGGTATTGTCCGGACGTTGCGGTGTTGTTTATTCTGAAGCCCTGACCAGAAGAAACGTTAACATCACCTGCCACATGGAGAAGTTGTGAAGGATTGGTGATACCAATACCAACGTTTCCACCCAACGGATTTAAAGACAGCGCATAGGTTGCGGTTACAAAGTTAGAGACATAACCTGATTGGACATAGGTTGGAAATGCTGCAGAAGAGTATGTTCCGATAACCAGACCGTTACCGCCGCCGCCCTCAACGGTCAGGTTGGAATTAGCACGATTTACTGTGTCATTCGAAGATCCGAGGATGTGGAACTTGTTGGCAGGAGCAGAAGTGCCAACTCCAACTCTACTAAGTGCATTGTCCCAAACAAAATCATTGGTTCCACTAAGTACTCCGCCCGCACCAGCTATGACTACTTGACCAGCTAGGACATTGCTTCCTGTGAGAGAACCTGAAATATTGGTTACCTTAAGAAGATTATTATTTTTGTCAAATGTGAAGTCAGCGTCAGCACCGAAAGTACCGCCGTCATTGAACTGAACCTGCGTGTTTGATCCTGCGACGTAACTAGCGCCGGACGCTGTCGACGTGATTGTGACAGAACCATTTGATCCTGTCACAATCTGCACGTTAGAACCCGCAACTAGGTACGAAGTTCCATCTGTAAGCTTAGTTAGCGAACCGCTGAGGCCTGCGTTGTGTCTTGTAGCTCCTGTAAAAGTAGTTCCACTAACTGTGGCCACAACCGAATTGTTGATTGAAAGCGTGTAGGAACCATTGGCCCCACCATCATTTGCCAGGAGTCCGGTCCCAACCGCTATTGACCTTTCGTTTGTGAGCGTAGAGTCATTTCCTACAGTAAGATAGGCCGATGCTAATGGTGCAAGTCCGGTAGTCGAGAATGTAACTGAACCATTTGATCCGGACGTTATTTGAACGTTGCTGCCTGCTATGAGGTAAGAAGTTCCGTCTGTAAGTTTGGTAAGTGAACCACTGAGACCTGCGTTATGGTTGGTCACACCCGTGAAAGTTGTGCCACTTACGGTAGCAACGACGGAGTCGTTGATAGAGAGCGTGAATGCACCGTTGGCACCGCCGTCGACGGACTTAAGACCCGTACCAGCCGTTAAAGCTCTCTCGTTAGTAAGAGTAGAATCATTGCCCACGGTGATGTAGGCAGAAGAATTCGTCGCAGCATTTGGTGATGATATGTTGACAGAACCATTTGATCCTGTGCTTATCTGAATGTTACTACCGGCGATAAGGTAAGAAGTGCCGTCGACGAGTTGTGTAAGAGAACCACTCAACCCAGAATTGAACTTGACAGCGCCGGTGAAAGTAGAACCGCTGATAGTCGCTACAACAGAGTTGTTGATTGACAATGAAACGTCACCAGAAGTTCCACCACCAAGCAATCCGCTACCAGCAGAGACGCTGGTTATGTCACCTACATTGCCGGTTATTGTGACGGAACCGTTGGAGCCCGTCGCAATCGTTATACCTGTTCCTGCGATAAGATACGATGTGCCGTCCGTTAATCTTGTTAAAGATCCACTGAGACCTGCATTGTGATTTGTCACGCCCGTGAAGGTTGTACCGCTTACGGTAGCGACAACCGAATCATTTATAGACAGCGTGTAGTTGCCACCTGCACCACCATCGGTGAACTTAAGGCCAGTACTCGGCGTGAAGACTCTCTCGGACGACAATGATGCATCGGCGGCGAGCGTAAGATATTGTGCTGTTGTTGAAGCAAGCCCAGTCGTCGCAATCGTTACAGAGCCATTTGATCCTGTCGTGATGGCGATATTGGAACCGGCCTGCAAGTAACTTGTAGTACCGTCAGACAGTTTTGTGAGTGAGCCACTGAAAGATGTAGCGACGACGTTGGCCCAACGCTTCGAAGCTGTGCCAAGGAAGTAGTTCGCATTGTTGTCAGCACTGGGGTTGATCGATCCTGACACAACGACATTGCCGGCCACGACGAATTTGGAATCCATCAATGTCGTACCGATGCCAACATTGGTACCGTCATCAAAGACGACACCGGCACCGACTGCGTTTGAGCCTACCCATTTTGTGACATAGTTGTTTGTGCCGCTGCCTGAGACCAAAGTGGTCTCGGTTCCAGGACGACCTGCTTTCCACTGATCTGTGGTAGAATCCCAGACGAGAGATCCGGTGGTGTTGGCTACAGTATCTGCGACGTAGATACCACCCGTCGAGGCGGGAGACGGACCGGCGTTAAGAAGGACGATGTTGTCTTTTACATTGATAATATCAGAATTAATGATGGTCTGAGTACCGGCGACCGTTAGATTGCCTGTTATGGAAACGTCTCCACTGAACGATCCAGATACACCAAAAATATTGCCTAGATAATCGACCGAGGCGACGGATGTCCCAGAATTATTCCTAATATCCAGCAGTTTTCCTGAAGGCGTAGGGACTCCGGCTCTTATCGCCAAAGTGGTGTCAGATGAAGTCGATGTGCCGGAGACGAAGAGTCTCGCAGTGGCAACGACGGGAGTTCCTACCCCCATTGAGCCTGTAGTCATCGCCGTCGCGAATGTCGCATTGGCTGTGTTATCGACTACGTTGATTGGATTAGAGCCTACGCTGAGGCCGTTCTTTGCATTGAAGTTATTGATCGCCATGCCTTAGGTTCCCTATCCCCTAAACAAGTTGCGTTCATCACGCCTTTGTAAGTATCGCAGTGACCTTCCAAACCGTAGAGTTTGTTGATGCCGGTGTCACTTGTAGGTTGAAGAATCCTGCAGACGGATTGGTGACGTCGAAAGTGCCAGCGATTCCTCCTACGTTGACCGCACCATACTCAGTGTGTGATGTAATCGAACCGTTGTGAATTGCAAGTATCTTTGCTGTGTGATACTTGCCGCCGGTGGCATCCACTGCCTGCAAGACGAACTCAGCAGATCTGAATGTCGTCGAAGATACAGCGAGTAGTGTCGTTGTCGATATCGTGGCAGTTGTCGCCGTAGAAGTAACGACAGCGGCATCCGTGCCGATTCCTATCTCACCACTTCCTGAGACGTACATCAAGGAAGTGCCGACCGAATTCTGAACCTCGAACGTCTTCGTGCCACCCGTTGGCGACAATGCACCTTCTCTGACCACCATGGTGGGTGTCGATGCGGTGGAAGAGCCGGAAACGAACAACCTGCCTGCATAGGAAGCTGCACCAATGCTGACATTCTCGTTGACGTTGGCCGACATAACAACGTTCGATCCGTGGAGGAGGACGAAGTTGTTGTTGCCTGCACCGTACTTGACAACTGTGTCGTTGCTTCCGAAAGATCCGCCCGTCGCATAGATCGGATAGAAACCAGAAGTTCCTGCGGAGTATGTTCCGGCAGCGATGTACGACTCAAGACCAAAGTTGTAACGAGTTACTATCGTTCCACTTACAGTGAGAAGTGCTGCAGGTGTGGTAGTTCCAATGCCAACATACCTGTTTGCGTTGTCCCAGAAGAAACCATTGCTGCCACTTAAGACACCACCTGTTCCAGCGAGGACGACTTGGCCGGCAAGAACATTGCTTCCTGTGAGCGAACCTGAGATCGAAGTAGCGTACAGATTACGCCAACGCTTAGAAGACGATCCTAAGTCGTACAGGTCGTCAACTCCTGGTAAAGCAGAACCTGTAACCGACATGCTGCCGTTAACAGCCAACTTGTCAGTCATCAATGTCGTGCCGATACCAACATTACCGTTTGAATCAATTCTGATTCTTTCAGCGGTGCCAGCTGCAAGTATTATGGTGTTGCTTAGCGCGGCGGTGCCTGCAACTGATCCGATGATCGTATTACTGTTGCCTGTGGTTATGGAAAGACCCGCTTGGCGGCCAATGAGTATGTTATCGGTGCCTAAAGTTATTCCATATCCCGCTTCAGAACCGAGAGCGGTGTTGCGTGCTCCCGTCGCATTTCCCAAAGCGGAATAACCGACTGCTGTCGAGTTTGCAGAAGAGTTGTTCGAGAACAGTGCCAAACTACCAACAGCAGTGTTATTACTACCAATGCCATTCGTGAATAGGGCACCAAAACCCATGGCCGTGTTGTCGTTGCCCGAAGAATTAGAAGCCAACGCGGAGTCGCCGATGGCCGTTAGATCGATACCCGTTGTGACCGAAGTAAGTGCAACGTTGGAACCTACGACTACGTTACCACCAATAGAGGCATTACCTCTACCAACTCGAACGCCATAGAAGCTTGCATCACCTGTCGGAATGTCAAGTTTGTAGCCTGGGGACGATGTTCCTATGCCAAGTCTTCCGTTCGTGTTATTCCAGAAGAGGTCATTGGTGCCGCTAAGCACTCCACCTATACCTGCTACGACCACATGGCCAGCGAGGACATTGCTGCCTGTGAGTGAACCGCTGATGTTAGTGGCTCTCAACAGGTTGCTGGTTTTATCGAACGTGAAGTCTGCATCTGCACCAAAAGTTCCGCCATCGTTGAACTGAACCTGTGTGGTGGAACCTGCGACATATGTGGCGCCTGTGGCCGTGTTGGTAATCGTGACAGCCCCGGTGGATCCTGTCGTTATCTGTACATTCGCTCCGGCTATCAAGTATGATGTGCCGTTCGTCAATCGAGTCAATGAACCGCTGAGACCCGCATTGTGATTCGTGACGCCAGTGAACGTTGTGCCGCTGACAGTCGCGACGACCGAGTTGTTGATTGAGAGTGTGACAGTGCTGTTGGCACCGCCGTCGCTCAGCAAGATACCCGTTCCGGCAGTTAGAGCGCGCTCATTCGTCAGAGTCGAATCGTTGCCTATCGTTACGAAAGCCGACGTCGAAGGAGCGAGGTTAGGAGCAGCGATGGTGACTGCGCCTGTCGATCCTGTTGTAATCGTCACATTGGAACCGGCTATCAAGTATGACGTGCCGTTTGCAAGTTGTGTCAGAGATCCGGTCAGATTTGTCGCATAGACTGTCGACCACAGCTTAGAACTCGAACCAAGATTGTAAGTGGAATTAACGCCAGGCAGCAGTGAGCCAGTCACAGACATACTTCCGTTGACGGCCAACTTGTCAGTTGTAAGTGTCAATCCAATACCGACGTTGGTACCGTCATCGTATATGACACTGTTTCCTACCGCGTTAGAACCATTCCATTTGGTGAGGTAATTGTTGGTTCCGGAACCACTGACTAACGTGACTTCAGAGCCTAGTTTGCCCGCTTTCCACAGGTCTGTGGTGCTGTCCCAAAGCAGAGAACCTGTCACACCATTCGTCGTGTCTGCGACGTATATTCCACCTGTGGCTGCAGGAGCTGGGCCAGCATTGAGTAGAATCGCGTTGTCTTCTATCTCGACGACTTGCGTATTGACGATGAACTGTGTTCCATTGACGATCAAGTCACCGGATATCGTTACGTCGCCTGTGTAAGAACCTGAGCGAGCGTATATGTCTCTCCAACGATATGTTGTGGAACCAAGGTCGTAAGTTTCGGTGACACCAGGGAGGATCGATCCTGTGACAGAAAGGTTTCCACCTGTTATGGCGAGCTTGTTGCCGTTGGTGTTTGTAGTTCCAATACCAACATTGCCGCCCGTGAAATAACTTACCTCTGCACGAGTGCTTTGAACAGACGACTTCCAACGAGCACCATCGTCCCACAACGTGACAGCATTTGCGACGTTAAAAGTTGCCGTACTGTTACTGCTAGCCCACCACCTAACGCCTGAAGCCGGCATCAGCTCAAAGATTTGGCTGTCACCAGTGGCGTTGTGATGAATCCAATTGTTGCCGTCGTAGTAAGTTCCTGCACTGTGGAAGACAGAGGTGTCCCACGGTAATACCCCAAACGCTGTTTTATTAACAGCTCTACGACCAACTATGGCCGAGTCGTTGGATCCACCAGTGTCGATTGCAATGCCATTAATCGATGCAAAGTCGTTACCAATCGTGAGTCGACTATTTACAGTCGATGTGCCGATTCCGACATAACCGCTGGAATCATTCCAGAAGAAGTTGTTACTGCCACTTAGTACGCCACCCGTTCCTGCAAGAACAACTTGACCGGCAAGCACATTGCTGCTGGTTATCGATCCACTTATGTTGGCGACTCTCAACAAGTTGAGAGTCTTACTGAACGTAAAGTCGCCATCAGCACCGAACGTGCCACCGTCATTGAATTGTACCTGCGTGTCACCGCCGGCGACGAAGGTGGCGCCTGAAGCTGTCGCAGCAATTGTAACGGCTCCATTAGATCCCGTCGTTATCTGAACATTTGAACCGGCGATGAGGAATGAAGTTCCATCGACGAGTTTCGTGTGAGATCCACTTATCTGATCGATGTAACCGCGATACCAACGAGTGCCAGTCGAACCTAGGTCGTAGAAGTTGTTCTGACTCGGTTTGATAGTGCCTTGGAAAGTTGTTCCTGACACCGTTGCGACGACGGAATCATTAATGGACAGTGTGACATTTCCGCTGGTTCCGCCTCCCAAGAGACCTGTTCCGGCGATTACGTTGTGAATCGTTCCACTGTTGATAGTCGAGAGCGTAATGGATCCGTTCGAACCGGTGGCGACGACCATGTTACCGCCGGCTATGAGGTACGAAGTTCCATCAGAAAGTCGTGTGAGAGAACCAGAGATACCGTCTCTAACTCTAACCGTTCCTGTTAGGAAGAGCCCATTGGCACCGCTGAGTATCAACTGACCTGTTTTGTTCTCAATTCTGGAATTGGTTCCGTCATGTTGAATGTTAAGGTCAGGATCGTTGATGTCACCGAAAGATGCCCTGACTCCATCCCAGAAGCCAAGTCTCTCTTGACCATCTCCCGTGTTGAATGTCCAGCGATTGTTACCAACTCCTGCAGAGATATTAAGAGCGCCGGCGCTGTTGTCCCTGAGGCTGAACACTTGATCTGCAGTGGCGGTCATCGACACGTTCGTGACGTTGAGTGTGTCAGTCGTCTTGTTGTATGTGAGACCGGCGTCGCCGCCAAACGTAGAACCACCATCATTGAATTGAACCTGAGTATCGGTTCCTCCAACGTATGTGGCGGATGAAGCAGCATTGGTTATTGTAACTGAACCATTTGAACCGGTCGATATGGTGATGTTGTTACCGGCAACAAGATAAGAAGTTCCGTTAGTCAGCTTCGTCAAAGATCCACTGAAGCCCGTGGATGCGACCAGGTATGTTCCGGTTAAAGCCCCCGTGACTTTATTGAACGTCAGATTTGAAGAAGCACCAAAAGTGCCACCATCGTTGAATTGAAGCTGAGTATCACTGCCAGCAATATAAGTTGCTCCCGTTGCAGTGTTAGTGACCGTGACTGAGCCATTCGATCCTGTCGTTATCTGAACGTTAGATCCTGCAATGAGATAAGAGGTGCCATCAACCAGTTTTGTCAGTGATCCACTTATCTGATCAATGTAGCCGCGATACCAACGGGCACCTGTGGATCCAAGATCATAGAAGTTGTTCTGATTAGGTTTGATGGTGCCACGAAAGGTCGTACCCGACACAGTAGCGACGATGGAGTCATTGATCGCTAGAGAGACCGTTCCAGATGTTCCACCTCCGAGCAGACCATTGCCTGCAGTGACACCGTGGATAGTACCGCTGTTTATGGTCGCAAAGGAAACTGATCCGTTAGAACCTGTGACAACAGACATGTTGCCGCCAGCTATGAGATACGAAGTTCCGTCTGTTAGGCGAGTTAGAGAACCGCTGAAGCCTGTGGAAGCCACGACGTAGGCGCCAGTTACAGCACCTGTGTTCTTGTTGAAGGTCAGATTTGAAGAAGCACCAAATGTACCGCCGTCATTAAACTGAACCTGCGTGTCGCTTCCAGCGACGTATGTGGCGCCGGATGCTGTGTTGGCGACTGTGACAGAGCCATTCGATCCGGTTGTTATCTGAACATTCGTACCTGCGATGAGGTAGGAAGTACCATCGACCAGTTTTGTCAGCGATCCACTTATCTGATCAACGTAGCCACGATACCAGCGAGCACCTGTAGAGCCAAGATCATAGAAGTTGTTCTGGTTTGGCTTAATTGTTCCGCGGAATGTGGTGCCAGAGACCGTCGCGACGACAGAATCGTTAATCGTTAGAGTAACTGTGCCACTTGTTCCACCACCCAGAAGTCCATTACCCGCTGTGACGCCGTGGATAGTACCACTGTTGACGGTCGCAAGAGTTATGGATCCGTTAGAACCTGTAACCACCGACATGTTGCCGCCGGCGATAATGTAAGAAGTTCCGTCCAGTAATCGTGTGTGTGAACCGCTGAGGCTGTTAGCGAAGAGTCGATTCCACCTCTTCGTACTCGAACCTAAATCATAAGTTAGGTCAGTGCCTGGTTCTACAGAACCCGTGACGGCAAAAAGACCTGAAGCGAGGAATCGACCAAACTCAGTTCCGGAAGTTCCCTGACCAAATATGATGTCTTTGCCAGAATATGTTCCAATTCTAGTGTCGGCATTTAAGTTGCCGAGTGTGCCAATGTTATATGCCGCAACTGATCCATTGACTGTCACATTGCTGTCAAAATAACCTGTTCCTTGAACCTGAAGTTTGTAGGATAATCCTGAAGATGTACCGACACCAACGTTCGTACCATCATCATAGATGACGCTGTTGGTTAAAGCTTGTCCACTGGCGAACTTGGAAAGATAATTGGCAGTTCCACTTCCTGTGAGGACGCTACTGCCACTAAGCAACGTGCCAAAGTTGGTCCACGTAGGTACACCTGTTCCTGCCGACTGAAGCAATTGACCTGAAGAACCTGCATTTGTCGACTTGAGATAGCCGGAGGCATCGAAGTATCCCAGGCCTCCCTGCGTGCCTCCAGAAATATTATTTGAAGGAGTGCCTGTGATCGGTATCGTCTTATTGTAGAGATTATCTGTCGATCCTGTGGTGACGATGTTGATCTCGTTACCAACGAAACCGGCCTTCCACCTGTCGGTCAAAGAATCCCAAATGATCGATCCTGTCGTGTTGGCCGTCGTGTCGGCGACATACACGCCACCAAAATTGAAGGGTGAGGGGCCTGCGTTGAGGAGGACGGCGTTGTCTTTTATGTTGACGACTTCAGAATTGATGATGGAAGAAGTTCCCATCACCCTCAAGTCACCAGAGATTATCACATCACCCGAGAAAGAACCTGTACGAACGTATATGTCACGCCACGAATTTGAAGTGGAACCTAGGTCGTATGTGTTAGGTGCACCGGGCATCAACGACCCAGTGAAATCCGATTGTCCTGTCACCTGAAGCGCAGCAGGACCGTCGAAAGTCGACTTGCCGAGAATGAGAACAGAAGAATTTTTATCGAATTGTAAGTTGGCGGAAGCTCCAAACACGCCGGAATCGTTGAACTGTATCCATTTGTTCTGACCGGAGAGAGTCGACGCACCTGTTGTGGATATCGTGATGGCCCCATTAGAACCGGTGCTGAGCTGTATGCTGCCCGAAGAGAGCAGATAGGAAGTGCCATCGGACAGTCTCGTCAACGAACCTGTCAACTGACTGCTGTAGATCAACCTCCACGGCTTGGCAGGGGATCCTAAATCAAATGCGCCCGAAGAGCCAGGTGTGATTGAACCTGTCACGGCGAAAGAACCTGACAGGCTTACATCATTTACTAGATTTGGGGAGTCTATTATCACTGTGTCCCTCGCGGAGGCTGTTGCTGTTGTTGCATTGACTTCTAAGATCTTCGCGAAGAATCACTTTCAAAGTCGTTTACTTGGCATTAAGTATCGCAAAAACGCAAGCTAGTCCTCAACGAGTCGCTATAATATTAGCGTTGTAAAGCACAAATGCAAAAAAGTTCCTTACAGACGTAAGGAACCTTTCTTATTGATTCTTTTTCACATTCCTGAAATTAAAGCCTGCACAGCAGTACGAACTCTTTCCTGTAGCTCTTTTGGAAGAGAAGACAAGAGAATGTAGTCCTCTGCTGTAACGGCAGCTTGGGGCATGCCACCGGCCATGTAACTGTTGTTATGAGTAACTAAAGCACGAATAACGACGGGTGGAGGACCGATCCTCGTTGAGACTATTGGGTTATAAAGATCAGCTCGATTTTCCATGTCATCCTTTCAATATAGATCTACCCTCATTGAGGGTTCTATTGGTTACTTCAAGTTGAGCACGAAGAATTTCTAATTCTGACCTAATATAATCAGTGGAATCTCCGCGTCGCTCGGCCTCCGCCAGAGCTGCCTCGTATACGCTTATCTTCTCACAAAGTATCTCTCTAGTAGCTGACATGATTATCTCCTTGTAGGAATATATAATATCCTACTGGAATTGGTGGAGGTGCCCGGAATCGAACCGGGGTCCGCCACACTTCTTCAAACGTCATCGTCCACAAGCTTGGGATCCATTTATCGACCGGATCCTTGTCTAGATGATTTCACGATTCTTTCTTGGGCCGTTGAATCATCACCTCACCCCAGTCCAGGCACCACCTTCCTGGACGATCCACCCCATACAACGGGGGTAACTACATTGTTTGGGACATTCTGTTTCTAGGTCGTCCCCACCCATTGCTCAGGCCGCGAGGGCGAGAGCAGCGTGGCCGTTGTCGTTGGCAACTGTACGTCACTTGGGTTTTGTACCGGACCCTCGTGCACCGGTGCTTGCTGATGTTCGCTTCTGTGCGTCGTCGAAACCTTTACACCCCCGAATGTTACTTAGTTGGCTTCGGCATGTCCTTGAGGACAGCCTCATTCTGTTGTTCTAGGTCCTTGATCTTCTTGGCTTGCATCTCCTCCCACGCTTGAAAGGAAGCTACGTTGTCTTCATCATGCAACTTACTGAGAGCAATGAGTAAACCTGTCCTGAACTTATTGAGAAGTCTCTCGTCGTCCTCAGGAAAGAGCATCTGATTCTTCGTGAGGACCTCGAAAGTGTGCAGAAATTCGTGTGGTGTGAAATCGATGTTCATTCTTCCTCATCCGAGTGAAAACCGACGACCTTGTCGAGGGGGAAGACCTTCTTCCAAGCCTTTGGAAACTTACCAAGCTTGAAGTCATGCCACTGGTCGCCGTCGTGAAGACGTAAAACGCCTGCTTCAACGACTACCTTAAAAACGTCTTCAATGATGACTGACCCGTCTGCGACTAAAACATCGACGACGTCGTCTGCGTCCACATCTTCAAATTCAAATGAGACGACCGATCCATCGGGAGATGTGACCTTTATGGGTGCTAGATCGGAAACCGCAGCAGGTGTGACGTAGATTTCGACAGGTGCGTCTTCCTCCTCATCCTCATCCTCATCCTCCCAATCGTCTTCTTCTTCGTAATCATCTTCATGATCTTCAGAAGTTTCTTCACCGCGATCGTCACCATGGTGGCAAACGTGCTCATCGGAAGAGAGAAAATCATGCAACCTATCATAGATGTCAGCTAAATGCTCTGCATCTACGTGATTTGGAGTTGTGGTGTTCAAGTAGTGAAACACCACAGAATAGATTGTTAAGGCGTCAGACTTGTCAAGTTTCATGGATGTCTCCTGTAAATAAGAAAAGACGGGGAGCAAAGTTACCCCCCGTCTTTTCGGCTCATTAATCAGTAGGCCTTGTTGACGGCCTGGTAGTGCTTCTGCAGGGCGCGGTAGAGGGTGCGAGCCGTGCGACCGTCGAAGCTGTAGGTGTCGCCCTCTGCCGTATCGATGAAGACACGCGTCGAGTCCGTCTTGGGGTTGGTGCTGACGGCGACATTGAGAGAGTCGGCGTCGCGACGGAAAGTCTCCGTGCGGAGGTTGCCGCGGCGGTCCTCACGGGTACGGATCGAAGCGCTCTTGTTCTGCGAAACGGTGTTCTTCTTGCTTGCCATAGTCTAGTATCTCCTGGAGACGTATTCGTTTGCGTCTCGTTGGTTAGATACTAGACCCATGGGGGCACACTTTACAACGCCTATTTTTCTATGACGATTATTTGATGAGACCGGCAAGTTTGTGCCAGCGCTCCAGGACGATGTCGCCGGACTTCTTCGTCGACTCTTCTTTCTTCTCATCAGACTTCTTCTCGACAGTCTTGAACGGCGGCTTGTAGTTGACCTTGCCCTTTTGAAGGTTCGCAAGGGCACCCTGAACTCCTCCGGTGGCCTGATCGAGCTGAGGCATGTCGACTCTTGGGGGAGAGCCCTCTGCAGGAGCAGCCATCTGCGAGAGATTGTCAGCGACTTTGTCTATGATTTTCGTGCGAGCTGCCTCGACGTCCGTCTCGTCTTCGAGGCCGAAGTGTGACTTTACTTCGGCGTCATCGATGCATTGCTGAACGAACTTGTCAGACAAGATCTCACCGGCTTCTCCTCCCTTGCCCGCGGCAGAGGTTATCAAGTTAACGAGCTCGTCTTTGCCCTTGCCGAGGATGTTCATACCACCGGCCTTCGCTTTTGGTACGGATTCGCCTTTCGTCAATGTGGAAGCGATGGCCGTCTGAACGATGGCGAGGACCGAGCTAGCATCTGACTCAGGAAGCGCGATGTCGATGGCTGCTATCTGTGCATCGGGGCCGGCGACGGAGAAGAGTGACGACCAGCGATGATGACCGTCGATGATGAGATTTCCCGAGGTGACGATCATGTCGTTGCCCTTTGGACCAACTCTCTGAACGCCGCCGCTGATCATCTTCTTGAGGAAGTCAAACTTGGAAAGAGGAAAGGCGATCGACTTCGTCAACTCGATCTCGATCTGAGTCGGCTGCAAGTCACCAAGAGTCTTTGCCGTCTCTTGGATGTTGCCTGCCTCGTCTTCTGGTTCGCCATCGAGACGACCTGAATTAAGGAGTGCGCGCACGCGGGGGTCTGCACCAGGACCGTTGAGGTACGCTATGGCAGCAGACGGACCTTTTGAGACGTCGAGCTTCTTTGGAGTCTCTTCGTCTCCCTTCTCATCGTCTTCAAGCAGGAATTTGAGGGAATGTTTGTATGCGTGAGACTCCGACAACATCTTCTTCGTCTCGCGTGCGATTATCGACCTGAGTTTCATCTCGTCTCTGTTCATTCACTTATCCTCTTCCTTACCTGTAACCTTCTTTAGCGCATTCATGACCTTGACCGTGTCTTCAGGAGAGGCCTCCATCAGTTTCACGAAAACATCGCCTAAAACGGCGTTGTGATTCGACGACCTATTGCCGGACTTCGCAGCACGAACAGCCTCTGAGAACTTGCCAGGATCGACGCCGAGAGTGTTGGCGATCGTCTTCACATCAAGAGTGCCCTTCGTGTCAGCCTGCTCCTTGCCTGCCTTGACCGGCGCTTCTTCCCTGAGAGAGACGAGTTCTTTCCTGATGATCTTCCTGAGGTGTGATTCTAGCAACTTCATACGTCTAACTATACGATACACGACGCAAATTGAAGTTAGTATAATCTCATGAACATCTTTGTGCTGTCAACCGATCCAGAAGAAGCTGCGAGGATGCAGTGTGACAAGCACGTCGTGAAGATGATCCTGGAATCGGGGCAGATGCTGTGTGCTGCTCATGAGCCCAACACGGCACCTTGGAAGCGCACACACTATAACCATCCGTGTACAGTGTGGACTCGAGCTTCCACAGAAAATTACAAGTGGTTGGCGACTCATGGGCTGACCCTCTGCGACGAGTACACCAAGAGGTACGGTCGGGTACACAGGGCTGAAGAGGTGCTGGTGTGGTGCGCCGAGAATATTCCGAAGAATGTTCCTGTTGGTAACCTTACTCCATTTGTTGTTTCAATTAAGGATCCCAAATACCACCTCGGCGACCCCGTCTCCTCCTACCGTGCGTATTACAAGGGAGAGAAGGTCAGGTTCGCCGTGTGGAGATATTGCGATCCACCAACGTGGTGGGCATAGATTAGAGGCCGCTGATGGTGCAGGAACCAGAGAGCGCCTGCAAGAGGAAGGAGGCTCCGTCAGAGACGAGGGCGACGGATGATCCCAGAGTTGAGTTGAGAGCCAGAGAACTTCCCTGACCATTGACGCCTGTGGATCCAAACATTCCGGCGAACACCTTCGTGCCTGCAGTCTCTTGCGAGCCTGTAAGAATGTGTGCGTGGGCGGAAGCTGATCTGAAAATAAAAGTGGAACCAGGCACGCTAGAGGCCAGCGGCATCGTGACTGTAATGGCAGATCCTCCGGCAATTGTGTAAACACCACCAAGAGTGAGTGTGGTGGCAGAAGTGATCGATTGAATATTCAATTTTGGTGATGACGATTGCGTGGCGGCATTTTCAAAGACGACCCCACTTCCATCTTTTTCTACCTTGACTCCAACTGCGTCGCTGAATGTAACTTTAGCCATGATTCTCTCCTGTGATTACAGGCGTTAAGTATATCAAAGATCGCTACTGATTTTATATTTTAATCGTCTTTATAGCCGCCGCCACGTTTCTGACGTTTGCAGTAGTTCTTCTGTCCAAACCCTCTTGGATGAGAACAGTCGATAGAACGTTTATACTTGAGACTCCAGCGCGACTTCATTCCCTTGCGAGGTTTGTTGGTCACTTCTGACAACATCTCTCTGATGAGAGAACGTAGGAGTTCAATGTCGTCTTGCATGGAGTTAAGTATCGATGTCGTCGGAGAAGAGACACTGAAACGACATGCCGTGGTCCCCACACCACTCCTCCGCCGCCTCCCACTTGGCCACGTCTGTCTCGTCGTGACGACCCTTCACCTCGTAGAGGACGCGGTCCTCGAAGGCGTAGAAGTCTGGTACGTATGTGTGGGTCGAGCCGTCCGGATGTCTGTAGGGTATCGTGATGCCGTGGTCCTTGGTGACGGGGTAGCTCCTCGATATGCAGGTGTCGAGGAAGGCGGACTCCCAGGAGGAGTGCATGTACTCATCTTTTCCGGTGAATGGGTTGAGCTTCCATTCAGTCTTGAATGGAGCCTGTGGACCGATGAGGCCCTGCGCTAACATCTCAAGATTTCGGCGGGTAAGATCTGTTTTACGCTCGGCAGCGTTACTCCACCCTCTTCTTTGACCTTCTCTCAATGCCTGATTCTTCTTCGGATCTTTAAAAGCATTAGACACTGATCTCCCGATCTTATCAGATAACTCTTTCTTATTCTTCTTGTAAGTTTGCCTAATCGAATTATTTCTTTTTTCAATCTGTTCAGGAGTATGTCTAAAACCTATGAATCCACTTTTATTGTGCCCATTGACGTAGTCATTGAACTGATATGTTCTTTTATGCCAAGAAGTTTCTTTACCACAACCACATTTACACTTAGGCTCCTCACCGTTAAGCAGGTATTTTAGAACATACCCCTTTTGATCTCCGACTTCTTCGTGCGTTCTAACAATGTGATTTCCTAAAGAGCGTTTGTTCTTGCATAGCCTTCCGCATTCCAAACACTTTTGTTCTATATCTTCTATGCCTAAACCCATGTCATAACTATACACCTCGGAAGGGTATGAATTTAAATAAAAAAGAGAGCCACCTTTCGGTAGCTCTCTCCATCAACCTAAGTGGTTGATATTGTTTCAGATTACGTTCATGTCAAGAACTGTGACCGTTCCGTAAAAGTCTGATCTCACAGTTTTCTTGCCGTACCTTGTCATCACTCCCTTGCGCGGCGTAAAGTCCTCAGGAGCGAAGATCGTCGGGGTGACGATAAGTGGAACGTATGGAGCGTAGACGTATCCTGTCTCGAGGTAGCTGCCGCCCTTGTAGCCGACGAGGATCTTGTTACGTGAGAAGTAAGGATCCTTGTAGACTGTGAAGCGGTTCGAGAGGGTACCGATTGCCTCTGCACCGATGGTGAAGGGCGATGCGACCTGTCCCTCGCCGTCCATCGAGAACTTGGGCTTGTAGAGCACCGAGGCCTCGAGGATGGTGCAGACGTCTGGGCCGGTGACGAGGAAGTTCGCCGAGCCGCGGAGTGTCTTGCGGTGGATGGTGTTGGCGACGTCGATGATCGTCTCGATGAGGGTCTCGTACCACTCACGGACTGTGCCCGTGAACTGTGGACCGATCTGGAGAGAATCAACGAGATTGACACGAGCGCCGTTCGTCTTGTTGACGAAGCGACCAGGTGAGCGGCTCCAGTAGTAGTTGGCGCCGTTGGCCTGCGACACGAGGTCGTTGAGGATCTCGCGGTCGATCTCGAGGGCGATCTGCTCCGAGAGGATCGAGGTGAGCTCAACCTCTGCGTCCATCGAGTGATAGGCGTTGAGGTCCTGTGCGAGCTCAGGGCTCCACTTGGCGCGGAGCTTACGGGTCTCAGCTGTGATGCTGATGGCCTCGATCTTGATGTCGATCTCGGGGATGACCGGTGAAGGTGTCGCACCGAAGTCAGATTCGAACGAGGGGACGGTCACTGTCGTGCCGGTGTTGCTGTCGACGACGAGTCCTGTTGAGAGGACGCAGGTGACGCGGCCGGAACCAGCTGTGAGAGCCGAGAGACCATTCGCACCCTTGAGGACGAACTGAACGTGTGTACCGTTGAGAGCGTTGGGTGTGAAGTATGGTGCTGTCGTCGCCGAGAAGTTACCACGCTTGTTGAGGCGGCGGAGGTTGAGGACTCCTGTTCCACCCTGGTAGTTCTCGCCCCAAGCCGTGGCGTTGGCGCCGAAACCTGAGAAGACGGCGAGCTGCTCGACTGCCGTGAGGTCTGTGCCGCTCGGAAGTGCCGAGGTTGGGACATAGACGAAGATCGTATCGAGGGCAGAGTCAGCGAGGGCCGTCTCGACCTGCGAGTCGAAGTCCATGTAACGGGCGTTCGAACCAGAGAACTGGGCCGAAGAACCGAGGACGAGACCGTTCGACCAGGTGTCACCATTGACGCCGCCGTAGGAGCCTGAGAAGACCGTGCCTGCAGCGAAGTTGAGGGCGACAGAACCTGTAACACGGCTGTAGCCGGTGTTGACGAGGTCGTACATACCACCGGTTGCAAGCGATCCGCTCTGGACGCCGCGGCCGCTTGGGTTGTTGTAGAGCGACTGACCACGTGTGTAGGTCGACTCACCTGTCTGACCTGCGTGCTGACCGACGTTTGAACCGTAGGTGTAGTCGAGGTAGAAGATGAGGCCTGAGGGGAGGCTCATTGGCTGGATCGAGACGAGCTCGTTGGCAACGAGGCCACCGAAGACTCTGCGAACGATCGGGAAGGCGATGTTCGAGAAGCCCTGGATCTGACCTGAGCCGGCGAGCGAACCGCCACCTGTCGAGAGGGTGTTGGCTTCCTTGAGGACCTGGGCAGCCTGGTTCTCGAGGAGCTGCGACATGACTTCACGCTTGGTGCCGTCGAGGCCGCGGAGGAGACCTGTGCGGCTCCACTTCTCTGTGAGTCGAGCGCGCTCGGCGCCGACATGCTTCTCACGAATTCCCTGAGCAAGCTGCTCAAGACTGAAATGCTTTGACATGTTGATTTCTCCTAATTGAGTTGGTTATTGAATCACTTGACGATTCCAGCGAGACGTGCCCAACGGTCGGCCTCGAAGCCCTCGTTGAGGGTGTTGGTGGCCGAGGCGGGACGTGCCGGACGTGACGAAGAACCGATGACTCCACGGTCAGCAGACTCCGTCAACTTGCTCGTCGAAGCACCTGCGAGTGTCTTGACGAGGCTTTCGTACACGAGCTTCACCTCACGCTCCGACTTCGCCTCATCGAGTCTCTCAATGACCTCGGCCTTCTGGCGCTTGGTGAGGGACTCGTTCTGGAGAAGCTTGTTCGTGAAGAGTAGCTTCGCGTTGAACAGATTCGTTTCTGCCAACTTATTGCGGAGATCGGTCTCAGCCGCTGACTTCTTGGCGCCGCCATTGAGGACGGCTCCATTACGGGTTGCCTCTGCGAGCATACCCTTGAGTCGTGTCGTGCGAGCGACGGACTCATTGAACTTGGTTGCGTAGAAGTTGTAGGCCTCCTGCATCTTCTTGGCTTGCTTCTTGGCCTGCTGCTTCTCCTGCATCTTCTTGGCTTGCTGGGCCTTCTTCTGGGCCTCGGTCTGCTTCTTCTTGGCCTGTGTTGCCTTCTTCTTGGCCTCGAGCTGTAACCTCAACTCGGCGCTGATGCGACGACGAAGCGACTCAGGCATGCGATTCTGCTTACGAGTCTCTGCGCCGGCTCCCATGCCCTGAGAAGCGACGTTACCGCCCTGCTCACGGGTGTCTTCGGCCTGATCGAGCTCGTCCATCTCTTCCATCTCGTCGACTTCACCGTAAGCCTGCTCCATCTCTTCCATCTCATGGTAAGCCTGCTCCATCTCGTCCATCTCGTCGAGCTCGTCTTTCTTCTCGTCCTTGTCATCTGCCTCGTCGACTTCCTTCTTGTCATCCTCATCACCTTCTGTGGTGAGTTTGATGTCGACAAATGGATCGCCGAGGTCATCGTCCTCGAATCCGTCTGCAACTTCGCCAGGACCATTGCCCTTCTCGGCGTTCTTTGGCATGTCGGCTCCCTCACGGAGGGCCTTCATACGAGCGATCTCACGACGAAGCATTCCTTCATCGATCTCAACAACAACGTTGTCTCCAAGTCTACGTGATTCCATCTTGTCCTCCGAACCTTCTTCTGAATCTTCATCATCACCACCGAGATCGAGGTCGTCATCGCCGCCCTCTTTGTCGGATTCCTCATCGCCACCCTCTTCGTCGCCGCCGAGGTCGAGGTCATCACCCTCTTCGTCGCCTTCGCCGCCTTCGTCGCCTTCCTCACCTGTGATGAGGTCGACTCCGATTGAATCGAGGTCCAACTCATCGGGCATGCCGGTGAGCTTAAGTGTTACGTCTGCTTCTGAAAGCGTCTTCTTCTTCATCATCTTCTGCTCCGTGAGCTGGTTGAGGGTTGTGTAATGAGACTCGAGAATCGATTCATACGAGTCCTTATTTTTAGAATCCTGCATCTCTGATTGCAAGTACGAATACGTATTCTCCACTTCTGAAATGAGCGAAGAAAGAGTGTCTGCATATCCCTTTGACTCTTTGACAAGTTTACCGGCCGACTTCAATAAGTCAATGCTGCGCTTAACATTTGCCAACTTTGATTCAACAACTGCATCGCGAGATTTTGTTGTCGAAAGAAGCATTCCGAGGCTCTTGGCAGATTCCATGCTCAACTCATACTCATCGGTGCCAGGAACTTTGAGGGCGTCGAGGTCAAGAGTTACCTTACCCTCTTCGTCAGGCATAGACATGGCTGCTGCGGCAGCGTCAGAATCTCCAACTGCAGGAACAGCAGACATGGGAAGCTCGTCCATGAGCAGATTTTCTGGGTCGGCCTCAAGTTCGCTTACACCCATCTCACCAAGAAGCTGATTCTCGATAAGATCCCTGATGCGAGGTGTGACTGCCTCGAGTAGAGCTCTCTTGGCATTGTCCTCAGCGACTTCCTTCAACTTCTTTACGTCGGCTAAAGCCTCTTCGTACAATTGCTTGGTCATGTCTGTTCTTTCTCTTTATGCTTGTTAAGTAAATTAAACGGACGACTTTCCTTGTGTCAAGTCCTTGCCGATAGGTGAAGATCCAATCTTCGGGCTGGTCGCTGATGGTGACACAGTCCCTTCACCAGGAGCAGGTGGCTTCTCATTGTCGTAAGCTGGCTTGATGTCTTTTACAACAATCTTTGGATCTTCATCCTTGTCAATTCCTGAAGTCCTGCCAGGTCCAGGTGAAGAGATGTCAGGAACAAATGAATTTGCAGGATCTCCAGGATTGGTCCACTTTACGTCAGCTACGTTTGGAGCATTACCAAATGACAAATCAACGCCATTTGGGAACATGCCAGGATCACCGGCCTGGTTGCCATTTGATGGGATGACTCCACCGACTCCATTGGTCACAGGAGCGATCGCTCTCGCTGCTACAGCTGCAGCTGCAGTGATGTTGTTTGATGGTTCTTGTCCACCATAAAAAACACCGGCATCGTCGGGAGCCTTCTTGTTGAAGAGCTTCCAGAGTAACGAGTTACGTGAACTCGCCTTGTCGACGTATGTTGTGTATCTACCTTTACCTGGTCCGCTCATAGCAAAACTCCCTTTATACTAATCAAATCTTTTTGGCGAGACGTGCCTTTGTCTCTTGGATCTTGGCGAGACGACGACGAAGACGTGTCTCTTCGATCTTGAGGGCTTTGATGAAGTCAATGTGCTTCGCAGCTGTCTTCTCGTTGCCAAACTCATCAGCATCGACCTCTTCTGTGTCCTTCGCTCTGTCTTCGGTAGATTCCATATCACCAAACTTGGCAACTTCCTCTTCAATGATTCTACGAAGTAACTGGCTGGTAAGTTTCATATCAAATCCTCACTGTAATCTAAAACGTAAATATACGACTGTGTGCAATTGTTCATTTCTTTGTTGGCGAATCCATGAAAGCTAACGAAGCCCACTTGGAAGCAACCTCATCACCAAACAAATCCTCAGGATTAGAAGCGGCGACTACATTTTCTGCGAGGCCTCCTCCAACAGAAGGTGTATGTATCTTGCCATCATTCTGCAAGAACTTTGGCAATGTCGATGCAGCGGTATCAGCGAGTATCGACTCCATAATTTTATTGCCGCCTGCCTCTCGCTTAATGGCTTCTTTTAGATGAGGAGACGAAACAGGACGAGGCGGAGTGCGACGATGCTCGGTTATGTTTTGATTTAACAATCCCTTGGGTTGTTCTTTCGTCACGACACCACCACCAAGACCCTCACTCAGTATTTCAGTGAGGCACTCTTTTACTAGGGCCTTAAGGTCTGATTTGGTTAATCTCATGTTTTTCTCACTTCTTTGACGACAGAATGTCGTTGACTATACGATCGATTCTATCCGACTTGTTGAATATGTTACGTAATTCTGTCGAATTAATTGTTCGGCCTTCAGGTAACATGAAAGCACCTGGGGTTGAAGGCTCGGACACATAGTCCCAACAGATAAGCTGAAAGTCGTCTTGAACGATGTGATAATCACCTTGTTTCTTAACGGACCCAACTCCTCGTGAGGAGATACCAAGCTTGACTCCACTCTCGACAAGTGACTGCAATATCTTGCCCGAAGGTGTGTCGAGGAGTTCAACGGAACCATACACGACACCCTTGTCAAGATATGCTTCCTTGATGACGTGAGACACATTCTTGAGGTTAACGACAGAAGAATCAGGATGATCAAGTTCTCCGAGTGCGCGATTCTCTGCAATGAACTTCTGATAGTTACGAACTTCACGCTCGAGGACAGCCATGGGATAGATACGTCCGTTTTGGTTGAGGGTATCCGCCTTCTGCAGGATTCCTTTCATCACGACCTTGCCGTTGTTCTTCTCACGTGACTCCTTGATCATGTCAGGAGTGTAGTCGAAGACTTCGTATGAATTGAGTAGTTTTAGATCCTGTGCCATCGTTATCACTCCTTAGATTCCAGCTCGTCCTTGAGCTTTGAGTAGAGCATGAAACGTGTCACCGTCTCATCGTCCACGAGTTCAAGACTCTCGCTCAGGAGAGTGCTCTTGGTCTCCTGCAATTTGTTTTTGAGATAATCGTTAGCAACTGTCTCATAACTATCTATAAGATCGATCAACTCAGTCTTGATCTCCTGCAGCTTCATGCTAATAGAAGTTTGATCATCAGAAGCGGTAGAGTATGCGTACGCTTTTATGAGAGATTTCTGCTGCTCATTTAAAACTCCACTGTACTTTTCATTTAACTTCTTGGTCATCACCTTCATGAGGAGGCGCGCCGAACCTGTCGTGTCCTCGGATATGGTCGAATCGGCCGTTGACACTTTCTCGGTAACGAGCTGCTTCATCAACTGATCTTCGAACTTCGCGACGACATGAAGATCTTTTGAAGCAGACTGCCATTCATTGATGAGAGTTTGAATGGTGGCGAATTCTCTGTACTCATTGACGTGTTGATCGTAAAAATTCTCATCATTCAATGTGTGATTGATGTTTCTAATGAGAATAGACTTCTCACGATCCAGCTTTTGTCCATCAAAAGACTTCACAACATTTTTCGCTTCGCTCAGTATTGAAGCGGCAGTATGCTCTGAAGAAACTGTCGTCTTGGCGAGGGCGTTCATGAGACGAAACTCTTTATAAAGTTCTGTTCCAGGCTTGAAATGTCGCTTTAAAATCTTGAGTGCTGTGGCAGACTTCTTCTTGTTATCGTCTATGATTGACTTGGAAATAGTCCTCACGAGGAACTCGTAGATGAGGAGGCTGTTTCTTCTCTTGTTATGCTTGTTGGCGGCCATTTCAGTTGCTCCCGTCGTCGTCTATTATGAGGACTTCTCTGTGTTCGCGTGCGTCTGCCTCATCCAAATTATCCGACTCGGAGAGCACTTGTGAGTTTTGTGTGGATTTTTTCACAACATTTTGAAATTTAGGCGACAATGTCATGCTTCGAAGAGAAGATATAACGTCATTTCCGATAGGCGTCTTGTGCATTTCTCTAATTGTTGATTCGCCGAAAGGATTCCTAACATAAGAAGAGATCCACTCTTTATCGTATGGGTCGGAGTAGCTTTTATTGTCAGCCTTCGTCATCTTGTTGAAATCAGGCATGTGAGTCTTCGAAGCACCGTGGTGTCTTATCCTGGATCTGTTGTAGAGGGCTCGATCGAGCTGACGCTGGGCCTTAACGGGCACCTCGACGTCTTTAATGGAAAACTTGATAGCAACTTCTTCGTCTTCAGGATCGTCTCCGGCCGTTAGTAGGTCCATGTACGGATTCTTTTGCATCACGTCGTCGCCGGCGAAGAGGTCGCCACCACCTTCTTCTTCGCCGCCGGCCTCCTCACCTGCTTCTTCTCCAGCGGCTTCTTCACCACCTGCTTCTTCACCACCGGATTCCTCACCACCGCCTGCAGGTTCAGCGCTCTCTATTGCCTGATCAACGAGTTTCTCTTTGAGCCTCTGCTCGTCAATGTCTTTGCATTGATCATCATTGAGGCCCCAAATCTCCTTGCGAATGAATTCCTTAGACATCTGTCCTTCGGGCGCTGAACCTGCGATCTCAAACTTGGCGCGCCATAACTCCAATTTCTGCTGCTGAGCAACAGTGGATGGGTTAGACATACGCAGAGCGAAGTTCTGTAAATCTTCCGAATCAAAACCATGGGCATAGAGGTGAATTATCGCTAATTTATTCAACTCAGCCACAATGGTCTTCTGAATGACATTTATCGTACGAGAGAACCTTATGTCCTCTTGAGCTAGCGTTGCCTTACTCGAAAGAGCTTCATCATAGCCGAGATAGGCACGTGGTATCTTGAGTGCTGCAAAGAGCTTCTTCTGAATGTATGCAACATCTTCCACGGCGGCGGTGTTTTGTCCACCTGCGAGGGTGTCGATACGCGTGCCTGAATCTCCTCCACGAACAGGAATGAAGTAGTCCTCATCCACCGAGAGAGGATTGTAACGAAGGTCGACTCGACCGGTCGTTCTATCGATGACCTGTGAGGAACGAAGGTTCTTCCTCTGTTCCTCCACATACATGGGAACGTTCTCAGGAGGAATGTTGGCAACATCAATATAGAAGACACGACGCTCAGGAGCTCTCACGACGCGGTACACCAACATGGCATCCTCTATCAGGATCAACTGACGCCAAATTCTTCTAGCGGGTTCGATGATGGATGAACCATATGGAAGAAACATGTCATTGCCAAGGAGACGAAAGTGCGTCACCTCCCAATTTTCTAAGGTACGATTGCCGAGGGTGACCCAACGATAGCGGACAGCCATTGGATCGTTATGGTCATAGTTCTCCTCACGCTCTATCTCATTGACAGGAATAGGAAAAGCGCTGATGACGCCGTGTTCGGGTGACACGTCATTATAGAGAAACATGTCTCCATACTTGACTAAGTTTCGAACCCAAGAGCGAAGGTTGAATTCAACGTTGAGCGTATTGTAAAAGAGATCTTCAAGTATCTCGCGAATCTTCTCATTGTCAGAATAGATGTGAAGAACTCGTCCCTTCTCATCCTGAGCACAGGTCTCGTCTGCATAGATGTCGAGGGCAGCTGCCAGTTCTGGTGTATACTCCATCTCTGCGAAGTCCTGGTATCGCATGAGACGCTCTGACAGGTTGTATGCATTCGCAGTTATCGTGGCGTATGTTGGGGCCATCGATTTCTGAAATAACAAAGCGCCGGAAGACTTCGTCTTGTCGGCGACTGCTATAGTTGTATCGAGGGCCCGTATCTTTCTCTTAACTACAGGGCCACTTCGGAATAACTTTGTTAGTTTCTGAAAGAGGTTTTGATCTTCTTTTTTCGCCATTTTATTATCGCCGCTCCATTAAGGGAATCGGCCCTTGGTTGACTACAATACAACAAAATCACTTTTGTGGCTTAAGTGTAACTTTCTGAGCAGGCGGTTTCACGGCGTCAACATACTGCATAGGAGAGGCAACAATTCTATTGAGAAGTTGCTCTACTCCATCGAGGTTAGTTCCCATCTCAGCCTTAGCCTTCTCACTGGCGCTTTCCTTAAAGGTCTCGATGGCGCTCAACAGTTTGGTGGCAGCACTCATGACCTTCGAAGCAGTTTCGTGGTCGGCGCCTTCGCGAAGACTCGTTACCTCTTCACGAATTATCTTTTTCAATGTTTGTAGTGTTATCTTTGCCATGTGTGACCTTTACCCAACGCAATATTAAGTAGTCTTGAAAGTTGACGTCAATGTTTTATTTATGTATCTCGGCACAAAAAATCACTTGAACAACCATGAAAAGTCTGAAACGTCAACGTGCTTTATGTCTTCAGGCTTTCTAGGTTGATGCACTTTGTCTGGTGTGAAGCCCTGTATGTGGGGATTTGGAACCGGTCTCACATCGTTAATTTTGCCTGGTAGATCATTAACATTTCTGTTACCAACAGCAGTTGCCTTGAGCATCGCCATTGCCATGGCCATTCCCTGTGAGTCTATTGCGCCATCTCCTGCTGTCAACCAGGTGCCAATTGCAAGACTCATGATCAGGTCGTCATGAGCGTCTTTGGCTGCCTGTGCCTTTGCTCCATTCCAAACGAAAGCCTGAAGTTGATCGTAAAGTCTCTGTGAGTAAGATTTTAATCGAGAATTTCTAATCGACTCTTCGAGTTTCGTTAGTATCTGAGTTCGAGTCTTTGTTTGTGTAGAGAAACCAGGAACAGCTTCAGGATCGATTGGTTTGTAACCGAAAAGGTCAGTGCCACTGTTCTGGTGATAGTACAGATTAGGGTAGCCCTCATCACGAAGTTTAACGCACGTGAAATAACCAAAAGTATTTTGTTCTGGGCAGATAAGGGCCTGGTTGTATCGTCGACCATAAGTCGACAATAATTCGGCGAACCTGTCTGGGGGTATCTTTCCCATGAATTCGACACACACCTCACACGATTCGTGATCAATCACATGAAATGCCGAGAAGTCAGCGGCGTCACCTCGAGATACGTCCGCAGATATGACGTACTTGCGACCCTGTTCAGGGTTCTTCCATATCCACACACCATTCTGCGGTCCTTCTTTCAAGAGAGGTGGCTTGATGTTGCCTCTCAGTTTTTCAAATTCTGTAGGCTGTAGAAAAGTGTCACCAGAAGAAACGAAGTCACAAAGAAACTCTTGCGCTATCTGACGTTTCGTAAGATTTTTAGTTTCTTTTGCGAACCATTCCTGGTTATGTTCTGGGTGTACGTCCCAGTGCAGCCTGATGGGATTGAAATCGTTGGCACCTGTTTCTGCTTCGGTCCACAACTTGTAGTATTGACCACCCACGCCATTTGGTGTGGACAAGATGATCGCCGAACCACCGGTGGAGAGAGTAGGATATAGAGATGTCCAGATCTCATCAAAGTCTCTAATGAATGCAGCCTCATCGACAATAAGGAGGGCTAACGCTTCAGAACGACCGGCATCGGGTGATGTAGGTACTGCCGTGATCGTAGATCCGTTTGTGAACCTGATGGATTGCTTGGTAGGCTCAAACTTCGTGAGGAGTAACCACGGAGGTAGCCCATCCAACATCGTCTTCACCTTCTTGATGAAGTTGATGGCAGTGTTGAGTTTCGTCGCGATGACAAGGATGTTCTTGTCCTTCTTAAAGATTGCATACCAAACGACATAGGCAGCCGAGACCGTTGAGAGGCCGAGCTGCCTTGACTTGAGGACAATGTTGAAACGGTGTTGCTGAAATTGCTTTACACAATCGTCCTGAAAATCATATGTGTCAAAGGGTATAAGACCACGAAGCTGATGCTGTATCTTGCAGTACTTCTTCATGAAGTACGTTGGATCTTTGCCACATTTTAGTATCTCGGCGACCTGTGCCTGCCGAGACATTGGAGCAGATTTAGTCATGCAATCTCAAAAACCACCTTACGCCTATAATACGCAGTTCTCTTTGGATTGTGAACAGCAAATCCAATTATCTCTAATGAGTCAGTAGCTGACTCTTCCTTAAGGGTCAGAGTTTCACCCGTCAATTGCTTATAAGTCTCTTTGACAAACTTAACGTGCTCAGCAATGATGCTCTCGGATTCTTCAAGACAATTTTTCTTCATCTTGATCATCTCCTTCTCGGAGACGAAGTTTGTGATGACCTGATACGAAGCAAGGAGCCTTGTGTCACCCATGAAAGAAAACTTAACGGAGTAGGAGGCAGTCTTTGGCGTCGATGACCTGCCAAATGTTGTATCGATCGCTTGACCGAGTGCGTTGATGTTGAGTTTCTTGGGCATGTGTGAGGACTCCTACGAATTTTAATTATGATTGACCTTGTATTTATTCACTACTTCTTCCGAAGTGGGTCTCCAACCTTGTAACCACTTATCTTTGTTTGGATGAGCCCAGAAACTTGCACACGTATCGCAACACTGAAACTTCTTGTATGCTTCTTCATCGAATGAAGCGTTCATTATTCTCTCACACAAAGGACAAAAGATAGGATCACCAGGATCGTAATCTTCAGGTTTTATGACATAGAAACCCGAAGGATGTTTCGCTATTAAACGTGACTTAGTGTAGTGCTTCCAATCCATTACAGATATTCTACCCTTGAATCTTTCTCTGTTTTTGTTATTTCGAGTACATGATCAGCGTTGTCCTTGATGCCATCCACGTGAGTGATCACCAAAACAGTTTTGAAATATCTTTTCAATGAAGTGAGCAATCGTCCGCATGATTCAACGCCGGCACTATCTAATGTACCAAAGCCTTCATCGATTATGAAGAAATCTGGTTTTGGCAGAGCAGAAATGTTGATCATGGCAACGCGTAGAGCGATTGCCGATATCGTCTTCTCCATTCCAGAGCACAACTCAATGATGCGACGAGAGTCGCCATAGTTGATGTATATCTCGAGAGAATCTGTGTCCTCATCAGACTCCACCTCAATGGTAAAATCAACTATTCCTTGAAGTATCTTTGCAACTTCGGAATTGATGAGTGGCAACTGCGTCTTGGTCACAAGAAGAGGTATACCTTTCTTAGAGAACGCGTTCGCCACGAGTTCATGCATTCTAACGTTGTCTAACAATGCATCACGGGTCTTCTTTTCATCTGTGAGTTTCTCAACAAGAGATTGCAATTTACCAAGTCGTGATGCGTGCTCCATTTTCTGGGAGTCACACGTCTTTATTTTATTAGTAAGCTCTACTATCTTCTTTCGAACCGAGACAACTTCTTCGTTCTCTTCGTTCAAGAAAGACTCTTCAAGATTCATTAGTTTCTTCTTTGCATCGATCGTCGACGCATCGCAGGAATCACATGTTGTGCGTGTTCGAACAATTTCAGTTTCTTTCTTCGAGATCTCCAGTCGTATTTTCGCATGAAGTTGCACAGCTTTTTCATGCTTGTCAAGTTTATCTTGAATTGAATCGTCTTTCACCTTGGAGAGAGAAATGCCAGCTTCTTCAAGAAGCTTCAACGCCTTTGCGGCTTTACGCATCTGGTTGGGTAATTCTTTCTTGTTCAGGTGAGCATCTTTGATAAACTTGCAAGAAGGATACTCATCACCACATGGAACTTCATCCAATATGAGGAGTGATTTTCTCTGCTGAGCGAGAATTGCTTCTTCTTTCTCATGAGCATGCCTCAGCTCTGAGATCACGGTTTGAATTTTTCGTTGTGCTTCTTGTTTGTCTTTAAGGACAGAAACATCAATAGAATCGATTAAGACCTGCAATGCGTCTGTCTTCGATTGAAGAGACGCTATTTCGTTCTCTAAATCTTCAATAGACTTTTTGCACGCCTGAGATTTGTTCTCAAGATCAGAAACTCTTCTACGTTGTGCATCTATGTCTTCTTGCGTTACAGGTGTGCTGTTATGTCTAGACATCTCCGAACGAAGTAACGTCAATGACATTTGATCTTCTGTCATGACGCTAGCCAAAGAGGCAATCGTCTCTTCACACTCCTTTATGGCAGCCTCATTCTGGAGTTTCAAATCTTCCCAATTCCTGTCTGGGAAGTTCTTCAATTGTGACTTAACTGATGTTACTTCTTTTGAAGCCAGATCATGCATCTTGTCGAAGATGTCGAGGTCCAAAAACTTGGTCAGCATGGCTCTCCTCTTTGTGGAACCTTGCGATAAAAATGCATTAGTCTCGCCCTGGGCAGACAACGATGTTATCAAGAAATCATCAGAGGTACCGATGAGAGATCTGATCGTCTTTTCGGTGTCGGTTCGTTGTTCACCACAAAGATCTTCCATCTCGTCAGATCCCTTTGCCATCCTGAAGAGGTTGAGGGAAGTAGCGGCGCTGACGACACCTTTCTTGCTCGTCGACTTTGTCGTTTGCCTTTCGATGACGTATGTAGTGCCATTATGGTCCAATATTGCTTGAGCAGAACAGTAATCTTTTCTAACGTTACAGATGTTTATGTTCTTGATCGGACCCCTGTCGGTCGAATTAAAGAGGGCATACATCAACGTCCCGACTATTGATGACTTGCCAGTGCGGTTTGGCCCAAAGATGCCAACAATTCCATTCAACTTATCAAAGTTGACGATATTGCTTTCACCATAAGCAAAAAGATTATTCCACTCAAGACGACGTAGAGACCACTTCGAATTACGTGATAAGTCATCTGTGTTTGAAACTTGTTGTAGATAAGATTTTGCCGTTGAAGCAAGTAAATCTAGCTCGCTTTCTGACAATGAAAGGTCACTATAGTAGTCTTTTACAAACTTAGTTATAACTTCAGGTGAACGTAAATCGTTCTTCGCCACTGTCGCAGTGCTCGTCTTAACAAGTTGAGTGTCGAGCTGTGCATCGATCTTGTATGTAACTTCAGTTGCATTGAGAGAAGTCTTCAAAGTCTCGGACAGCAAATGAACGTCATTTTGCGTTATTGAAACGTTAGACCTAATTCTGAACCGAGTTCCCTGAGGGCATTTCTCAGTTAACTTTAGCGTCTTGTCAAGTGAACCATCCCAATCAATTGTGATAAAAGGTCTCGGATTAGGAAGCGGTCTGTTCACCACAGTCCAATCAGAAGAATTGTTTATCTCCCAGAGAAAGTAACCGTGATTTAATTCTTCGGCATAATTCTGTTGAATCGGCGTCCCAGGATAGCCTATCCAGGGTTTACCGTCTCTGTAGCCTAGAAACTGCTGCTTGTGAATGTCACCAAGCATACAAAAGTCGTAATCTCTGAAGTAATCAGCAGTTATGTTTTCTTCATCAATGTCCCAGCCAGTCTCTGTGACAGAGCCCCTGACAGGACCGTGGAATGTGGCAATGTTGATGTCACCTGAGACTGGCTTCACATGCTTCCATCCGTCCTCGTCGAAGCAAGAGAAGACACACCAGTTGTATCCTGGTGCGAAGTTGTAGACTCCCGACTTCTTGTAGAGGAAGACTCGAGGATTGTTCATCGCCTCAACAATGGGAGTGACTGCGTCCTGACGTGACAGATTCACTAAGTTTCCGTCGTGATTACCGAGGACCATGTGGACGGGAGCCACCTTTGCCATCTCGGTCAACCACCAGGTGAGAAGTTCAATGTACTCGGGAGAGATTCCTGTCACCTTCGTGTGGAAGATGTCTCCACCGATGAAGATGTGATCCACGTTCTGTGACCTGCAGTCTTCGATGAACGCCTTGAAAACTTGTCTGTATTCGTCGTGACGGGACAATGCACGGATGTGCACATCCGCTGTGTGGGCGATCTTAAGCATATCAATAAATTGTAGCTTAAGGTGTCAGCTGTGTATAAGTTAGACAGCACCACGAACTGCAATGGCAATCTCTTCAGCAGCCTTTGCTAACTCAACACCCTTAACGGCAGAAGCACTTCCTTCGACGATTCCAAGTAGAGATGCTCCTGAATGCAGAACGCCCTGTATGCCTTCCCATAGAAAAAATATCAACAGTCCCTTGTAAATGAGTCCATCGACTTTTGATCTAACACTTCTTGAATGCTTATTTTCTTTACCAGGTTTCTCATAAGCAGCCCCTCTATCAGAAGTATAATCTTCAAAAGAGATGATGTCATCACCGGCGCTTAATTTGAGTCCACTGCTAAAAGGTGTGTCTTGAAGAGCCAAGTAAACTTTATATGAGAACTTATCAGGAACAACATAATCTATTACTTTTTCTTCAATCTTATGGAAGAAGTGCTCTGCCTTCTCCATGCTCTCAGCGATCTTAGGGCATTTCAACCATGTCGCTATCTTCTTTAATCCTGCAAAAAGCATTGGAAGAAAACCCAATGCTGCTAGTCCTACCCCCGTCAATCCTATCAGGCTCTCATTTAAGAGTGACTTTTCAACATTAAAATCTTCGGTGAGAAGCAGGGAGTTTAACTTCAGCAAGCTCTCAGTCTTGGCGCTTGAAAGATTTGCCGCGTTATCTTTAAGGGTTTGAAAATCTGACTCGGCTTCAGCTTCAAAATTTGTAGCACCAAATTTCTTGGCATCCTTTAGCGTGTCATCGAGTTTCAGCGATTCGCCCGATTCCTTCATTCCCTTCTTAATGGCATCGATGAGAGCCTTAAGTTCATCAGGCATATTTTTAAAGGAAGCCATGGCTTCAGAAATCTTGGCAGCGAGCTCTTTGGCCTTTCCCTTGATTTTCTCTTTGACTGCTTTTGTAAGTTTGACGATGCCTTGCTTCGCATCATCAGCAAGTCCTTCTTGCACGATGTACTGTCTCGTGAGCTCCTCACGGATGATCCTTCTGAGCTTGGCCTCTGAAATCACAGGCTTATTGTTCAATCGCATGATACTAAGTATTCACTACATTCCCAGAGATGACGTGCTAATGACTCGATTGAGCTTGATGAGGAAGTTGTCGTTCCAGTCGAGGTAACGGGCCTCTTTCAAGGCGATCTCGAACTCCGCACGGGACATGGAACCGGGATCTCCCCAGGGGCGAACATCCACGATCTGGACATCCACATCGTATTCCTGGAGTTTCTTCGCTATCTTCGGAGTCTTTCTGTCCCACATGTCTCCATCTAATGCGAGAGCAACTGGTGTGTTGTTGAGGAGGATGCGATTGAAGAGTTCGTGGCGTTCGTCCAGGTCTGATCCGAGAAGGGCAGTGGTGTTGTCCGGACACTTGACGAGGTCGAAAGGTCCCTCCACCAACGCCAACCTCTTCGTCCAATCAATGTTGATCTCATTGAAGATGATGGGATTCTTGTCCACCTCCGGGTTGTCGTACTTAGGGCGCCGGTCCTTGTCGATAGCTCTCGCGGTGAAGTAGTTAAGTTCACCTTTGAAGTTGAAAGAGGGCATGATCACCCGCCTCTTCCATCGAGGTTCGTTGGAGATGCCGAACTTGAAGTACCAAGCGTCCTTCTCGGTGAGACCACGTCCAAAGAGGTAGCGCCACGTTGCTTTCACGTCAGGATCATTTTGGTTGGTAAGAGGAAGGAGACAGAAGTCCTTCGGCAGTTCGAGTCTCTGTTGTTCGGGCTTCTCGCCGGTGACCAATTCGCCACCTCCATCCGGCCCTCCGAATAATTCTCGATATCTCGATAACTGTGACTCTGTACCATATTTCTTGATTAAAGGAGCGACCGATCGTGACTTCCAGCCGCAGACCCAGCAGTGGTTGGCGTCATTGTCGGTGCGAATCGACAGCTTCTTCTTGGTGACGTCCGACGGGTTGCATATGGGACAACGAACATCGAAGTTGATGCCGTTGGAGGAAAGTCTTCCCTTCCCAAAGACAGACTCGAAGAACGCAAGTTTGTCGCTGATGCTAAAAACGGCCATGGTACAAAAGTACCACGACCGAGTTCAACAGTTCAAAACTTGTTATCTGATCAAAAGTAAGAGAAATCGCCGAGAGAATAAGCGAGCTTTTCTGCCGTATCAAAAACTTCTTCCGATTTTGGATTACCGTTTCTGTTCAATTTAATGAGAGCATAAAGTCTCCTGCCACCAACGAGTCTCTTTTCAATGTCAGCTTTGATTCCATCTTTACCGAAATCAAAGAGATTAACGCCTTCTATTCTGCCGCCAACGGGAAGTCTCCTCAAGTCTCTTGTGAGGTTCGAAGGCTCACGAGTGGCCTCGGTAAGAGACTCGGTCTCGGACGACTCTGAAACGACTTTCTGAACTTCTTCTCTGATAATTTGACGGAGTTGATCGACTGTAAGCTTCATGTTTGTAATTATATTGATCTGGTAAAAAAATCTATTTTTGAATTAGACCTGCAGCACGAGCTATCACATAGGCATCCGTAGCATCTTTTGCCCACCCTACGATTGCACCTGACTTGGGAGTGAGAGGCCACTCCACATGTGACAGGTCGTGTTCACACATGTACTTGAAGACCTGCTCCTTGTGTGGCATGCCTGCCACGGATGTCTTCTGCAGTTTCACTCCACACAACTTTCTCGCTGATGCCGCAGAGATGTAGGTGGGTTCGATTCCGAAGACTTCACGACCGATATATGAAACGATGCCGTTGAAGCGCATGAGGGTTGTGATTGTGGCCGCCGAGGACATTCCCTTAGAAAATCCGAGGAGTGGTTCCTCCAGGGCGAAGGTAGTGATGGAAGGGAAACGTGTCTTTACGATGAGCAGGTCGGACTTCACTCGATCCGCCTTGTCCCACAAGGTCACACACTTCTTAAACTCTATGCGATCGAGATGCGCGATGTTGGCACCTCCACCGGGTTCCACGGCAGGATCCACCACGCACACACCGGTAACAGAAGTGGACACATCAAGTCCGAGGATGAGGTTCGCCATGCATGGATTGTTGCTCCAGAATGAGCATAGTAAAACTCGCCTATAAAAGACCTAATTCCTTCAACTGTATTTCTGTGACTATTCTATAAGTCATCCCATGCTCCGCACACCATAAGAGGGCTGCCGCCATCTTCTTCTTGATGACGGCCTGTTCCAGTTTCCGCTTAGGTTTCACCTCGATGAGTTCGGTACGTCCGTCCTTGTATCTGACGAGGAAGTCTGGGTAGTACTTTCGCACCTTCTTTGTCCTCACGTTGGACACATACTCGATCACAGTCTTTTCATAAGACCAAAACTCAACCTCGGGACTTGAATCCAGATGTAACATCAGTTTAAATTCCCAAGAAGATCTGAAGCGACATTCTCCCGCAATGGGCGATGTATACTTCCCGCGAATATAATGACCTTTTCGCTTCTTCTTTCTCTTCTTCTTGAGTGCAGCCATGGCTAAACCTCAGTAATCAAAGGCGACTTTGAAGAGGATCTTGTCACCTTCCCTCTTGATGATGGGTTGTGCCAAGCGCGCCTTTGCCACCACATTCATGTTCTCATCGTGGAAGTTGAGGCCGGAGATGTAGACGAAAGTGTCAGTGTCAAGAGGATCTCCAGAAGCTTTGAGCTTGTCTGCGTTTTCAATGTAAGAAGAATTGGAAGAAGAATTGAGCAGGCCAGCGGGGGCGACTATCTCATACTTTGTTGAGTAGATGTTTTGAACGCCTTTAAAAGAAATTTCGTATTGATTCTTTCCAAAGAAATATAGGTGAGGACTCTTCACAACGACGACACCCTCATCATAAAATATGTTTCCGACTGAGTTCTGAGTCGCATGAGAAGTAAGACTGTCGGCGCGGTATAGATTTCCCATAGAATCGTCTCGAAGAGTTATCGATATGCTTCCATGCGAACCTGAAAGTGAAGAATCTTTTATCTCAAAGGAACCAGGAAGTATTCTTTTTCCGTAGTACAGATTGCTAATGTTAAAGAAAGTGACCTGATTGCTTGAAGGATCAAGGGTTCGTTGATAGATGGTCAAAGGGGCGCCCTTCTGAATTCCCCTATCGAAATCCGCGTCTTGTGTGGCAGCTGCTAATGAAGCGGTGACAGCAGCGATATATGACTTGTAAGCCAATCCTGGTTCTGCACCGGGCGTCTCTGGATTTGGTCCGTACATTTGTGCCACATAGTCTTCGGGTGCGCCGGCAGATACACCACCATTCTCTAGTGAAGCCGTGGTTATCAAATTGTCCAAATTTATGTAGCTGTAGTCGACAGAACCGTTGGGATCAGAAAATTTATTACGTGAAGTTTCAGCTACCAAAAGTTCGTAGTTGGGATCGAAATTGCCGTCATCGCAAGGAAGGATTGTCAAGTTCCTCTTCTTCACTAGAGCGCTGTCGTACAGAAACTTATTTGCTTCTTGGGCTGTGGTCGTGTAGTTGATTGTAGATGCAGTCAGATTCAAGAGCCTTGGGAATCTGTCAGTTGCAAAATCTTTTACGAAATTATCAAGATTGATGTAGTGACCATTGACGCCGAAAGACATTGCTACGTTGAAAGGATCATCTGTACTACCATCTATTTCAAAGAAGGGAGTTTGTAAGATGCCACCATGATCACCAACGTAACGCTTAACTGTCGTATTCTCTACGAAGAAGGGAGGCACGTAAAATGCTATGTTCTTCTTCACCTTGGCGTCCAGACCTATTCCACGAGAGCCTGTCGCCAACATCTCTCTATCGGAAAGAAAATATCTTCTTATTGTTAGGTCGTGAACTTCGGCCTGCAACGGATGTCTAAACTGAAAAGTCGTCGGCAAATCTTGCACATCGTCGGACGTCAGTTGATCTAGTCCGTCTCTGCGAGCAGGTCGTGCACCAAAGAATAAGCTCTGAGCAGAAGTTCCGTAGTTTCTACCTTCATAATAGTTTCCAATGCAAAGAGCGTCAGGATTCAACGCGTTGGCAGTAGAAAGGGACGATATGGTCCCTGATGGAATTACAAAGTTTCCTCGATTAACTCCATCGATTATGAAAGACCCTGTGCCGTAGTTGATGGAAGTTGTCCCCCAACGTATGACGACATGATGCCAGTTGTTGTAACGCAATGCGTTGTCGTCTGACAAGAAAATTAAATTGTATGGGTATGTACCAGGATTTGCGGCGGAAGGGGCGTAATCTGCACTATGACTTAATTGCAGTTGAAGTCTAAAGCCGTCAGGATTTCCATTGTAATCTTTTAAACTACCGGTGACAAGAGACACCGCATAGCTGGATGACAGGTGAAATAATGTTCCTGCTCTAAAATGCCCTGACTGCTTTTGATTGTAACGTGGGTTTATGTAGAAATCAAAAGTGAAAGCATCGTTGAGACAGTAAGAACCAGAGAAGTAACCTGCACTACCTGTGATGTCGGAATCGTAAGAGTTTGGATACAACAATACCGAGTCCGATGGCACAAAGTCTTGAGCTTCTTCAAACGCTTTGAAGAAATTTAAACTGTGATAGTTGGTATACGCCCAGTGCGAATGAGGACTTCCGACCCTGTAGTACGGCATCAACACATCTTTGACATTGTTCTTTATCAAAGTGTATTTGGTAAGACGAGTGGTCGGTGTAAACCTCTCGACGTCCAAGGTTTCTATTTTCTTTGGAACTGTTCCTGAAACGTATGAAAGATAATTCTGAACATCATTGAAAACTGACTGTCCTATTTTTCTTTTTGTCCTCACGGCATCACGGATGCCCTTGGCTGTTGACTCGAAATTAAAATCGACGAGTGCCGAGTTCTGTGTGTCGTTAAAGAAAAAAGTCTTGTCTGAGTCTTTCTCTATCGATGAACGACGAGGAAATACTTTTACTGAACCCTGGGAACCAACAGTCGAACTCGACGTATAGCTACGACTTGGGGTCGTGACTAACGTAAAAGTTTCAACATCGTTCTTCGTAACTCGAATGACTGACATGGAGACTCATCTTCAGACCATCAGAAGTCGAGTCTTACCCTGAAAGTCAAATCTCTTCCAGGATTCTTTTCAACAGGTCTGCTGAGTTTCGCGACGGCGACGAGCCCGCCGGCGTTGTCATACAAACCTATTGTCGTTACATAAGCGAAAGGTTCCTGTGATTCGTCAGGAAGTGACGTGTCGTATATCGTCAACCTTCCCTGAAAGTCTCCAGTTGACTCAACGTAAGTTGGATTTGAAGAGTAATTGAAGTCATCGGGGAGCGCCCTGCAGAATATCAGTGATGAATTGATGTTAGTTACGTTCTGGAATGTCATGGCGGTTAGAGCGCCTGAACCAAAGCGTGCATAGCAGAAGTGATCGATGATGTCGTCAATGCTACCTGATGTCAGAAGATCGGGGACAACCTTAGCGGTTCTAAACGTTTCTGTTCCGCGACCGCCGAGTGTCATTTGTCCAAGCGGATGCATCGCTGATATTGTGCCTGAGACAAACTGCGATCCTGAAGTTACTTTTTCGATGTCAAGAACGGCTATTCCAGAATCGTAGTAAATCAAACCAATGGCATTCGATGTATTGGCAGCATTAACGAGATAGCCATACTGACCACCAACATCAAAGTATCTACTGTCAGAAGATCCAATGTCAGTAAAGATGGCTGAACCAGACGTCGAAGTAACATATAGGTTAGGAACTCCAAGATTGTCTTTTCCGGCGCCGGGAGGTCCTGCAGTGTCTGCGTTTGTCTTGTTGACATACGATGCAGATTGATAGAATCTCATTGCGAAAGTTTCTCTCTTTATCTGGTCACGCGCAAAGAGACGCTTAAATGCAACGAAGAGAGCGGCATCTATCTCAGTCGTGCTCTGACTCGTCGTCAGCGTCGCATCGACAGGTATCTTAAACATAGACTTTCTGTCGCCTAAAAGTGTCTGAGCAAATTGACTGTATATGTCAGTCTTTTCCCTCATCATCAAAGAGCTGCTTGGATACTGATATTTGCCTGTAGTATCCTGAGATGTTTTCGTGACCGCGGCGATGCCTGTCGTGTTAGTAGTGTTACCACGAGTAGCATCAGGTGCGGCGAGTCCAACTGTGATATCAAAGATAGGATTGGCAGTTTGAAGAGTGAAGTCTTGATCGTAAACAGTCTGAAAGAGAGAGGATGTCACACCAGGTCCTACTCCTCCTGTCACGAATACTTGATATTTTCTCCTTGAAACTGAAGAACTGATGTCTTCTTGGAGAACGTCAATCAGCTGATTGAGGAACGAGCGAGTTGTCTTCTTGTCGGACTCTTGTATCTCTTTTGTGGTTGCCATCTTAGTCTAGTTCCATCTTTTCAAATTAATGAGGCCCTGTAGGTGACAGGTATGTCGAGAGTGCAGCCATGTCTCTCACCAACAACAGTGATGTAACTGTTAATCTGTCGTGTAGAAGACGTCGAGTCTATCCTCTTGCCGTATATCGACAGCGTAGTATTGTCGATATTGCGAGCCCTGATGTTGAAAGAGATTGTAGTTCTCTGCGAGTCACCTGTTGTGAAAGTGTATGTGGCTATTCTGTTAGGATCACCAGGATTAACAAAGTTTCTAGCGAGGTCAGGTTCCGTTAACTTACCACCAACGGGGGTGTCCACTACAAAAAATCTATCTGACACCTTTATCTTATAAATTGTTTGTATTAGTTCTGCAGGAACTGCTTGCCCCGTAACATTGTTGTAGTAGAGGTCGACTTTTACTGTAACAGAAGAATTTTGTGTCTTCTCAAGGGCAACCGTGGACGATGTCTTTAAAACAGGCAGATACACAGTTGAAAGAGCAGTGCCGTTATTCTCTTTTCCAATAAGCTTGTATTTCAAAGCTATGGAAGAGTTTGTCATCGCCTCGAAGATAGGCGTGTTCTTCTCTATCTTCTCTTTTCCAACTGTTCTACCGTACTTCTTCACCAACCTATAATCTACTTCATCATCGGCTAAAGAGTAATGGGTTATGTTGAATGCGCTGTTTGCTGCAGCTAACCTCTGACGACCATAGTCTGTCAATACAGCGTCAAGGATTATGTTGTTAGTGGAGTGATCAAGATATCCCATGTTCCCTCGGGTTGAGTCTCTAAACTTGTAATTATACGAACCTAATTTTTTGCTGACACACTATAAAGTCAAATTTTCTGGGTCTTTTACATTGATTTTCAACAATTGCATTTTTTGATTGTCGAGATTGATTAACTGCAGCATGTAGTAAGAGCCGTTGCCAGGCGTTTGAGCTTCAACGATATTATACGTAACATTTCTGTCGTCTCTAACTTTTAGGTATTCTGGTGTGAAAAAAACTTTAAGTTGGCGGGCTGCCAAGCCTTCTACGCTTATCACGTCTTTAAAGGCGTCGGTTCTTAATTTCATGTTTGGGTACTGACGAGGAGAACCGGCATCGCAAATGACACGAGTAACTAATCTATTTTTATACGGATCGAAGACGACATGGTGTTGAGAAGAGTAATTTGATATCATGCCGTGGGCATCGATCGATGCTATGGCGTAGATGTACTCCGAAGATACAAAAAATTCTGGGTCGACAGTAAAATCTTCATCGACGTGCATGTACACAGGTTTATCCGATAACTTGAGGAGATTCCTGTCGTCGGGATACATTCCGTAGTAATTGTTACCATCGATTCTCTCACCTGTTCTGTACCTACCATCATTACCACCGGTTTCTGACGTGTCAAAGCCGTATTGGGCTATTAACTCGAAAGGTTCTTTAATGCTTCTTCTACGAAAGACTTGAAACTGTTTTATGTCTTTCTGCGGATTCACAGGTGTGTCCCAGATTATGATCAAATTTCTCTTGTCATAATCGAAAGTAAATTTAATATCGTTGGGCTCAGGAGGAGGTATGAATTCGTAGCACTCCACCGGGGCCGCCATTGGTTTTGAGCTGACATAAACAGTGGTAGAATTGACGTTAAGGCCATCAGCGTCATACAAAAGTATCGTCACGTCTGCGACAACTTTAATTGTGTAGAGATAAGTCTTTCCATAGAGAACTGTTTTGTCTTCAAAAGTTGTTTGAGAAATGTCTTCTACGTAGTAAGTCTCTTCTTTCCTGAGAAAATCAGGCGTGACCAAATATCTTTCGATAATGTAGCCGATTAGTTTAACAGGCGACGTTAGGTAACCTGTCTTTTCAGGGTTACTCTGAATCGGCAGCATGTTAGGAGCTCTTTGCCTCAGATATCCGTTCTTTGATTTTGACGAAGCCACCGCAAGAGCTTCGTAATTACTAGCATTCTTCTCTTTTGAATTGGCGAAAATATCTGGTATTATCGCGCTGTTTATCTTTAAATTTAGTTTCAAAGAGTTGGTGATTGACGACAGCGCCTCAGAGTCATTGACCTGATTGTCTTGTTCATCATATACTCTCAGTCCCAATGAAGATTGTGGGAAATCTGACAGTCGAGAATAGGCTTCTGATAACTCGGCCAATCTTTTCTTGTACTCTTCGTCAGGATTTTCTTTCGCGGCAGCTATCTCAGATATCTGTATTTTCGACATCTGAAAGACGCTCTCAACATTATGCCTCGACATGATGCTATAGTTTTCAAGATCTGATGATCCTTGCATTATCGCATCGATTCCTGAGAAAGTGTGATTGATATATCCTGGGTTGAAAAAGTTATCTTCCGACATGATTTTATCGGCATTACTCTTTATCGACTTATCGATACCACTTTCATCTATTGACAAGTCAGGTTTGACCGTTTCAAACTGTGAGACTTGTGGACTAGTCCAAGACAGCTTTACATAACGAGGTACACGTGTAACATTTAGTTCTCTAGCGTTTGAAAAAGCATTTATTCTCTCGTCTTTGGTGTAAAAGTTGTATACAAACTGTGCCTTTTGGTTGAAGACTTCAGGAACGTTAACATCATCGACAGACGTCGATGGGTCGGACATCTTGCTTTTTTCAGACGAAAAAGACTTACCAATGTCTCCCTCAGGAACTGCTATTGATTCCGGAACTATAATGCCTTGCGGCATTATTTGTGAGAGTTGCTCATATACTCGAGTTAAGTTTGGGAAGTCGAAATTAAACTCAAACATTTTGTGCCTCACACCTCTTCTTGAACATAATCGTATGGTTCGATGGTTACGAAATATTCATTAAAGAAAATATCATTCGGACCGGTGTCTCTGTGTTTGTAGGGTTGCACAGTGCCTTTTGCTTGATCTTCACCACCCGAGAGTATGCCAAGCTGCTTCATTGACTTTAAAGTGCTTTCGGACGTTAAGGCTGTATCGACATAAAAATCATCTGGGTCAATTATCACATTGAAAACTCTGTCAAATTTTTTGAAGTAAGAAATTCTTCTCTTTAAAACTTCAGGTTTCAACATGAAAGTCTCGTTCATAAAGTAAGAACGAATTGTAGAGTCAAGAGGCAAAACATAAGTTTTTTCCACAGGTTTTTCGTTTCTGGGATTTTCATTTTTTGGGCTGCTGGTTGGTATGACGAAAACTTCATTTGTGTTAGAATCTGTGAAGGCTGCCATGACTTCACTTGCACTAGAATTTGTCGTAGCGGTCGATGCAGGTGAAGATACAGGCCGAACGGCATTGATGAAACTGTTGTACTGATCTGTCACAAGTTCTAACTGTCTCGTAAGTTCAGAAAAATTATTGTATCTGCTCTCGTCAAACTTACAATCCGTGAACCATCTCAAGTATTCTTCACAGAGGAAACTCACGGTGTGATTAGAATACACTTGATATTTTTCTTGCTCGGTCAAAATGCTTTCGTAGTAATTCGATGGAAAAGCTTCGTTAAAATTTTTGTGAGTAACCACTTGCCCATCTGGTAGTACTAACTTTGACGGGGCGGCTAAAACGTTAACGTCGTCCAAGATACTCCAGTTTGACAAGCGCCTGGTTGGGTACCTATGCATCTCAAAAATATAGCTTTTTGGAAGAAATACGGCGTCCGGATGCAGCCTGTCCAATTTGTATATTTTTATCCTAATGATTCCCTGTTTGATGGATTTGGAAATATTGGATGAAGAGCGCGACATCGAATGTATCGATCTAATCAAACGTGGAGGTATGCCGATAGAAAGAATCCTCTTATTATTGCCCTTTTCACTCAAAAATTCGTTTGACTTAAAGTAAGGTGAGAGAGCGGAATAAGAAACCAAATCCATCTCATCGATGGGCATATAATCCATGAAACCCGATTGCAGATCTGCGAAAGCAGGCAATGATTTGAGTTTGGATTCAGTATCGATAGATGAATCTATCCTGTCTATCATTTCAGACGCGATATAACGTGAAAGTCTAAGTTGCTCTTCCGAGAGAGACAAATTCAAGAGGGCGCTCTTTTGATTGTCACTTAGAGAAGCGTCTGCAAAGTACAAATCTTTTGTAGGAACAAATTGCGCTGACAAATTGTCTCTCAAATAATTGCCAAATATGTTCAGCTGCAGACCAAGATCTGAAAAATACTTTCTGAAGAAAGCAATTTGCCTAACGATCGTATTGTTCTCTACGTTTATTACAGAAATTGCGTCATTTAACTTATTAGTGTAATTTCTTGGACTTTTACCTGACAACACCTGAATGACACTGTAGTACTCATCTAACTGCTGCTTGGTCACTTCACTAATCAATATGCCTGTATCGACGATATTTCCAGAACTGTTGCGAATCGACGATCCTTGTCGTGGAGTAACTACAGAATACATTCCCATGATATTTTCGGGAGTTTGAGCAGCTACTACCCTCAATAGCATATCAAAGTAATTGTAGAGAAAGGCAGTCTTAGACAGCCCAGAATATGCAGTGTTACCATTGACGTACAGGTCAGGATTTTCATAAACAGATTTCAGTAAATCGGCAATGATTTTCCATATGCCTTTGTTAGAATCTACCTGAAATATCTTATTAAAGATTGCCTGAACATATGATGAAGATGCAGCTTTTCTCTCTCTAACGACTGAGTTAGTTTCTGTTTGCTCTGCAGTTATAGTAGACTCCAAATCAGACGTGACCAACAAGGTCCTCGCAGTCCACATCGCTTTTTCAACTTCATTGTTGTTAACGCTTGTTCTCACCGATCCAACGTAAGAAGCTATTCTCTTCTTTGCTTCGATAATGACAGAATCATTATTGATTGTTGAATCACTCATTTTTATGACGACGTTCATTAGCCACAAAAATAAAAGAGTCTTTAGTCTACTTGCCACTTTAACGTATCCAGCAGTAGGATAAACAGCAAGTTTGCAGATCAAAGAAGCCAATCTAACGCCGACCGTATCGTTGGTAGTCAATTTGAAACCGGCGACGAGGGCATTCGTGTTTAGTTTAACAAATTGATTATCGTTTATATCGATACATGATCTGTACAGTTCAGCGACAGAAGAAAGTTTGTCTGTTATGCTTTCTGCCTTCACGTCGAAAGGAAAATGCTTCTTTTCATAATACTCATTTGTGCCTTCCACAGGCAGTATGGTGGGCAATATTTCGTATCCCAGCAGGTCAAAAATAGTCTTTGTAGTCTCATGAGCAGATTTTGTGATATTAGCAAGACTGTCTAGTCGCGATGTGTCAAAAGTGCCAGCACCGATTGAACCAAGAGTACTGTCGACGTAATAAACGGAACCTGGTGTTATGGCTGCATCTGGGAAAGAATTATTTTCGAACGTTAGAACGTTTAAGACTCCCGACGCATCAGGCGCCGTAATTGCTCTTTGTGAAAAACTCACCAGAGAATTTCCATTACCTGTTGGTGTGGCTATGAAATCAGTTATTTTTCCGGGGAATCTACCAATGACATGATCCCACACCCTAAAATTATCACCTGATGTACTAGTCGTGTATCCGTACTTCGTGCTCAGAAGATTCACGTAATCTTGTTTACTGATGGCGTAAGAATATGACAGTTCTTTTGTGACGGCATTGACAGACACACAGATGTCTTTTCCAGTTTGAACCAAAGAATCGATCACGTCGCCAGGTAGCTGTGAATTAATTGAAGAATTTCCAGCAGCCAAATTGACGTACTTTTTCTTATCAAACTCGCTAAAAGCTGCCAGGCTGTTCGATAAAGTTTCGGGGTTTGTTAATTCAGCAGGAGACGGTAAAGCCGGGTGTGCCGGGTTCATCCAAATTTTTTTATAACCAATTGGGAAAGTTGTGACGTCAGATAGTTCAAATGCATCGACGTCTGTTTGAATGCCACTTCTGTTAAAATTTTGTGAAATAAGAGCCTGCGTGTGCGCCGTCAAATTTCTCTTGAGTTCAAGAAGCGACTGTTGCCACAATTTAGTCTCGGTGTAGTTGGTGATGTAAGATGTGTTGTATCCTGATTTTTTTAGTATTTCGTACAAACTTCCAACAGAGCTTGGATTTCTCTGCACAGGAATTGCATAGGAACTTAAGTCCATGTACGCCAATAAGTTGTTGGTGCTTTTCAGCAATTGTGAGGACAAGTCGCTGTTTAGCTGCGCGTGTTGTTTTACAGCGTTTTTATTTTCCTGCAGCAATTGCGTAGCATCAGCATTCTGAGATAGCAAATTTATTGAAGTTTTTGCTGTCAAAAGTTTTGCTTTTTCTTTTAACGCAAGAGCAGAACCTTGATTCGTTTTATTTCCCGAATCATACAGAGGTTGAAACTCGGAAGAAAGCAATATCGTAGGTTCAGTGTCGAGTAAACCGGTGTAAATGGAAAAAGTCTTCTGGTTGTTCGGTGTCGAAACTGAATCAGTATTTATTTGATCTTGCGTCGTATTTGGATCTCCCCACTCTTTTAGCTGTATTGGATTGCTGATAACGGCTGCTACAGCAGGAGGCATGTTAGCTGCGGCCATATTTCCCAAAATGGGTAATTTTGGGATTCCATATGAGTCCAATGCAGATGATGCATTGTTCACCACGAGATTAACGTTCGCAAGAATAGGCAGTGTTGGGGCCGCGCCAGTATTAACTGGGTTCAACTGTTGTGTAACAGTGACAGGACTAACAGGCATTGCATGCAAATTTACCTGAGTAAGACTAGTCTTCGAACCATTTACTTTTTTGGAGAATTTTGTCATACTTCCTCTATGAACGACGAATTCGAGACAATTGCTTTATGGACTCAGTCGCGATTTGACTCGTTACTTTACTGATGTTTGCGCTAGTTTTTAACTCGACATTAATCGAATTGATTTGACTTGCATTAGACACGGCAGAATTCTTTAAAGACAATTTGGATGTGTCATTGAAAGAATTTCTTATAGGTTGCGCAAGACTGCGTGATGTCAATCCTTGTGTTGATATGAAGACAGTGTTTGAATATCCGGGATCGTCTATGTCAAATTCTGACATTATAGGAACTATAATGTAATAAATGGACCCCAAATCATTGTAGGAATTTAACTCGTGATAAATGTAGTTTTTGTGAGTTCTTCCAACAAAACTCCTAATCCCATTAACGACTTTCATCACAACGAATGAATCGTATATTTCGGGTTTATCAATGCTAGGACTCCAGCTAACTTTCACTGTATTTCTGTCAATTCTGCTGGCGACAATTTGAGTCAGTGTCGTGTAGTCGCGTGAACTTTCTATTCTGTACGTGGCCGTTAATCCATATGACTCGGATGTGAAATTTTCATATGTGTCGATGATGGGAGTTCCTGTTTCATCATCAGCATACAACTTGCCAAGTTTTACGGTGGCATTCTTCCACTTATAAGGTAGATAAAACCACTCTTTGCCTTTGTCATCGACTCCCCAAGCTACAAATTTTTTGAAAAGTTCTATCGGATTCTTCTTGTATGTGAAAACTTGATAAAGATAGGAGTGCTGTGGATTTATAGGCTTAATGTTAAAGATGCGCTGCGTTTCAGGTCCATCGACAAAAGTGCCATCGGAAACTATCTCAAATGTCTCTCGTTCTGACGTGTTTAAATTAGTTCTCACTATTTCATGGAAAAATAAATCTGAATACCTGGGAACTCCCTTCGAGTCGTCTCCAAGTGGTGAGCTGGTGTTGTTGGCAGGGTTCAGGTACTGATCGTAAAGTTCGCCTATTTGTTCTTTCAAAATTTGAGTTATTTTTTCATTTTCCAATTTGGATATGTTGGTCTTTAACTCAAACGACAACCTGTATCCGCCTTCATCATATGTTGTGTTAGAATTATTTAAAGTCACATCAATCGAACGATCGGCGATCGAACTTCTTATATTTCTAAACATCACGTAATTTGAAATAACGGGTGTCTCAACGTTAGAGTCCATATTGACTGTTGAGCATATGCAATAGTATTCGTATGTTTTTCCTATCTCAGTATTTTCATCGACCAAATTCAAATTAATGCTGCCTTCACTTAATTTCTGTGACACAATAACATCAAACATGCTATCGACATTTTCAGTGCAGTCCCTTCTGTAAAGAGAAAGCGACACAGCATCACGTGGAATGTTGAAAACTTCTACCTTTATTTCATTTTTCCCAAAATGAAAGGGAGCTATCGTCAGATTACCAACGACCTTATGTCCTAATCCTGCAATAACGTTTGTGTAAGTCGTAGATTCTTTATTCTGAGAATCAACAGGTATGACCCTTATCACTGTCAACTGTGAATCTAAAATAATGAGAATTTCATTATTCACATCATTGCTTACTTCAGCTATTTTCTGATAACTTCCAACAGTCCCCTGCGCGGTCACACTCTTGGAATACACGTTGAAGCTTTGCACTCTCCCAGGTATTTCATTGTCAGTTATGCTTATATTGCAAAATTTAGTACCAGGAATGTTTGAGGTAGTGACTGTAGGTGGACGTGTTATGGATTCAAATGCTTCTACATGAGGCGACATTGATAAATCACACGTAAAGCTTTCATCTATAACATTCGAGTTAGTCTTGTAAAGATCAAACTTCACAAACAACGTTTGATTTTTTGTGCTTTTTTTGATTGTGACAGTTTGAGTAATCTCTACATTGTCAAGCGGCTTGGTTACTGAACGAGCCTGATACCAAGTCTGAGTGTTTTCTTGATCGCTACTTTTTACATCGTTTAAGTAATACTTTGTTATGTCGTAAAAAAGTGCAGGTCTGCCCTTTGCAATTTCCGCCATTCTTAGCTTAGAATTGTCAAGGTAAGATTCAGAGTTAATCTGCAATAACTCAGGATCACTCACAGGCAGTGTGATATCACACAGTTCTGCATTGATTCTTTCTATCACGTCAGTTGGAGAAATTTTAGAAGAATCGTTTACTAAAGTAGAAACCTCATTTTTTGGATCGATGCTATTGTTTGTCACAGCGACATCTCTGCGCCGACCATCTTTTGTGACAGGTTTGTTGGCTGTTGAAAATAATTCTACAAAATTGTAGTTATAGTCTATGTTCTGAATGTACGACGACAACGGTATTTCTACCCTCTCGATATAGTCGACGGTCGTTTGTATATCTTTGACCAACTTAATTCCAGAGTACAGTTTGTTGGCAACTTTTGCAGGCACCTTAGGTGTTGTGAAGCCATTGTTAGGTCTCACAGAATTCAGCAAACTGACATTGCTTAAGCTGCTTAAGCGGTTGCTTGTCTGGATCAGATTGTCGTTCGACATTGCGTTCTGTGTCGATGAACTTTCAGCTTTGTCTCTTATAGTAATGACAACTTTGCTGTAGTCACGCAGATTTTTCCTACCACTACTGACGGCCAAACGAAAATTGAAGTTAAAAATATAAGAATCTCGAGTTTGCTGCAACAGTTCAGCAAAAGTTTCAGAATCAACTCTAAAAAGTGTCGATGATAGGTCAGTTATTGGAGGTCTTTGAAACAAATTCATCGATTGATCTCGTATGTTGTTTTTCTTCTTTCATCTCGAGAGAAGATTAGTGTGAACATGTTCACAAAGCAAGTTGTTCCTCTGTTGTCCAGAAAAGTCTTTCCTACAAAGAAAACTTTTTTCGTATTGTAACCCTCAAGATTGTCTGACATGTAACCGAAATCAATGACATCTAACTTACTAACTGAATTGTTGGTTACTTCAAAGAACTGTCCTATAACCTTATTGTTGTTTGAAGTTTGCTCAAAATACACAGGATTACCGATGTCTTCAAACTCGTACAATTGCTCAAGAAGTCTTGAGTAATTCAACTTCTTTTCGTTGTCTCCCCACGATGGATAATTTCCAAGAAGGTAGGGGGTTAAATTTTCTATCTTCGTTTTATCAGGTAATTTCGAATCTGACGTTTTAACGATTGGTGGCAAATACATAAAATTCTCTAAATGACTCAACTTGTCGTCATTAAAAAGAGAATCTATAGAGTTCAGAGATGGTGGTGAATCTTTAAAAGCACGAGTCACATTGTTACTTGCACGTGACAGGTCAAATGTCAGCTCATTCGTTGATAAAACAAATTTATCATCTTCAAAAAGTCTATTGACCGAAGATATAGTCTGCAATTCTACGAAGTTATCTATTGAAGAAGTCAGTATGTCTTTTATCTGTGAGGAAAAAGAAGCATTTTCTAACTCATTCACAACCAAATTGCCACCGATAGAGCCTTCATTTATGATGAAAGGAGAAGACAAAGAACCGGTAGAGAATATCTTTGTTCCTGTGAATGATCTGCCAGAGTCAAAATAAACAACATTTTTCCTGACATAAGTTACAACATCCGGACCACCTGAAAGCTGCCTTAACTGCTCAACTGCACCTGAAATAACTTGAGCAAAAGTTTCAGCACCTAAACCACCCTTAGACCCCAAATAAGAAACGAAAGGACCTCCAACAGGAGGAGCTGTTGTGCTGATGACGCCGGCATTAATGTCTGGATTTATTAGGATGCTGCCCGTTATTCCAGCTGTGTCAGAGTAGATGAAACCACAACCGCTGTCGTTTCTGTTCTGTAAAAGGTCGCTAGTTTTGAGAATTCTACCGTGATGTAGTTGGTATGCGGTGAGTCTTCCATTGTTTATTTGCGCCTGAGACGTCGATGTAGGCATCGCATTGTTTGTAACGTCGACGCTTATATTCTGTTCTCTGAAAGGCATTAAATTGCCTTCATCATTGGCTTCAAATGTTATCTGGTCTTGGGGTAAGTTACAAGCCTCAAAGTAAATTTTGCCTGTAGGATCATCGTGTCCATAGACTGAATCAGGAATATACGCGACGCCCGCATCTGTAAACGTCACATAAGATACTTCAAAAGTACCTTCTGCCATTTGACGTCTTCCTTCAGAAGACAACATGGCATCAATGATTCTGGATTTGTTGTTAAGAATACCGCTCATGATTGCAGCTGCATACAAGGAAAATTATGCAGGAGACATGAGTTTCATCCAAACAATATGGCATCAAAGAATCTTCGAGGCCAGTGTTGCGAGCTCACTTCTTTCTCCCTTCAAGAGAGTGACATGTCCTGAAATGTCGTACTCCTTGAATTTCTCTACGGCGTGTGTGAGACCGTTTGTGAACGTGTCGACATGGTTGTTGTCAATCTGTTCAACATCACCTGTGAGAATGATCTTCGTTCCCTCACCTGCTCGTGTCACGATGGTTTTTAATTCGTGCATCGAGAGGTTCTGCGCCTCATCGATGATGATGAAAGCATTAGGAATCGAACGACCACGAATGAAGGTGATGGCCTCCACTTCAATGAGTCCCTTCGATTGCATCAGTTCTAGGAATGGATCCTTACTGAGACCGGATGTTCCACTTCCACCTGCGAGCTCGTCCATTCTCTTTTTACTACGACTGTTTCCCTTCTTCCCAGACTTACTGCTGAGGAGATACTCGAGATTGTCCCTAATAGGAGCAATCCAAGGTTCCATCTTCTCGGCAAGGGTGCCTGGTAGGAATCCGATGTCTCTACCTACGGGCTGAACGGGACGAGATACAATTAACTTCTGATATGGTCCTTCATTCCCCATTGCTTCTAACTGCTCTAACCCAGCTGCGATAGCAAGAAGTGTCTTTCCACAACCAGCTTTACCAGTCAGAGTCAGCAGTTTGATCGACGGATCCATCAGGAGCTCAATAGAAAATGTTTGTTCCTTGTTACGTGGTTTCACACCAAAGACTTGATCTATCTTTCGGGGGTGATGGAGCATGTCTCCTTTTACCCTACCAATCGCAGACTTAATGGTGTTTCCTTCTGCATCGACCGACTTAATCACAAGTATCTGATTGGGATACAGTTTTTCTGTGGTCACATTATCTACATGAATGGCATCACGAGCGTAGAACATCTCAACTACCTCGTATGCAACTACAATAACTTTCACACCTGTATAAAGATGCTCCGCTGAATCTGTTGCTCTGTTAGAGAGGTAGTCTTGTGCCTGTATGCCGAGTGAAGAACACTTGACTCGAACGTTAATGTCTTTAGATACGAGTATTGCATTTGGTTCCTCTTTACGAAGCATCAGCACAAAACCGATTATCATGTTGTCTACAGAGGATCCGAGAACCAACTCAGGTGGCAGAAGTGTGCTGTATCCTGTGGGTGAAGACATCACACGAAGAGTTCCACCACAGGGAAGAGTGACTCCGTCCCTAAGAGAGCCTGATTCACTAATCTTGTCCAGAATTCTATTGACTTCTCTTGCAGCCCTGCCTACTTCGTCGGAACGTCCTTTGTGTTTGTCCAATTCTTCCAGTACAAGAATTGGCAGGATCACATCGTTATCCTGAAAGTTATTAAAACAGTTTGGATCACTCAGGAGAACGTTGGTGTCAAGGACGTATGTTTTCTTCATGTGGTTTTCGAGTACAACTTATACAAAAGTTGTTCCTTGCTAAATTATCATACACAGATCCATGAGCAACAATCAAAAATTATCACTACCTGTCATACAATCGAGTAAATGCTTTGAAGCAGTTGAAAGAAGTAATTGTAATTGTGAAAGAAAATCTTGCAAGCAATGGATCGATTTTGAGCAAGGCAAGAATTGTCTGTTGATAACAACTCAGGCCGGACCTTTAACCCTAAACGAGATAGGGAAGATCTACGGCCTGACGAGAATGCGTATTTGTCAAATTGAGAAGAACATCTATCAGAAGATTAGAAACTTCATTCGTCAGTAGAAAGTGTTTCCTTCTTCTTTGAAGGAAACTTCTTTTTTGGCTTAACGTCTTCAACTACAGTATCTGGCTCAACAATTGGCTCAGCAACTGAAGATGAAGTCTCATTCTCTGGTGTCAACTTCTCGGGTGGTGCTTCAACAGCCGCAACCTGCTCATCTGCTGCAGTCACTGTACTCACCAAATTTAATTTATCGAGCAGCGGTTTCTTTTCTTTTAACTGACCATCTTTCCCTGCGACATATGCAACTTTGGGATTCAAGTTTCTGTCTGCGATTTCACGTAAAATAGCTCTTTGAGCTCTCATAATTCCTCCTAAATGAAAAAGACCCTCACGAAGAGGGTCTTTAATTATTGTTTCAAGCCTTATCTTTTCCAGCCTTGTCAGTCTCTAGGGTGAGCTTGACAAGCTCCTTGGCATTCGTCTGAAGCTGTCGGAGTCCCTTACGAGCACGTACACCTGCTGCTGCGACGCCCTTGGCGTTCTTAGAAACATCAGCCTCGAGGCTCTCCACGAGGGTCTTCAATTCATTCCACTTCGATGCAATTGGGTTATCACTCATTTGTTAATGTGACCTCCTGAATCAGGAATATATGGCCACCAATTGAAAAGTAAACTATTTGACGAAGGATGATCTAAATTCTTGTGGGAACATGTGATTGTTTCGAGAATAGAACCTATCCCAGTCAGCATCCAAAATGTAGGAAACCGCGTGATCTTTCTCGTTTCTAATGGATCGACCAAAAGCCTGGATGACAGATTTCGCAGTCGTGTAGGGATACCACATCTTATCTTTTTCCATTCTCTTCTTTATGACGAGGTCTCCGAGGTATGGAAAAGGAACCTTACACAGTATCTGAAAACGGGAAGCATCATCTGCAAGGTCAACGCCTTCCATCATAGATGGAGACAAGAGGACTGTTGGTTCGCTGCAGGTTACGTGAAATTTCAAAACATCATCTCTGTTGGTCGACTCGTGGGTCAACAACCTATTGGTCTTGACGTTCTCGACAAGATACTTGGCAACCTTATAATTCGCGGTGTGGATGATTCCTTTCTCATTTGGATGTTTTTCCAGAATCATCGCAACTGCTTCTGCCATAATTGGCAGAGTTTTGTCAATAGAATCTTTCCCCATAGATCCCACAGGTATGTAGTGAGTTGGTCTGTTTTCTACAGGAAAAGGAGACCCAATCCGAAGGTATGCAACGTCGGCAGGACTCAATCCGATTGACTTACAAAACACTTCGTGATCGACAACTGTTGCACTCATCATAAGTGTTCTTGCACCTGATTTTAGAAAAACCTTCTGTGAGTAAGGGCCTAAGTCGACGGGCTTAAATTCAAATTTTCTAGCACCTCTTTTATTTCCATCCTGCGGATAGGCAACATTCATGACCCAATTATTTTCATTGTACACTTCAATGAATTGGTCAATCTTGCTAGAATGTTTCTCAAGCATCTCGTATTGCTTGGAATAATCTCCGTAGCCTTCAATATTTTCGGACAACTTCACGAGGTTCTTCTCAAGATCGCGAACGTATTTGTTGACAGCCTTACGATAAGTACTCTTCACCCATTCGTATACAGCCAGTTGTGTATCCAACTTGGGAATCTTACATTTAAGAGTGTCACGGGCAAATTTCTCAGAGAAACTCACCTCAATGAACTTTCCCAATTCCGTTTCCGTGTTATGACACTCGTCTACAACCAGGAGAGCCCTTGGAGTAAGCTTTCCTGCGTATGTGGTCTCCGCCAGAAAATAGGAGAAATTAGTGATAGATATCGGACATTCAATAAAATCTTGTTTTTCTAGAGTGTATCTGCACTCATTCTTGCACGTCTTCGCGAAGTCGGTTCCTGCCAATTGCTTCCCCAACTTTACTAGTAAACGTTTGGATTCTGCGCATGAATTATCTTCGTAGTGCTTGCACCGGTAGTTGGAGGATGACTTGATGGTCCTGATGAGGTTTCGACCCGACTGTGGGCCAAAGTCGTCCATGTATTGCTCCTGCAGGATCTTTTGGGTGGTGATCACATAGGCACCGGTGAGAGGCATTCCTTCCTCGTCCTTAATGACAGGAGCATGTGCCTCCATGTAACGGGCGATGCAGATGCCCGTGGCGGATTTGCCTGTACCTGTTCCCATCTCCAGGAGGACGGCCTTCTTCCCGGACTCATAGGCATCTAAAGCAAACTCGATAGCCTTACGTTGTTCGGGACGGATGCGGTCAAATGGAAAGTACCTCACGTAGTCATGTTTAGGCATGTTGGCCTAACATTATACCGCGGGAGGTCTACTTTGCACAATCAGATTAAGTGGTGCTTGATGAATGTTCTCAGAAGATCTACAGATTCGACCTGTACATTCGAAATGGGTTTGATCCATTCAGGTGGGATTTCGCCCACATACTGTGCGTCACCTTCTCTTGCAAAATTAGTTCTTCTTGGAACAACATTGTCCATTGAATCTGCAGGTATATTTACCTGCAATACCAGAGGAGAATCGCTGAGGTCTCCTGATTTTTCAATGGACTTTCCAGCCCAGTACGCTGCGGTACTAGGATCCTTGGACAAGAAGACTCCTGGTTTCTCGGCACCCCATCCATAACCGGCTCTTAAGCCAGCGTTCATGATACCTGTGAGGTTGCTTCTTCTAGTGCCATGATAGAAAATCATGGTTTTAACTATTCAGTCGCCTATGATCTTGTCAACAATGCCAAGTTTGACAGCCTGTTCCGGGAGGAGATAAAAGTCATGACCTGACTTCATGATCTTCTCGATCTCAGCCTTTGATCCCTTGGTCTCACGGACAATGGCGTCGACCATCTGATCCTGCATGCGCTTGTGTTCCTTGGACTCATTGATTACCTCGAACACGTTGCCACCAACTCCACCGGAGATGGGGTGGATCATAACGCGAGCATTCCGACCAATCATTCTCTTACCTTTTGCTCCGGTGGCGAGTAGGAGGACTCCTGCACTCATCACCTTGCCGAGGGCAATGGTATGAACAGGACAGGGGAGAAACTTGATGGTGTCATAGAGGGTGAACATCTCGTCGACCGATCCACCATATGTGGAGATCACGAGGTGGATCGGTTTGTGATTCTGCGAGGCGAGGTGAAGTAACTGGGCGACTACCAAAGATATGGACGCCTCGTTCACTTCACCGTGGAGAACCACGAGACGTTGAGAGTCACCCATTGCAATCCCCATAGTGGTGGACGATTCATCACTGTTACTCTTGGAAACTCTCGCTTGATTGGCTGAGTTGCTGACATGTCTTCCCATTACTCGTCTCCTTCTGCGGCACCGTAGATCTTAGAAATGAAGATGTCTTTGCCTTTGAATTCTTTCACAAACCCAGTCAGTTCTTTTAAGTCATCTACGTTCTCTAATTCAAGACCAAGATAATAGATGATTAACCAACGCTGACGATCGTTAATTCCAAAGTGGTTAATTTCACGAACAATTTCGTGTGCAACCTTGTTATCGGCAGCTAACTTTTCGGATTCTAACTGTCCATAGATCTCTGACATTCTTACTCCGATGGTACAGCGACTTCTTCTCGAGAGAATGATTCTACTTTAAAGAAAGTCTCACTCATGATCCTAACATACTTTCCCTGTCGTGTACCAGATTCTTCTTCCTGAGCGAGTATGACAAAGTTTCCCCACTCTTTATTCTCAAGAATAAACTGCGCTGCTTCCCATGTTGCAATGTCGACATTATTTCTTTCAAGAATATCTGAGAGATTCGAAGGAAGAGATAGTTTAATGTCTTCTATTTTTACGACGGAAGACATAGCTTCTTTCCCCGAAAGAATCTCAGACACGCATATGTCAGTCACTTTATGAATTATTCCGCAGTTGTTGCACTGCGCATATTTGGGCTTCACAACGTCAGAATCATTAATGACCGAGAAGACAATGAACTGGTGTACAGGAGGGTTGGTCACTCCTTTGTACTGTGGGAGAACGCATCTACATTTTATGAGATGACGTTGGCCTCTCATGCAATGTGCTTCTTGATCGTATTTTGAAATACGTTTATAGCCTTTTGATAGCCTTCTTCGAAAGACATGTCAATGATTCTCAAAACTTCTTTCAACTGGTTTTCGGTTAAGTTTAGGTGCTTTTCCATCGCAGCTGTTGTTAAGTTTGAGTTTGCTGTGTCTCGAGCACTTGCAACCAAAATTTTTGCATCACGTGTAATTTTATCGACTGAATTCATGCTTCTAACTTAATGTTTGCTGAGCTAAAGTAAATGGCGATGAATGCTGGATGAATGCTTTTCGTAGGATTCGAGGAATAGCTTCGCATATTGTTGTGGTTTATAGTCACTTTTTATCATAGAAGATATTGTTCTAATTCCTTCATCTAACTGTTGATGACATGAGAAATAGTTGATTCCATCCGGAATTCCAATTTCAATATTTCTTGAGGATAGTGATTGAAGCCTCTTGGAGAGAATATCTTGAATCTCCGTCCTTTCTTCTATCTTGCGTTTTAAGGTGTTCAAATGCTCTAGTACTCTCTTCCTAGTGGCAGGATTGCTGTACTTGACCGTACGATCGAAAATATTGCAATTAAGTGCAAGGCCAAGTTGATCACACGTCAATGAAGATATCAGCTGACCTTTTGTACTTGATATGACATCTGTACCGGAAGTGACCGCTAGGTCGACCAATACGTTAACCGAATCCAGGTCATAGGGGACCAAATAAGGAAAAACTAACATAGTTTTTCTATCATTATTGACCTTGATAGTATTCAACACATCGTCTGAAAGGCCTCGAGTAAAAAGAAGACACGGCGTCTTACTTTCCGATAATCCCACAAATAAGTGGTGTAATTCTGACACGGATTCAACATATCCGTCGATACAAGCTACTCCTACTTTCTCTAAAGTAGTCGGAGGGGCATGCAATTGAGCATGCACATGAAAATTGTAACCTTCGGATATCTCAACGTAAGACTCACGAATTGACTTCTTGATGGTTATCGTAGAAGTTCTGGATGAGTACTCCACGACCACACGTAAGATGTCAAGTACTTCTTTGGTTAAGTTTAAGCGCAGTAAGGCAGCATCGATGTCTTTTCTATTAATGACCAGGGGTTCTTCAACAGAAATTTCACAACTGGTTATCAATTCGAGGAAAGCAAGACCAGATCCAGGACATGCTTTCTCTGCAGCGATCGCAGTCGACAATAAGTGTTCATACTCTGATCGTATATTAAGAGACGGCTTCACACTAGCAAAGTGTTGCAACTTTCTCTTCGTCTTAGCGGATGAGTCCAATGAAAGATGAACTCTCATATTTGAGATTATGAAATCACGTAGTTCTTGAGATACTCTCACAAGAGTATCATATAACCACTAGTGAAATTTGTTTTCTATCCACTTCACCAACAGAGTTATGCATGCGCCACCAAATGCGACCATGAACCACTTCATTACTGACCAAATATTATTTTTATTTCTTATCAGATCTGATACTGATCTTTCAAGGTCCCCAAGTTTTTTCTTGTTCTCTTGGGTTGAGGTAGCATCAACAACTTCTTCTTTGTCCTTCATGCCCCGCCATATCTGAAGTTCAGATATGTCTTGAACGACTTCGTTCACAGTGTTGGTGTTTTCTAATTTGTACTCACTCAGTTTAGAAAAAATACCTTCGCTAGGATCGTATATTGCGTCATGTATTTTATCAACTTTAGAAACTAGCTGACCTTGGCTTTGCTCGATCTTATCGATCTTGTAGAGTAACGTATCAAAACCACCATTCAGGGCTGCGCTGGAATTTAGTTTTTTGTTGATCTCATCTAGCGCCAATGATTTTTGAATGCTGCGTGACGATGGAGATACTGTTTTTGAAACGTTTCTTTTCTTCATATACATTTCTCCAGTAGTCTGTACTTTCAAATTACCATTAAATAGACAATTTCTAGAAAAGATCAACTATGAAATTTAACGATCAGGTATTTGTTAACCCAAATAGAATTATAAATGATAAATCAGAAGTAATATTTGTAGCTGATCTATTTGAAGAAGATTATGCCGGTGGCGCTGAAATGACGTCTGAGGCACTGATCACATCTTCACCATACGTTGTACAGAAACTACATGCGAAAGATGTTAATCTTGGTGCACTGAGCCAAGGTCGCGACAAGTATTGGATATTCGGCAATTTCTCGCAGTTGAATCCAGATCTGATACCAAGTATCGTTGCAAATCTGAAGTACTCGGTCTTAGAATATGATTACAAATATTGCAAGTTTAGATCTGCCGAAAAGCACTACGCTCTGACAGCACAGAAGTGCGATTGCCACGAACAGCTGAACGGAAAGTTGGTTTCTGCATTCTACTACGGTAGCAAGTCTTTGTGGTGGATGAGTGAAGCTCAGAAAAATCATTACACTGCTTTATTTCCTTTCCTGAAAGAGAAGGACAACGTTGTTCTATCTTCTGTTTTTACTTCCAAAACCCTGAATACTCTTTCATTGCTTAGAAACAAAATAAAAGCAGAAGACAGAAAAGGTTGGATAGTTTTGGGTTCTCAATCCTGGGTCAAGGGATATGAGGCAGCCAAGCAGTGGTGCTTGGAGCAAAATAAACAACACGAAGTCGTGTGGAATCTTCCATATCAAGAACTTCTGGCAAAATTAGCGACCAGCGAGGGGTTCGTGTATCTTCCTGCCGGAGCAGACACATGTCCTCGAATGGTAATCGAGGCAAAATTGTTAGGTTGCAAAATGCAACTGAACGAATTCGTTCAACATAAGGATGAAGATTGGTTTGCAACCGATAATATCTCGGATATTGAAGACTACCTGTCTGCTGCACCTCAACTTTTTTGGAAAGCTATAAGGCACTCTATGGAGAAGAAACCAACAATAAGTGGGTACACAACGACATACAATTGCATCAAACAAGGTTATCCTTACATGCAAAGTATAAAGTCGATGCTTCAATTTTGCGATGAAGTTTGCATAGTCGACGGTGGTAGCTCAGATGGCACATATGAAAAATTGCTTGAATTGTCTTCCGGTGACCAAAAGGTAAAAGTAAAGAAAATAGAAAGAGATTGGCAGCATCCAAGGCATGCAGTGTTCGATGGCATGCAAAAAGCTGCAGCTCGAGCGATGTGTCGATCAGAATTCTGTTGGCAAATGGATTCTGATGAGGTGGTCCATGAAGATGACGCCGTCAAAATTGTCGATCTTTGTAGTAAGATGCCGAAAGACGTCGACATTGTTTCACTACCAGTTATTGAGTACTGGGGGTCACTTAACAAAGTGAGAGCTGATATTCAACCATGGAAATGGCGTTTAAGCAGAAACTCTTCTTATATCACGCACGGCATCCCTCAACACCTTAGAAGAGAAGATGAATTAGGAACATATGCTTTGCCTGGCACTGATGGGTGCGATATGATACACACCGAGTCAGGTCATCCCATTAATCATGTAACTTTCCACAATAACGAAACTGAAAGATTACGCCAAGCTGCTATGAGTGGAAATTCGCAAGCGCTGCAAGCGTATGAAAACTGGTTCAATCAGGTCATAGAAGCGTTGCCTGGCGTACATCATTATTCTTGGTTTGACATTCCTAGAAAGATGAGACTCTACAGAGACTACTGGACTCGCCACTGGAATTCGCTCTATAATATGAATCTTGAAGATACAGCAGAAACAAATATGATGTTTGATGTGCCGTGGTCTCAGGTGACTGAGGACATGATAGAAGATAAAGCGAAGCAGTTGGCGTCAAAAACCGGTGGATGGGTATGGCATCAAAAGTGGAATGGAATGCAGCTTCCCCACATAAAAGTTCAACGTTCTCAACCAGAAATAATGGAAGAAAAATGAAAGGAATCATACTCACAGGTGGCACAGGTTCAAGGTTACAGCCTCTAACAAAAGTAACTAACAAATGCCTGCTGCCGGTGGGTGCGAAACCCCTGATATGTCACTGTATTGATATATTGACAACATCAGGCATTGAAGACATTATGCTTGTGACAGGACCTGAACACATGGGACAGGTAATATCTCTTTTAGGGTCCGGATCAGATTACGGTTGTCAACTAACATACAGGGTGCAAGATAAGGCTGACGGCATTGCAGCTGCTTTAAAGTTGTGCAAAAATTTCATTGGTGACGACAAGTTCGTCGTTCTCTTGGGAGACAATGTTTTTGAAGACAAGCTTGAGTTAGCGTGTGAAATAAGAAAGTTTTCTGTGTCCCAGGACAAGTACAAGTTATTCACAAAAAGAGTGCCAGATCCTCAAAGATTTGGTGTAGCTGTGTATGAAGAAAAAAAGCTAGTCGACATAATCGAGAAACCAAAAATTCCACCGTCAGATCAAGCAATCATAGGAACATACTGCTACACATCTGAAGTTTTCGATGTTATAAACAAACTTAAGCCCTCAAACAGAGGTGAGTACGAGATAAGTGACGTTAACTCATATGTCGTTAAGAATTCTTTTGGCACTCACTATGAACTTAAGGGTGGATGGGTCGATGCAGGAACCCATGAATCGTATAGAAAAGCAAACAAAATGATGTGGAGTGTTGAATGAAAGTTTTCATAGGTTCTGGAAAAGTTGCAACAGTTCTTCGTAAGACTAATGACATCTGCATACCTCATTCGCAGGTAGAGGTGAAAGATAAGACTTCCGTGAAGGAAGTGCTCAGTAGTTTCTCAAAAGGTACTATCGTCATCAATACTGCATCTAAGATAAACTTAGAATGGTGTGAAGAAAATAGGCAAGAGGCCGCCGACGTCAACCTTAGAGGTGCTGTTAATGTTGCAGAAGTTTGTGCAGAACTTGGTCATCACTTAGTTCACATAAGTAGCGGTTGTATCTTTGACGGAATGGAATCCGAAAGAGAATATACTGAAGAAGACGAACCAACGCCAGCAGCATGGTACACTGTGACTAAAGCGCAGGCCGATAAAGCTATAATCAAGCTTGGTTATGAAAAGGTGACAATTGTTAGACCTCGACAGCTTATCTCCGCTGTGCCTAATCCCACAAATATGTTGACCAAGTTTTTGAACTTATCAAGTGGTGATTTCATAGAATCCAAGAATTCTATGACTTGCATAGAAGATATGGGGTCTATGATCGATAAACTTCTTGAAAGGAAGAAGTACGGAATTTATAACCTCGCGAACGAAGGTTACATAAGTCCATTTCAGATAGCGACAGCTCTGAAGAATTCAATGAAGAGTGATCTCGGAGTAAAGCCTATAGCTTATCTCGATTACATAAAGAAACTACAAGTCAAAAGAGTTAACACGCTGCTGAGCATTGAAAAATACGTAAGAGACACGGGACACACACCCAGGAATGCTAGTGATGCTCTTTCTTGGTGCATTCAGAATTATGGGAATATTCACTCATGAAAGTTTTAATCACAGGTGGCGGAGGCTTCATAGGCGGACATGCAGTGAAACACTTCGTTGATTGCGGTGATTTGGTACTTAATGTAGATAAAATTACGTATGCTGCCGACATTAACAGGTTGAAGGCAAGTAGCTTTTTACAATTAGACGTAGCTGATCGTGAATCATTTGAAAATGTATTGAAAGACTATAGTCCCGACTGTGTTATTCATTTTGCGGCCGAGACTCACGTAGACAATTCAATCAAGTCTTATGAAGACTTTGTTAAGAGCAACGTGCAAGGTACAGCTTCTGTAGCCATGGCATGCAGTAATCTTGGCATAAAACTGTGTCATATCTCAACAGATGAAGTGTATGGGCCTGCAGGGAACAGGCCATTCGATGAAGACGACAGACTTAATCCGATGAATCCTTACTCTGCAACGAAAGCCGCAGGCGACATGTTGGTTAAATCGTTTCACAACACTTACAAATTACAGTATTTGTTGATCAGGCCGTCAAACAATTACGGCCCTGGACAGCATGAAGAGAAATTCATTCCTAAGTTATTGAAGTCTATTAGAGATAACAAAAAATTTCCTTTATATGGTGACGGTTCGCAAGTGAGAGAGTGGACGTATGTCAAAGACACAGTCGCAGTCATCAAAAAACTAATAAGCATTGAAAAGAATTGGTCATCCACATACAACCTTACATCAGGAATTTCTATGACCAATGTTCAAGCGATAGAAAAAATACTTAAAGCTTATAATGAAATCAAAGGAACACAACTAAAGATTCAAGATGTCATAGAAACAGTTGATGACAGAAAAGGTCATGATAAGAAGTACTTCATATCTCAAGACAAGCTTAAATCTGTTGTCAATCATCAATACACTAATTTTGACTTTGGCGTGACGGAGATAATCAATGGGCAATAAGTTTGTTTTTGTTGCTCCAATGTTTAACGCATCCGAAACTTTGGCTCGAATGCTTCATTCTATATTCGGTCAGTCGTACGATAACTGGAAATTGATATTGATAGACGACGTCTCTGATGAGTTTCACAGAGAAAGTTGTAGAGACGTACTACAAAAATTTGAAAATTTGTCGCCTGGTAAGATAGAAGTAATATGGAATGAAAGTAAACAATGGGAAGTAGCCAACGTTTTGAAAGGAATACTTCGTTGTGAAGACAACGACATTGTGTGCAGAATAGACGCAGATGATTGGTTGGTAGACCTCGATTGTTTAGCAATAATGAATTATGCATATGTTAATTCAGGATGCGATATCGCATGGACAGCACACAGATGGAGTTTTTCAGATAAGAACATAAGCGGTCCCATGTCTAATGAGGCAGACCCTTATAAACATCCTTGGGTGTCAAGTCACTTGAAGACTTTTCGTAAGAAACTTCTCAACAACGTGAATGATGATAACTACAGGGGAGAAGACGGAGCTTACATTCGGCGCGCCGGCGACCAAGCGATATACTTACCTGCCCTAAAGAATTCGAACAATAGATTGTTCATTCCTAGAGTGATGTACCACTATACGATCAAGGATACGCCCGAAACTTATCAAACCAGTGATGCAAAGTTTCAAAGAGATGAAGCAATCTTCCTAAGAAACAGAGGATATGTTGAATGAATAGAATGCATGAAACTTTAACCAATCTCTTAACAGAAAGACTGCAAAGAAGAGTTAATCAAAAATTTGACAGAACTGCATGTATGGAGATTTATGGTGACATATTCTACACACTGTCAGAGTTAATCAAAGAATCGCAGACACCTCTCAGTAATGAATCTGTCAACATGTTGGCTCAGATGTACTACGATGCTGTCACTGTCAACGGCGGTCAAGAGTTAGATCCGAGCATCTTCACGAAGAGAGCTACAGCCGATCAAATAGAGACAAAAGAGCTTGCCTTAATGGCCACGATGATGAATGGCACACCCTTTGGTGACTTTTTCATTGCAGCTGTCAAGAAAAGGTCATGATAATTCATTTCGACAACGTCAATTTATCTTCTCGTTCGGGTCCAAACAGTTTTGCGAAGAGACTGCAGAAAAAACTGTTTCAGATGGGGCATAGCGTCACTAACTCTGCGGTGGGTGCTGATGTATCTTTAGTATTCATAGAGCCATCAGGTGCAAAGTTAGCAAAAAAAATTGTTCAAAGACTTGATGGCATATGGTTTGCTCCTCATGAATTCGAAACTAATAATGTCAAGATAAAATGGCTTTATGAACGTGCCGATCATGTAATTCTACAATCTAATTTTGACACGTCGATGACAACAAGGTGGTGGGGTTTGCCAAAGAAACACTCCGTCATAAAAAATGGAATTGATAATGAATTATCCACTGATATTAAACTTCAAGAAAACTTGGACGCTTTAAGAAAGAGGCATGAAAAAATTTTCGTGGCGTCTGCGAATTGGCACCCACAAAAGAGACTGCAGGAAAACGTCAAGTTATTCACCAGATTGAAGAAAGAATTTTACCCGACAGCATGTCTCGTTGTCATGGGAAGCAATGCAAAAGCTGTCGGTGAAGACATATACCAAACAGGCAATCTTGAGCACGATCATTGCATGCAAATACTTCGTCACTCTGACTGGATGCTACATTTAGCGTGGTTGGATCACTGTCCCAATACTGTCATAGAAGCTCTATCTTGTAAAGTTCCTGTGATATGCACAGAAGATGGCGGAACCAAAGAATTGATTCAAGGATACGGCTTAATCTTGAACGAAAGAGTGAAGTATGACTTTCAGTTGACAAACTATGATGAACCACCTGACATGAAGATAGAAAATATGCAACTGAATCCGTTACCAACTCGGTCGAGTCTTGGACCTATTCCTGACGTTTCTATAGAAACTGCTGCGAAAAAATACTGCGAAGTTTTCGAAAGTGTGCTATGAAGAAAGTTTTTGTTCTACCACCAGGTGAAAACTGGATAGTCGATAGATTCGTCAAAGAGTGGAACGAAGACAACTCGGACGTCAGTGTGACAGATCCCAGATCGGCAGACGTCATATGGCTTCTTGCAGATTGGTGTTGGAGACAGTTGCCACAGCATTTCTTGAGATCAAAGAAAGTTATAACTTCTGTACATCACATTGTTCCTGAGAAATTTGGAGAGAATGATTACAAAGATTTCATGGAAAGAGATGTGTTGACTACTGCGTATCACGTATACAACGAATCAACGCAAGAATTTATAAGAAAACTTACCAACAAGCCTGTGCATCAAATTACATACTGGGCAAATCAAAAAATTTGGAGACCCACAGGAGACAAATATAGTCTGAGGCAAAAGTATGGAATACCTCAAGATTCATATGTGATAGGTTCTTTTCAAAGAGACACAGAAGGTCATGATTTACGGTCGCCAAAGCTAGAGAAAGGACCTGATTTACTAGCAGACTTCATACAACAATTGCATCAAAAAAATGAGAATATTTTTGTAGTCCTGGCTGGGTGGAGAAGACAGTATATCATTTCAAGATTGCAAGAAGCGGGTGTAAGGTACGTGTACTTTGAAAGACCTGTACATGAAACCGTCAACGAATTATATCAATGCCTCGACATATATCCCGTGACAGCCAGAACAGAAGGCGGCCCGCAAGCTCTTATTGAGTGCGGTCTACTAAATGTCCCAGTTGTGTCAAGAGATATTGGAATAGCTAGCCAAGTTCTTCCCTCATCATCAATCAATAACGATATAGAGCATGCGATTGCAGCGATACCGAATGTTGAGAGTTGGAAGCTGCCCATTGGCTATGATGCTTACAGAAAATTGATACAAGGATTGTGAATTTTCTATAATCTTCACTATGAAGATAGCAGGCATATGGTCGGGTCATGATTGTTCATATTGCGTTTTAGAGGATGGGATTCCTGTAGTTCATGCGGAATTAGAAAGATACAATAGAGAAAAATCTCCCGCAGGTGATGCTGCTTCTTTCATGTTCGATCGCTCTCAAGAGCATGTTGAAAATCTACAGCATGTCGCATCAGTTCATCCGGTAAAGAAGACAAAGCAGCATGAAGTTTCTTATAAGAAGCTTCAAGAAATTACAACGAGAAATGGTGGTGGAATTCACTTCTTTTCCCACCACAAAGCTCACGCAGCGAATGCTTTCTTTTCAAGTAATCTGAACGACGCTGTCGTCATAACAATTGATGGCGGTGGAGTTGAAGATGAAGGCGGTGGTGAGACGGCATGCACCATTTGGTACGGTAACGATATTGAACTAAAACACATAGTTAGTTTCAAACCTCATGAGATTAACATCGGAGGTGTGTGGACACGTATTACGAGATACGTTTTCAAGTTGCAAAACGGTTGGCCTCTTGGTGGTGAAGAGGGAACCGTAATGGCCATGGCAGCATTTGGAGATTCAAAAAAGTATTTCAATGATTTTTGGAGGATGCTAACAGTCGACATTCTACCATCGAGTGTGAAACCAAAAGATCAACCACCTGGGGCGACGTCGGATAAGGATCCAAAACATCCTTACTTAGAACCTTGGGCTGCGATTGCAAGAAAGTCAGAGCAAGACCAATTTGATCTGGCGGCCGGCCTACAGGCAGCGACAGAAGAATTGCTGAAGAAACTCATCAAGGCGGCATTGGATAAAGTTCCATCAAGAAATATTTGCATATCTGGTGGTGTGTCACTCAACTCCGTCGCAATGGGCAAGATTAAGTCATGGTTTCCTGATAGAATTGATGAGATATACATTCCACCTGTTCCATACGATGGAGGATTAGCACTGGGAGCTGCACAACTCGTGTGGCACGAAGTACTAAAGAATCCGAGAGTTCAATGGAACAAGAACTGCACACCTTACCTTGGAGAGGTATGGCCTAAGAGTCACTTTGAAGAAGTGACAAAGAATTATGATGTAGTCATAGAGGAATGTAATACAGATAAGTTGATTGATTTGCTAGCCAATGAAAACATAATCGCTGTTTTTAACGGAAAGAGTGAATCCGGAAGGCGCGCCCTGGGAAACAGAAGCATTCTCGCCGATCCAAGAAATCCTCACACCAAAGACATAATCAATCACAAGGTAAAACACAGAAAGTGGTACCGTCCTTTTGCCCCCTCGATATTAGAATCAGAAGTGAAAGAATGGTTTAAGGAGTATCAAGAAAGTCCTTATATGCAATTCGTCTTGAATTTCAAAGACGAAAAAAAGAGTTTGGTACCAGCTGTTGTTCACCAAGACGGAACTGCGAGATTGCAGACGGTAAGACCTGAAGACAATCCATGGTATCACGAGTTTTTGACGAAATGGCATGCAAAGACAGGCGTCCCAATAATACTCAACACAAGCTTCAACGACAGAGAGCCTATATGTGAAAATGTAGAGCACTCCATTAAATGCTTTCTCGGAACCAGAATTGATTACCTTTACTTCTCAGAATACTCTTTAATGCTGAGAAGAAAATGAAGGTATTCATCAATAGGAAGCTGAGAAGAAATCCATGGGGTGGTGGAATACATTTCGCCACAGGCCTCGCAGATTTTCTTGTAAGTCATGGACATAGTGTTGTCAATTCTTACGACGAAGATGTCGATGTCATATTGATGCTAGATCCTCGTGATGATGATGGGTTTGGTGGTGTACAGCATCTTCTACAGTACAAGCAATGGCTGAAACAGAGAGGCAAAAAAGTAAAGGTAGTACACAGAATCAACGACACAGACATCGCTAGAGGTACCAACTTTTTAGTCGAATTAAATGTGAAGTCTAACGAAGCAATTGCCGATGAAACCGTGTTCATCAGTAACTGGTTAAAAGAACACTATGAACAAAGAGGTTTCAAAAGACACTCAAGCGTTATAACGAACGGTTGCAACCAGGAATGGTTTTATCCACAACTGAGAGAGAAAAAATTAGGTCCTATCAAGGTAGTAACACACCACTGGTCCGACAATTACAACAAGGGTTTCGATGCATACATCGAACTTGATAGGCAGCTCTCAAATAGGAAAGACATAGAGTTTACCTATATTGGTCGATATTTCAAAGGCTATAAACCTCAAAACACTCGAATTATTGAACCTCTTTATGGTAAAGAGCTGGGTGATGAGCTGAGAAAACATGACGTGTACTTGACGGCTGCAAGATGGGAAGCATGCGGCATGCATCACATTGAGGCTTCATCCTGCGGGCTACCTGTAGCATATCACAAAGATGGTGGTGGCATTAATGAGATGTGCGCATCTCATGGAGTCATGTATGAAGACGTTAGTCAAGTCTGTGACGTAATACTAAGAGTCGAATCTCTTCATGAGGAGATGGTTACAAGAATACCTTATCAATTGTTGGATAACACAACCACCAACAAGAAATTTCTATCTTTGTTCGAATCATGAAAATAATAGCAATCACTCCTGACAGAAAAAGAGATTACACGACCGAGCAGACCTTAGAGGGATTAAAAGAATTAGGTTGTGAAATATTGGCAACCGACATCGGTAATGGAATTGAAAATTCATTTACTGATGAGCAACTTTTGAGCAGGAATGACATTGATGGTGTTGTGGCTTTCTTTGGTAAAGTTAGAGATAATAGACCACCTCGGCACTACCTTGCGAAGATACTGAAAGATAAATTTCCATTGATATATGTCGATGGAAGTGAATGGACATGCACAGGATATCCTCAAAAAGATCAAATGAAAGACTCTCTTTCCGATGCGAAGAAGAGGAGAGGAGAACCATGGTTACATGGAGAAATGCTGTCAATAGCAAAACACTATTTCAAGAGAGAATGCTATCCTGAAGACTTGAAAAACAACATCATACCACATCCTTTTTGTCTCACAAAAAGGCACCTGATGCATTCACCTAACAAAGACATAGATCTGATGTGCGTATTTGGACAAACAAGTACAGGTATGCGTCAAAGAGTGATGGACCTATGCCAATCTTTAAAACAACAAACTAACTTCAAAATTGTAGTTGAAAGCAATCTAAATTCAGAACAGTACAGAGAAGTTGTCGGCCGTTCGAGGATAATAATCGATGCATGGGGCGGAGGAGACACATGTGACAGATTTTATGAAGCTGTCGGTGCCGGAGCGTGCTGCCTATATCAAAAATATAACGTAGTAGTTCAAAATCCATTTGAAGACATGTACTCTGCAGTTGAGTACTGGGACGAAAAATCTTTTGTCGACAGGGTCAAACTTCTGTTGAATTCCAGCGATCTTTGTCTTAGAATAGGAGAAAGAGGCAAACAGCATGCTTTGTCGTATCACACATCACAGGTCAGGGCAAGAAAAATATTACAATTGTTGTCGAGGTAACAGTTGATAACATTTTGTGGTTTTTCTTATAGAAGTTCTGGTATCATCAGAGGC
>SXGQ01230882.1_pt1 | contig 73988 bp, 60 predicted proteins | sample 3178371 | NCBI WGS metagenome assembly SXGQ01 (sample SAMN11356859, study PRJNA531348) | freshwater metagenome | isolation source: freshwater sample F1-20 | place: China: Fuxian Lake, Yuxi | collected 2017-12-25 | reverse complement strand
GGGCGATCGCCGCGAGCAACTCGTCAGGCAGCCCGCCCGGCGGCCGACCGGCGAACGCCTCCTCGATGCCGGCCAGGAGCCGCGTTCGGGTGGCCGCGTCGGGGGCGGCGTCGAGGAGCCGCGCCAGCGCCGCACGGTCGCTCCGCACCCCGGCGGCCAGCCGCCGGGCGACCCGCTGCTGGAGCACCTCACGGCCGAGGCGCGAGTCCCAGAGCGGTCGTGGGTGATCGGCAAGCGCGGCGAGCGTCGCGGACCGGTCGACCGTGAGGAGGCGTTCGCTGGCCCACCACACCAACAGGGGCACGTGGATGTCGTCGGCATCGACGGCGCTGTCGGTGGCCAGCATCGCGAGGAGGATTCCACACGCATCGACCACGGGGAGGCGCCGTGCGGTGGCGGCGAGCTGGCTGCGGACGGCGGGGTCGGTCTCGCACGCCGCCACGGCATGGATGCCAGCCAGCACGGTGGGCGACACCACGCCGGCGTCGCCCACCAGACGAATCGTCCACTGGCGGATCAGCGGATCGCCGTGCCCGAGCCAGCCGGTGATCTCGGAGTCGGTCGGCGGCTCCAACCGCCACGCGCAGCAGAGGTGTTCGAGCAGGCCCGTGGAGCCGGGTGGGGCGGATGCCAGTCGGCGGCAGACCTCGTCCCGTGCGCCGGTGGCGCCGCGGGCGATCAACTCCTCGAGGGCAGCGCGGCGGATCCAGCGAACGGGATCACCGAGGCGATCGACGAGCCGGCCATCGTCGTCGCGCTGCAGGTCAGGGAGGGGGTGGGGGGGATCGGCCGTGGCGCCGAGGCGATACACGCGCCCGTGCTCACGGTCGATGCGCCCCTGGTAGTGGCTGGCGTGGTCGATGCGCTGCTCATAGAAGTCGGCCACGTAGATCGCGCCATCCGGGCCGAGCTGGATGTCGACCGGCCGAAACCAGGGATCCCCGGAGGCGAGTGGCACGCCGGCGTCCTGCGTCGCGATCGAGGAGCGGTCGGGCCGGATGGCGGCATGCACCACCTGGCCCTGGAGGGGTGCGACACCGAGAAGGCCGCCTGAGTAGGCGGGGCCGAGCGCGGGGGAATCGACGACGGCCAGGGCGTGGGTGAAACGCGGCGCCGAGTGGTGGGCGATCGGCTCGAAAAACCCGTAGGCGTGCGGATTGGAGAGCTCGCCGTGCTTCTCGAACCCCTTGCGCGAAAAGCCCCCCTGGACGTAATGAAATCCCCGGGTGTCGCCGCCGTTGTGGCCGGAGAGGAGCCGGCCGGCGGAGTCGAACTCGACACCGAAGGCATTGCCCCCGCCTTCGGCGAAGATCTCATAGCGGCCCGTGGGGGGATGGAAGCGCCAGATGCACTGGCCGACCGATTCGACCGGCGGCGCATCGTTCCCCGGGCGCCGCACCCGGGCCGTGACGGTGCTGCCCTGCGCCGCGTAGAGCCAGCCGTCGGGACCGCGGCGCAGGTTGTTGGTCACCGAGTGGCTGTCTTCGATCCCGAAGCCCTCGAGGTGGACGACCGGATCGCCATCGGGCCGATCGTCGTGATCGGCGTCGGGATAGAAGAGCAGGTAGGGAGGATTGAGGACCCAGACCCCGGCGGGGTCGAACTCGCAGCTCGTCGCCAGACTCAACCCCTCGACGAACACCCGGTGGCGGTCGGGCAGCCCGTCGCCGTCGGTGTCTTCATGGATCGAGATCCGGTCGCGGCCGGGGGTGTGGCGGGGGGGAGGGGCCGGCACCCGGTCGTAGACGCTGCGGAGAAAGGCGTCGCGGCTGACCATGGTGAGGCCGGCAGGCTCCGGATACTGGATGTACTCGCAGACCCACAGCCGGCCGCGCGCATCCCATTTCAGAGAAAGGGGTTGTGAAATCGCAGGCTCAGTGACGATCGAATCGACACGGAGGCCCTCGGCGACGCGGAATCGGGCCGCAGCCGCGGCCGGAGGCAGCGGCCCTTCGTCGTCGAGGCGGCGGAGGCGGGCCCGGACCTCGGCCGCCGGAGCGACCGCGCCGAAGGCGGGCAGGGCACCGGGGGCCGGCCACTGCCCCGGAGGCATGACGCCGGCGGCCACCTGCCATGTCCCCGCCGGCGTGGCCGCGACGGTGCCCGCCGGAGCGCCCGCCAGAGCGATCGCCTCGTCACCCGCAAAGAGGGCCGGGATGGCGACGTTGAAGCCGGCCCGACCGCCACGGGTGCAGACGGCGATTTCGAGGAGATTCACCGCACCGGGCCGCAACACCCCATCCCCGAGGATCGTTTCGTCGGGTTCACCCAAGCCGCTGCGGTAGTCGGGGGGCAAGGCCCCGGCACCTCCCACCACGGCACCATTGAGCCTGTATTCCAAGGCGGAATCAAACGGTTCGACGAACAGCCTGACAGTCCTTCCAGCCCACCCGGCGGGAACCGTGACCAGGCAGCGGAACACCGCCCGGCCATCGGGACCAGGCAACGGCTGGCGGAAACCCGCTGGAATCTCCACCGCCTGCCAAACGGGCCCCTCGCTGGCCAAGGCGGCGCCGCCGGCCCCCGCGACGAGGGTGAGGAATCCGCAGCGCCACGCGCGGCCCCAGCCCCGAACGGCCCGGATCCAGGCGGCGGCAGAGAAGGTCACGGCAAAGAAAACAACGCCGGCGCGGCTCATGGTCCAACTCGTTCCCGTGCGAACAACGCTCCCCCCGACACCCATGGGCCGAGTTTATGGCAGGAGCGATGGCAGCACCGCATGCCCCCGGGACGCCATCTGTGAGCCCGACCACGCTGACGATTTGGTTTTTTTGCGCGAAGCCGATCCACCGTAAGTCGTGAAACGACATGGAGGCAGGAGAACCTGGGTTATCCGCACAATCTGCGTATTTTGGCCAGATTTACACCCCCGCGCCCAGCGTCTAGCCTGCTGTGCCGGTTTTGCGGTTTGGAACTCTTGGAGTTGCCCGCTTTCGCCCGATGAAGAACGGGGAGCGGGGTCACGGAGGAGCACCCGATGAACGTGTCGTACCTGAATGTCGTCGTGCCTGGTCGCCGGGCGACGATCGCAGCTGCCTTGGGGTTCGTCTTCACCGCCTTCTCCGGGGGGGTGGGGGTGGCTGCGGAGGGCTGGCTCACCAGGTACGAGGACGCCATGGAGGTCGCCGACCGCACCGGCCGGCCGGTCCTCACCGTGTTCACCGGCAGCGATTGGTGCCCGCACTGCACGACGCTCGAGGAGAAGATCCTCGACAGCGCGGAGTTCCGCGACTGGGCACGTGATCGGGTGGTGCTGCTGATGATCGACCTGCCGCAAAACGGCATCACCCAGGCGATCCGCCGCGAGCGGTCGCTGGTTTGCAAACGCTACGGGGTGAGCACGTTCCCGAGCGTCCTCCTGCTGACGCCGGACGGCGAGAAACTCACCGCCCAAACCGGGTATACCGGCCTGTCCCCCGCGGAGTGGATCGGCCAATTCGCCACCCACATGCCGGCGGTCTGCGACACGCTCGACGAGGCGGTCGTGCGGGCCCGGGGCGCCAAGCGGCCGATCCTCCTGGTGGTGTCGCGGCCCGGGGACACCGCAGCCCGCACGCGCACGGCCTCCCTGATCAACGACCCGGAATTCGAGGCGTTGGCGAACAGCCATTTCGTGGTCGCCCAGGTGAATCCCGCCACTGCCGGCGGAACCGAGACGGAACAGTCGATGGAACACCTCCTCGGTGGGGTCGAGTTGGCACCCGAGGCGGTCGAGATCATCGTCACAGACGATGGGCAGACGCCCCTGTTCAGTCAGTCGGGCACCCAGCATCCCTCACGGGTGGTCAGCGGCCTGCGGCGATTCCTCGCTGCCCGCCAGGCGACCCGCGCAGACGACGCCACCCGCCGCTGAGCCGTTTCCCGCGGCGTTCTCCGGGCAGCCCCGGCACGGGATCAGCTTCACCCACGATCAGCCCCACTCACGACGGCGGCACGAGCCTGCCGCCGTTCCACGGCTCGGCCGGCGTGTCGTGGTCCGCCGCGGGCGCGGTGGGCAATCCGTCGGCGGTGAGAAACCGCGCCGACTCGGCGTTGAGTTCGGCGATCGAGCGCCGCAGATCGGCGAGGGTCGAGGCGAAGATCACGGTGGACGACGCCGATTCCCCGGCGCCCGCACGGAGCTTCTCCATGGCATCGCGGATCTGCCGCACCCCCACGGCCTGGGTCCGCATGCCGTCGTGGACCGTCTCCAACGACTGGGTCACCGACTTCACCGGCTCGATGATCTGACCGAGTTGTTCGCTCACCTGCGACACCTCGCCGATCCGTGCGCTGACCTCGTTGCGGAAGCGGTCCATCTCCATCGTCCCGCTGGCGACGGCGGCCTGCATGTCGCGGACCATGCGCTCGATGTCCTTGGTGGCCAGGGCGGTCTGATCGGCGAGACGCCGGATCTCCTGGGCGACGATCCGGAAGCCACGCCCCGCCTCACCGGCCTTCTCCGCCTCGATCGTGGCGTTGACGCTCAACAGGTTCGTCTGGTCGGCGACCTTGGCGATGGTGGTGACCACGGTGGTGATTCCCGCCGCCCGCTGGCTGATCGTCCCCAGCTTGCGGGTGAACGCGTTCATCGCCTCGTCGAGGTGCTGCATCGAGGTCGACATGCCGAGCAGACCGTCGCGTCCCTGGTCGGCGACACGGGCGGCCTCCCGGGCCACGTCGGTGACCGCACTGGTGGTGCTGAGCAGCTGCTCGCCGGTGGTGGCGATCTCGGTCACCGCGGCAGAGATGTCGGCGGCGGAGCCGCTGAACCCGTGGATCGACCGCTCCTGGCGGGCGAGGGCGGCGGCCGCGTCGGATTCGCTCACCGACAGGCGGAACCCTGAATCCTGGATCCGGCCGATGAGCCCGCGAAGCGACCCCGACATCGCCTCGAATGCGGCGAGCAGCCTCCCCAACTCGTCGCTGCCCCCCGGCGGCACAGGCACGGTGAGGTCACCCGCCGCGATCGACTCGGCCACCATCATCGAGCGCCGGACCGGCTCGGCGATCGAGCGGGCCAACCACAGGGCACCGAGGACCCCCGGGAGCCCGACGAGCAATCCGCTCGCCACGGCGGCAGCCGCCTGCCACGCGAGCCCCTCCCGGCTGGCGGCGGTGGAAATCCTCACCAGCACGGCGCCGGCCGGGGCGCCGTCGTTGCGGCGCACCGGGGCGGCGACGACGTAGGCATCGGAGTCGAAGCGGCCCACCGGCCCGGCCGCGGCCGCCGCCGATCCGATCAGCGCTCCATCGGCCGCGTCGACCGGCAGATCGGCGTCGGTGACGATCCCGGCATCATCGACGCGCCGCGAGACAACCGGCACCTGGCGCTCGTCGAGGATCCGCACCTCACGCACGTCGCCAGCCACCAAGTCGTGCACCAGGCGACGGAGCCCGAGGTTGCGATCGACGCGATCGAAGAAGGTGGCTTCCATGCCCACCTGCACGATCCGCGGGCCATCGACCCCGCCGACACCCGCGTACTTGTAGACCCGGTCATCGATCTCGCGCCGCTGCGAATCCTGGACGATGCTGGGCAGGTCACCGGTGAGGAGCTTGTGGAAGACATGGGCCTGCGGCTGCGCCGCGGGATTGGACGAGAAGGTCCAGCCCTCGGCGCCGTCGCCGGTGTCGATGACCACCTTGCCCGTTTCGTCGGTGGCAAGCAGCTCGATCCCCCCCTGGGCCGCGATCCCCCGGAGACGGGCGCGGACCTCCTCGGGTTTCAGTCCCGCCTGGTCGGCCAGGGCCACGACCTCGGCCAGCAACCGGGCCTGGGTGAGCATCTGCTCGCCGATCTCCGTCTCCACCGCCCGCGGCACCTCCGCCGCCAGCGCGGCCGACCGGGCCAGCACCTCGGCGACGCCGTTGCCACTGCTGCGCACCTCCTCGAGGACGGCCCGCCGGGCCGCCCAGGTCTGCAGCAGGCTCGTGACCGCGATCGACGCGAGGACCAGCAACCCGGCGATGAGGGCGATCCGCGAACGCAATGACATCCGGCACTCTCCCGGGCCCGTGACGATTCCCTGCCACGGTAGTGCGGCCGACCGGGGAATGCCACTGGAGGGGCCGGCCGTGCGCCCGCCCTATCGCGGCTCGAAGGTCACGAGCGTCACCGGGCCGCCCCCCTTGGTGCCTTCACCGGTGGCTGGTGCGGCGATCGGACGGGCCGCGGCCTGCCGCAGCCGTTCCCCCATGCCGCATCCCCCGATGGGCAGGGCGACGAAGACCGGCGCGACAATCCACGGCAGCCACACGGCAATGGAGTCCCGCCACCCGACTGGCGCGGCAGCCCCGCCGAAACCGGCCCGGGAGGGCCCACGGCGCACGGTCAGGATTCGGTCACGGTCACCGCGGCCCGGCAAAGGGTGCATCGGCAAGGCCATCCGGGGTTCGTCTCCTGGCACCCACGTGTTGGGCAGCGAGAGGTACCGGTTCCCCGGGCACCGATCAAGCCGAAAGAGAACCCGGTGGCGGACACGGTCCGCCCGACTGGCCGAGGCGGGGATCGAACCCGCACGGAGATCGCTCTCCACGGGATTTTAAGTCCCGTGCGTCTGCCAGTTTCGCCACTCGGCCGCGTGGTCATGGGATGGTAGCAGCCGTCGGAAAAAGTCCCTCCATGGCCTTTTTCCAGTGGAATGGCAGCCCGACGAAGCCAGCGGTGGTTCGCTCACCGGCGGCGCCCGGATGGCTACACTGAATTCGGGTTCACCGCCCGCCTCTCCGGAACGCTCGCGTGCCAGCCACAGCCCAGGTTTCCCCTGCCCCCGGGGGCATCGACGGCTTCCTCGGCACGCGGGCCTCGTTGGGGATGGACGTGGTGCTCGTCGGCCTGCTGGCCGTGCTCCCGCTCCTGGCCTGGAGCGTGCACCTCGTGCGGCGTGGCCGCTACACCCTGCATCGCCGCCTGCAACTGACGATCGGCCTGCTCCTCCTGGCGGCGATCGTCGTCTTCGAGATCGACGTCCGCCTGGTGAGCGACTGGAAGGAGAGGGCGGCACCGAGCCCCTACTGGCCGCGCGGGGTGCTGTCAGCCCTGGGGATCCACCTGGTCTTCGCGGTGTCGACCCTCGGGCTGTGGGTGTGGGTGATGACCGAAGCGCTGCGGCGCTTCCCGGTGCCAACCGCCCCCGGCACCCACGGCCCGCGGCATCGCCGCTGGGCCCGGCTGGCGGCGCTCGATCTGCTGCTCACCGCGATCACCGGGAGCTGGTTCTACTGGCTCGCGTTCGTGAGCCGCTGACCACACGCGTGCGCCCGGCCGTGACCGGTCGGTCCCGGAGGTGGTGTCAGGCCGAGGCCTCGGCGGCGCGCGGCAGGAGCCTGCAAAGGAGCACTCCGCCGAAGTAGAGCAGGCAGAGCGGGACGGCGAGGAACAGCAGGCTGTAGGGATCGGCAGGGGTGAGGACGGCCGAGACGACGAAGATCACCACCACCGCCAGCCGCCACTGCGAGGCATAGGCGGCCACGTCCATGATGCCGATCCGCTCGAGGAACAGCATCACCAGCGGGAGCTGGAAGCCGATGCCGAACCCGACGGGAAGGATGAGCACGAAACTCATCCACTCGCTGATCCGCGGATCGGGGTCGAGGCCGAGCCAGGCGTTGAACTGCAACAGGTAGTCGAGGACGAAGTCGAAGACGAAGAAGAACGCGAGGGCGACGCCGGCGAGGAACAGACCGATGCTCACCGGCAGAAAGAGGTGGATCCAGCGCTTCTCGTGCGGATAAAGCCCCGCGGCGACGAAGGTCCACAGCTGGTAGAAGATCCACGGACTCGAGAGCACGATCCCCACCAGCAACGCCGCCTTGATGTAGATCCCGAACGCCTCCTGCGCGCTGAGCGTGGTGATGCTGACCCGCGGATCGCGCGCCAGCGGCTGCCAGAGGAGGAGCGGCACGAGATCGTCGAGCAGGAACGGCGCCGCAGCAGCGTCGTCCGGCTCGGCCGCCGACGGGGTCGTGCCGCTGGCTGTGCTGCCGGCTGTGCTGCCGGCGGGGCCGCTAGTGGGGCCGCTGGTGGGGCCGCCGAGCACGCGGGCCAATCGGTCGGGGTGGACCTCACGCAGCTCGAACGACAACTCGTGGCGCTCGACCGCGTCCACCACCTCGGCGCGCGAGTAGGGCAGGGGAACACCGCCGGCGACTCGCGGCTGCCAGGAGTCGAAGGTGCGCAGCGACTGGCCCGTGTAGTACTTCCCCAGGGCCCGCTTCAACGGCTGCTCCACCAGATGGACCACCGGGCGGGCGACCATGAAGCCGATGACGACCGCGACCGCGAGGCCGCGCGTCGCCCGGACGAGACACACCCGGAGTTCCTCCAAGTGCTCGCCGAACGTCATCGTCGAGCTCTGGAAAAGATCCTCGTCGTCGAGTCGCGCCATGGATTCGCCGTGCCGGGAAGTCGGCCCGACGGGGGGCCATCCTTCGACTTATACCCAACCTTCCCCCGTCATGCTCCGAACTTCCCCAGGCGCAGCGCGTGGGCCATCGCCAGGAGCATGAGATGCTTGGCGGGGAACTGCCCGAGGCCGCCGCGGAGGCAGTCCCGCTCTGAAAACCGCTCGAGCCCGTCGGGGCGGCAGGTGTCGGCCACCAGCAGGGTGGGCACCGGGTGCCAGGAATGGCTCCGCAGCCGGCTGGGGGTGGAGTGGTCGCCGGTGACGACGAGCACGTCGGGGCGGAGCGACTCGATCCGCGGCAGGGCGCGGTCGAGTTCCTCGATGCGACGGACCTTGTCGGCGAAGGCGCCGTCCTCGCCGGTCGAGTCGGTGTATTTGAAGTGGAGGAAGAAGAAGTCGTGGTCCTGCCAGCAGCCGGCGAGCGTGTCGAGCTGTTCCTCGAGCGAGGCGGCTTCGCCGACGAGCGTCATGCCCGCCAAGCGGGCGAGCCCCTTGTACATCGGGTAGACGGCGATCGCCGCCGCCCGCAGCCCATAGAGTTCCGCGAAGGTGGGCAGCCGCGGCTTGGCGGCGAACCCGCGGAGCACGAGGCCATTGGCCTTCTTCTCCGAGGCGAGGATCGTGCGAGCCTGGCGGACGAACTCCGCGGCCACCCGAGCCGTGCGTTCCGCCGCCGGAGAGGCGGCGACCGGGGCGAGCGGTTCCACGCCGGTAGCCTGCGGATCGGTGTCGGCGACGGCACCGTCGAGCCCCGGGCCGCGGAACACGACCACGAAGCGGTGCTCCTTCACCGGCTTCACGAAGGTCTCGACCCCGTCGATCCGCACCGCCTGGAGGCGCTCCACCACCGCGAAGCTCTCCTCCGACGGGATCCGGCCCGCGCGCCGGTCGCTGATCCGACCGGCGGCATCGAGTGTGCAGAAGTTGCCGCGGGCGGCGACGTCGTCGGGGCCGAGTTCGAAGCCGATCCCGGTCGCTTCGAGCGCTCCGCGGCCGATGCGGTACTCGAGCGGGTCGTAGCCGAAGAGGCCAAGATGCCCCGGCCCCGATCCCGGCGTGATGCCGGGCAGCACGGGAATGCTCGAACCACTCGTGCCCCGTCCAGCGAGCCGGTCGAGGTTCGGGGTCGAGGCGGTCTCGAGTTCGGTCTTCCCGCCGGCCTCCAGCGGCAGACCGCCGAGGCCGTCCGCGACCAGCATCACGATCTTGGTGGTGTTCTTCTCGGCCAGGTCGCGCAGCAGTTCGTGCTCGATCACGGGTCGGCTCCGGGGTCGGGAACGGATCGGACAACGGATGTTGTGGGCCGCGGCCGCCGGGGGATCAAGCCCGACCACCGGGACGGCCCCACCCGGCAGGCTGTGGACAAACAGCCTGCAGCACCCCATCGAAGAGGTGCCGGGGCACGGCTCCCGGGAAAAGCGCGGCGATTCGGGTGGCCGAAGGTCATGGGTGGACTTCTGGCTCCCGGCGCTCCGGCCCACACGCTCTCCACCCCCTGGCTGTCCCGTGGCATGATGCCCGCCGCGGCCGCCGGGAGGCTGGCTGATGTCCCTCCGGGATCCGTGTCGTGATGAGCGTGCTCCGTCCACGGCCCCCCGATGATCCGCTCGCCGTCGAGTCGCTCGGCCCGGCAGATGGCCCCCCAGCGGCGAGTGATGTCGCCGCGGCGGTGCTGGCTGCGCTGCTGAAGGGCGGCAGCGGCGGCGATCCCCTCACGGCGGCCCTCCTCGACGTCGACACGCTGCTCACCGAGTACGGCATCACGCGGTCGCACGCCCGCCGCCGCGAGAGCCGGTTGTTCGCGATCCTGGCGACGGCCCGGGCGATCGCCGCCGCTGCCGACCGGGTGATCCTTCTCGGCGACCGGGCCACACTCGCCGGGCCGAGGCTGCTCCTCGCCTCCTGCGCCCACCCGTGGCACGACCACCTCGCACGCGGCGACCGCGGGGGGCGGCCCCGACTGATCTTCGTGGCGCCGCACCACGATCCCGACGCCATCGGGGGGCTGCTCGACCTGCTGCTGCCGCCGGGGCAGGGAAGCGCGACCGGTCACGACCGCGACCTGCTCGATCGGACAGCGCTGATCGTCGTCGGCGAACCGGCCACGGCCCCGACGACGGACATCGTCCACGTCCTCGGTCCCGCGGTGGAAGGAAGGGTGTTCCACACCCACTCGTGGGCGACCGACGCCCCAGGGTGCGGCAGCGGGCCGGGTTCGGTGCTCGGGACGGCCGGTCTGATCGCCGCGGCACTGGCCGGAATCGACGTGGTCCGGCTACTCGTCGGCGCGGCGGCGCTCGTGGCGCGATCCCGGGCGCCTGACGGGGCCGCCCCGGTCACCACCCTGGCAACGGCGCTCGGCGGCGCGCCACCACCGGTGCGACGGGTGGTCACGTGGGCGGCAGCCCTCGATCCCCTCGCCGACTGGTACGGACACCTCCTCACCGCGGCCGCCCATCCGGCCGGCCTGCTCCACTGCGGTGCCACCGGGAACGCTGGCAGCTGCCTCGCGGTGAGCGGCGGTGAACCGCGCCGCGACCTTCCCCGCGGATCGGCCACGCCGGAAGGATGGCACGCTGCGGCGGCGGCCGACACCGCCTCAGGCATCGATCATCTCCGGACTGCCGGTGCCACCGGGGCGGTCGTGCGCCTGCCACGCATCGATGAGCACGCGATCGGACAGCTGCTCGCGCTGGTGCTGCTCGCCACCGTCGTCGAGCGCGGGGATGCCGGATCTCCGGGGCGGTGCGGCGGCGGCGTGCCCGGACTATAGTTCCACCGTTCCCCACGGGTCCCGCCGGGGTGGCGGGCCGGTTCGCGCGCGGAGGGCTGCATGGCGATCACGCTCACATGGACAGGACACGCCACCTGGCTGATCGACACCGGGGCGGGAGTGCTGCTGGTCGATCCGTTCTTCGACGAGTGCCCCACCACCAGCATGGCGGCGGCAGCGGTCGACTGTGCCGCGATCCTCGTCACCCACGGACACTTCGATCATGTCGCCGATCTGGTGCCGATCGCGAAGCGGACCGGTGCGCGGGTGTTCTGCAACTGGGAGATCGCCCAGTGGCTGGGCAAGCAGGGGGTGGCGAACACCCAGCCGATGAACCTCGGCGGGACCACCGCGGTGCCGGGGGGCACGGCGCGGATGGAGACCGCCTGGCATTCCTCCAGTCTCCCCGATGGGAGCTACGGCGGCACCGCGGCGGGCTGGCTGCTCCACGTGGGGGGCGTGTCGGTCTACGTGGCGGGCGACACCGCGCTGTTCTCCGACATGGCCCGGATCGGTGCCGCGGTGAAGGGGGGGCTCGATGTCGCCGTGCTCCCGATCGGTGATCTGTTCACGATGGGGCCGGAGGACTCGCTGGAGGCGGTGCGGATGCTGCGTCCGCGGATCGTGCTCCCGAGCCACCATGGCACCTGGCCGCCGATCACGCAGGACGTGCAGGCCTGGGCCCGGCGGGTGGCACAGGAGACATCCGCCGAGCCCCGGCCGCTTCAGCCCGGCGAGCGGATCATGGTCGAGGTGGTGCGGGACTGACCGACGGGCCGGAGGACGGCCCTCCACACGCAGGAGCCCGTGACGGCACCGCCACCTCGATCGTGCCATCCACCACCCGCACGGCGAACACCTCCGCCTTGAGCCGCGGATCGTCGCACCAGGCACCGTCGGAGAGACGGAACCGCCAGGCATGCCAGGGGCAGGTCACCATCCCGTCGCGGAGCGGTCCGGAGGAGAGCGCCGCCCCCATGTGCGGGCAGAGGTCGTCGATCGCCGCGTAGCCGGAGCCGTCGAAGAACACCGCCACGAGGCGACCGCCCACCTCGAAGCAGCGCCCCTCGCCTACCGGGATGTCACCTGCTCGGGCCACGGTGGTGTAGGGGATGTCGTCGGTCATCATCGGGTACCATACACGATCATGCTCCCAGGTGAGTCGCCGCCGTCCCCGCTCCGGACCACGATCCGGCTGCTCGTCCTCGACGTCGACGGCACACTCACCGACAGCCGCCACGAGGTGCCCCCCGAGACCCGCGCCGCCGTGGCGCGCATCCGGGCCGCCGGGATCACCGTCGCGCTGGCCACGGGACGCCGCTACCGCGACGTCCTTCCGGTGGCGCAGGGCCTGGGGATCGACCAGCCGCTGGTCACCGCCTCGGGCGGATTGGTGAAGCGCCCCCGGGACCATGCCACGCTGTATGCCGCCCGGTTCGCCACCGGCGTGCTCGGTCACGTCCTCGCGACGATCACCGCGCGTGGCCTCGAACCGGTGGTCTACACCGACAGCTTCGCCGCCGGCCACGATTTCCACTGCCGCCGCCTGCCGCCGGAGGGAACGATCGATCCCGCCGGCCTCGACAGCTACCTGGTGCGCAACCGCCATCTTGCCGACCTCCGTGCCGATCTCGTGGAGGTGCCGCCGGAGGACGCCTTCGCGGGGTTCGCGATGGGCCCCCGCGAGGCGATGCTCGAACTCGAGACGGCGCTCGACGAAGCCTGTCCCGGCCAACTCTCCCTCCACACCATCCGCAGCCCGCGGTACCGCGATTGGATGTGCGAGTTCGCTCCCGCCGCGGTCACCAAATGGTCGGGAGCACTGCGGCTGGCGGAGGCGCTGGAGATCCCCGCCGCCGCGATCTGCGCCGTGGGGGACGACGTCAACGATCTGCCGATGATCCGCGGCGCCGGACTGGGGATCGCGATGGGCAACGCCACACCGGAGGTGCGGGCGGCCGCCGATCGCGTGGTGGCGACGAGCGATTGCGGTGGTCTCGCCGACGTCGCCGACCTGCTCCTCGCCGACGGCCAGCCCTCCCCATCCTCCCCGGCTTGACGGCCCGCGCTGGTCGAGCCCACGACGCGGCTTGTGGCGGGCGCTGTCGGCCCCGTATATCCTCCGCCCCGCCCGAGCCGGCCGGCAGGATCTCCGCGGCATGGACATCAAGATCGAACGTCCGCGCACCACCTGTGCCATCAGCGGCCGACCGTTCGCCGCCGGCGAGACGGTCTACTCGGCGCTGCTCCGCGAAGGGGGCCAGATCCGCCGCCAGGATGTCGCGGCCGATGCCTGGACCGGGCCTCCACCGTCGGCACTTGCCTGGTGGCGGGCGGCCCACACACCGGGTCCGGCGCGCGAGGAAGTGGCGCCGGTCGATGTGCTGCTCGATCTGCTCGAGGGCCTCGAGGACCGCGACGACGATGCGGCGCTGCGCTATCTGCTGGCGCTGGAGCTGGTCCGTCGCCGGGTGCTCCGCGTGGTCGAAGCAGCGGGCCCGGCGCCAGCTCCCGGACCGTTGCAGCTCACCTGCCGGAGGCGCGACAGCACCTACACGGTGGCGGCCGTGCAACCCGATCGGCTCGTCGACCCCGGGCTCGAATCGCGCTTGGCGGCACTCCTCTGGCCCGCGGAGGCGGCATGACGACCCCCCCGCGCCGTCCATCCCCGCTCCGCATCACCGCGCTCCTGCTGGCGGCGGCGGCCGTGGCCTCGACCGGCGCCTCCTGCCCGCGGCTGATCCGCGGCTACCAGGTGGGCACGATGCCGCTGCCGCGCACGCTGCCGCCGCAGCCCACGCTCGAGCAGGTGATGGCCACCGTCCACGACAACACGCAGCGCGTGCGGAGCCTGATGGTGCCGCAGGCCGTCCTCTCCGTGCCGGGTGTGCCACGGCTTTCCGCCCAGGTGGCCTGTGAGCCCCCGCGCCGCTTCCGGCTCCGTGCCCAGACGTCCGTCACCGGCGGCGAACTCGACCTGGGGAGCAACGACGATCTGTTCTGGCTCTGGATCCGGCGTCACGAGCCGCCGGTGATGCTCTACTGCCGGCACGACGCGTTCGAGCGCTCGGCCGCCCGGGCGCTCGTGCCACTGAAGGCCGAATGGATGCCGGAGTTGCTCGGTCTGGTCACGTTCCGGCCCGAGGACCGCCACGAGGGCCCGGTGCCGCTGGCCGATGGCCGCCTCGAGATCCGCACCCGGATCCCGGCGCCCGACGGCGAGCGGCTCAAGTCGACGATCGTCGACGGTACGACCGGCCTCGTCGTCGAGCAGCACCTTTACACGGCGGCGGGCGCGCGGCTGGCGAGCGTGCGGACGAGCCGGCACCGTGTGGACCCCCAGTCGGGAGCGGCGCTGCCCCATCTCGTCGAGGTGCAGTGGCCGACATCGCAGCTCGAGTTCCAGCTGGAACTCACCAGCATCTCCACCAACCTGCCGGTGGCCGATCCGGGCCAGCTCTGGCAGATGCCCGCCTACGCCGGCTTCCAGCCGGTGGACCTCTCCGACCCGTCGGTCGTGCTCACCCCTGCCGGCGGCCGCTGACCGGACCGGAATACCGACCGGACCGGCAAAAGCGCCGCGGCGCCGACAGCCCCTTTCCAAGGCGGCGTCGCCGTGACACGCTCTGGCGGTCGATCACGGCCCGATTCCCCGTCCGGAGGTGCCCCGTGCCCCGCGCATCCGCAGCCGTCGTCTGGCTCTCCGCCGCGCTTGTCGCCCTCCCGGTCGCGCCCGCCGACGAGGCTGCTGTCGCCCCGCCGGAGGCGATCAGCCTCGACGGCCTGCCGCCGGTGCCACGGCGCATCGCGGAGCAGGCGCGGCGCTTCACGGAGTTCCGTGCCGCCGCACTGCAGGACTGGCATCCGACGGAGCGGCAGATCCTCGTCACCACCCGGTTCGGCGACACGGCGCAGATCCACCGCGTGAAGGCACCGGGCGCGGCGAGGGCACAGCTCACCTTCGGCACGGAGCCGGTGGCGGCTGCCACCTACGACCCGCGCGGGGGCCGCTTCGTGGTCTTCACCCGCGACACCGGTGGCAACGAGTTCACCCACCTGCACCGGCTCGATCTCGCCGACGGTCGGATCGAGCCGCTCACCGACGGGGCCCGCGCCCAGAATGGCGGCCTGGTGTGGAACCGCGCGGGCGACCGCTTTGCCTACACCTCGACCCGTCGCAACGGGGCCGACCGCGACGTCTGGGTGATGGATCCCTCCGACCGCGCCACCGACCGGATGGCGGCGGAGCTCCCCGGCGGCGGATGGTCGGTCGAGGACTGGTCGCCCGACGACCGCCAGCTCGTCCTCCGGGAGTACCTGTCGATCAACCGTTCCCACCTCCACCTCCTCGACCTGCAGACCGGCCAGCGCCGCCGGATCACCGCCGATGCCGGTGACGTGGCCCACGGCAAGGCCCGGTTCGCCGCCGATGGCCGCTCCCTGCTCGTGACCTCGGACCGCGACGGTGAGTTCCTCCAGTTGTGCCGCATCGACCTCGCCAGCGGGGAGCAGCGCACCGTCGTCGGCGACATCCCCTGGGACATCGAGGACTTCGAACCCTCCCCTGACGGCGGCACCGTCGCCTTCACCGCCAACGAGGCCGGGGCCTCCGTGCTGCGGCTCCTCGATCTGGGCGCTGGCAAGCATCGGCCCGTGCCGGGGCTGCCGGCGGGGGTGATGCGGCTCGGGCCATGGCGACGGGCGGGGGGGGAGTTCGGCGTGTCGATCGAGTCGGCGCGCAGCCCGGCCGACGCCTGGTCGGTGGACGCCGCGACCGGGATGGCGACGCGCTGGACGGAGAGCGAAACGGGCGGTCTCGTCGCTGCCACGCTCCCCGAGGCCGAATCGATCCGCTGGCGTTCGTTCGACGACCGCGAGATCAGCGGCTTTCTCTACCGGCCGCCGCGCCGCTTCGCTGGGCCGCGGCCGGTGGTGATCGTGATCCACGGCGGCCCGGAGGGGCAGTCACGGCCGGTGTTCCTCGGCCGCAGCAATTTCCTCCTCGACGAACTCGGCCTCGCGCTCATCTACCCCAACGTCCGCGGCTCGAGTGGATTCGGCAAGACGTTCCTCAAGCTCGACAACGGCCTCGAACGGATGGCGAGTGTCCGCGACATCTCCGCGCTCCTCGACTGGGTCTCCCGCCAACCCGATCTCGACGCCTCGCGCGTGATGGTGACGGGGGGCAGCTACGGCGGCTTCATGACGCTCGCGGTGTCGGTGGCGGAAGCCGACCGCATCCGCTGCGGCCTCGACGTCGTCGGCATCTCGCACTTCGGTACGTTCCTCAAGAACACCGAGAGCTACCGTCGCGATCTGCGGCGGGTGGAATACGGCGACGAGCGCGATCCGGCGCTGGCCGCGTTCTTCGAGTCGATCGCGCCGCTCAACAATGCCGGGCGGATCACGAAGCCGCTGTTCGTGGTGCAGGGGGGCAACGACCCGCGGGTGCCGCGCAGCGAGGCCGATCAGATGGTGGCCAAGGTCCGGGGCAACGGCACGCCGTTGTGGTACATGGTGGCCGCCGACGAGGGGCACGGCTTCCGCAAGAAGGCCAACGCCGACTACCAGTTTTGGGCCACGGTCCTGTTCGTGGAGCGTCACCTGCTCGGCGACTGATCTTCGGGCGCCGCCGCACGCATCTTTTCCCGCGCCCGCGACAACGCCGGGCCGATCGAGCCGAGCGGCAGCCCCGTGAGCCGGCTGATCTCGCCGTAGCTCCGGGCCTCGAGATGGTGCAGGCGCACGAGGCGCGCCTCGTCGGCATCGAGGTGGCCGAGCAGGGCCTCGACCTCTTCACGGTCGCGGACCGCGGGCCGCGGATCATGGGTGGCGTCGACCGCTCCCGGCGCCGCCTCGCTCCGCCGGCACAGCTGCCGCACCGCCACCCGTCGGGCAATGACCGTCAGGTAGGTCGCCAGACTCGAACGTCCTGCAAACGCCCGTAGCGCCGCCGCGTCGTCGCGGAGCAGCTGCAGGAGGACCTCGGCGACGATGTCATCGCGATCGCCCACCGACAGGGGGAGTCCACGCTGCCGGGCCGATCGGTCGGCCACATGGGCCAACAACCCGGCGAATTGGGCGACGAACGCATCCCAGGCCCCCGGTGCCCCCGCGATGCAGGCGTTTACGAGCGCCGCATCCTCGGGCGAGACGGCGGCGGCGGTGCGGTCGGAATCCCCGGGTTCAGAATCGCTGGTGCCGACCCTGTCGGCGGCTCCCGCCATGGCACACCCCACGGACTGATCGGGCGCGTTGCAGCGGTCGCCCACCGCCCGGGGCAATCCTATCAGGCCCGAGCAAAACACCCGGCCTATGTTTTTCGGCCCACCGGCAGCGCGGAGGGGCGTTTTTCCGCCACGTTCTCCGCCGTTGCCGCGGCGTGGTCGCGGCACCGACGGCGGCGGCCCCCCCGCGCTGTCCTCTGGACTGCCCGCGCTGTCCTCTGGACTGCCCGCCCCGGGGCATGCCCCCCTGGTTTGGTCCCACCCTGAACGACCGATCCTGCTCACGGACGGGCTGCGAAAAAGCCGATGGCTGGATTCGTTGACAGCGGTGCGGGGCCCACCTAGGATTCCGCGCAATCGTTACGGTCTGCCCAGTCGCCAGGAGTCATCAGGACATGACCCACGTCGTCGCCGAGCCCTGCTTCGCCTGCAAATACACCGATTGCGTGGTCGTCTGCCCGGTGGAGTGCTTCTACGAGGGTGACAAGATGGTCTACATCCACCCCGACGAGTGCATCGACTGCGAGGCGTGCGTGCCGGAATGCCCTGTGGAAGCGATTTTCCACGAGGACAACCTGCCGGCCGACTGGAAAGACTTCAAGCCGCTCAATGCCGAGATGGCGACCCAGTGCCCGGTCATCACCGAGAAAAAGGAACCGCTCTGCTGAGCGGTTCCGGTTGGGTGCCTCTGGTTGCGCCGTTTGTTGACGCCGGGGCGTGCGGCTGGTGCCCGGCTGGTTGGACTGCACCCGGGGCGCGACACTTCCTCAGCGCAGATCCACAAGCCAATACGCGCTGATCATCCAGCACTGCACCCGGGGCGCGACACTTCCTCAGCGCAGATCCACAAGCCAATACGCGCTGATCATCCAGCACTGCACCCGGGGCGCGACACTTCCTCAGCGCAGATCCACAAGCCAATACGCGCTGTCAACAAAGCTCTTCCAACTCTCGTATTTCGGGTTGCCGAGTTTCATCGACAGCAGCGGGCTCCGCTTCGGTTTGAGCGGGTGGCGGATGAGTTGCATCCGCGCCTCGTGCGGCGTCCGCCCACCCTTACGGACATTGCAGGCCACGCACGCGCAGACGATGTTTTCCCAACTCGTCATCCCGCCACGGCTTCGCGGCACGACATGGTCGAGTGAGAGTTCGCTGGTGGGAAAATGCCGCCCGCAGTACTGGCATTGATTGCCGTCACGGGCGAAGACGTTGCGCCTGTTGAAGCGGATCCCGGGACGCGGCCCCCTGTCGCAGGCCACCAGACGAATGACCCGGGGAGCCTGCAATTCGTAGCCGACGGCGTGGATCCAATCCTGGTCAGCCGTGCGGAATGCCGCCTGCATGGCCGACAATTCGCGCCAGGATTCGAGCGAATGGGCCGCGAACTGCCCCTCGTCGATGTGCACCACCTCCGCCAAACGACGGAAGAGGAGCGTCACCGCCCTGCGCACGTTGGTGACGTGCACCGCCACGAACGAACGATTGAGCACCAGCACACTCAGGCCGAGCGTGCTGGGAACCGTCACGGGCATCGCGCCGGCCACGCCACCCACTTGGATCGCGTTCATGGCACCACCCCTTCCGGAAGTGTCCCTGCCTGAACTGATACCGCCTGAACTGATACCGCCTGAACTGGCCTGTTCCCGTCTGATCGAAGGGCACCGGCGCTGTCGGCACCCGCTGCCCCCCGTGGTCATGCTGCCCGCTTTGGTTCCCTGCCGGCCATGGCCGCGCCGGCTCGGCCCACGAGCGTCGAACAGCCGTCGATCATGGTTCACCGTGGAACACGGATCGTCGAGTGTAGTCTGCAGGTGGAAGGGCTGCCAAACCGGTGGACGGGTCGAAAAGACGCTTGCCTTCCCTGGAGACCACGGGCACACTCTGGGTCAGGTGGTGACCCGACCTGTTTCCGGTCGTGCGCCGCCGTTGGCCGCGGCGTCTCTCGTTCCCGTGGGACCATTCATCGCTTTCCGCCCGGACCGGTTCATTCGTCCGACCTCACGGATCTTCGACCTCAGGGGCCGTCATGGTTCACTACTCGTGCGATGCGTGCAAACGCCCGATCCATCCGCAGAACGACGTCCATCACGTGTTGAAGATCGAGATCTTCCCCGCGGTCGATGACCTGGGACCCGAATGCTGTCACGACGCCGACCACCTCGAGGAGATGCAGGGGCTCCTTGAAGAGGAGGCTGCGGATGCCGAGTCGCTCGACGAACCAAGCCGTCTTCTCCGCTTCGATCTCTGCGACGCCTGCCGCGAACGTTTTCTGCGAAATCCGCTCGGCATGGCACTCGTCAAACAGTTGGACTTCAGCCCCAACTGACCCCTGTCGCGATCCATTGTCCGCTGCCGATCGCGACGGTCTCCGGGCATCAGGCCTGACCCATCGGTCTGGCTGAGCGGGCCCATCGAGGGTCCGCCTTCGCCGTGGCAGTCCCTTCCGGTGTCCCTCCGAAAGCCAACCATGTCCGCCCCCGCCCCAGCCAGGCGTCGCTCCCCGAACGTTCCCCTCTCCATCGCGGTGATTCCTGGTGACGGCACCGGCCCCGAGGTCACTGCGGAGGCCCTCAAGGTGCTGGCGGCTGTCGCCGGCAGCGAAGGGATCCGCTACGAGCTGGAGACGCTCGATTGGGGCGGCGAGCGGTATCTGCGCACCGGCGAGACGATTCCCCCGGGGGGACTCGACCTGCTGCGGACGAAGGATGCGATCCTGCTCGGGGCGATCGGGCATCCCCAGGTGGCTCCCGGCATCCTCGAGAAGGGCCTCCTCCTCGACTTGCGGTTTCAACTCGACCAATACATCAACCTCAGGCCGGTGAAACTGCTGCCCGGCGTGGAGACGCCGCTGGCCGGGCGCGGCCCGGCCGACATCGACTTCGTCGTCGTCCGGGAGAACACGGAGGATTTGTACTGCGGCGTGGGCGGATACCTGAAGAAGGGCACACCGGACGAGGTCGCGGTCCAACAGGCCGTCTACACCCGCAAGGGCTGCGAGCGCTGCATCCGCTGGGCGTTCGACTACACGCGCCGACGGAACAGCCTGAAGAAGACGCTCACGTTGGTCGCGAAGACCAATGTCCTCACCTTCGGCCACGACCTCTGGTGGCGGACGTTCCAGGATGTGGCGAAGGAGTATCCCGACGTGAAGACCGACTACAACCACGTCGATGCCTGCTGCATGTGGATGGTGAAGAACCCCGATGCGTACGACGTGATCGTGACCACGAACATGTTCGGCGACATCATCACCGACCTCGGTGGCATCCTTCAGGGTGGCATGGGGGTGGCGGCCGGTGCGAACCTCAATCCCGACCCCGGTGGTGTGAGCATGTTCGAGCCGATGGGGGGCAGCGCGCCCAAGTACACCGGCACCGACCAGATCAACCCCATCGCCGCCATCAACGCGATGGCAATGCTCCTCGAGCACACGGGGCATCCGCAGGCCGGCGCCCGCATCGATCGGGCGGTGGCCCGGGTGACGGGTACGAAGATGAGCAGCCAGGCGGCCGGCCGGATGGGCCACGGCACCCGGGCGATCGGCGACCTCGTCGTTGCGGCGCTCGCCGACTGACACCGGCCGGTTCCCGACGCGGCCGTGCACAGCGCCAGCACCCCGTCGCACGCGCCGGGCGATCACCCGGAAGCCCGTCAGCCCGGGGCGGCGCCCGGCAGCGGCACACGACGCCCTTCCCGGGCGCTGGTGTCGGCGGCGGCAACGATCCGCATCGCTGCCAGCGTGTCGTCGAGGCCGCTCACACGACGCACCAGGCTGGTGACGGTGCGATGGAACTGGAGCAGCATCTGCTCCCCGACGGGTCGATCAGACTCGAGCGACTCCTGGTGCCGGCCGGCGGTGTCGAACCAGACGAGGCTGGCGGGCAGGTCGACGAAGGCGATGCCGTGGGCACAGACCACCTGCAGCGCCGGTGGCGGTCGGAAGCCCACCGCCTCCTCCCAGCAGCGCGGCATGTAGTAGCCACAACTGATCTGCGCGATCGACCCGTCGCCCGATCGTCCCGAAGGGGTGAAGTCGAGGCTCATCATCCGGTAGTCGTCGGTCTCGCCCCCCGGGCTCTCGGCGTGGCGGACCGCGACCACGCTGGTCGGATCGCTGCCCTGCACATAGCGGCACCAGTCGACGAGTTCCATGAGGTCGCGGATCTCGTCGGCCCGCTCGCGAGCGCCACCGGCGGCGGTCGTGCCCGAGAGCGGCACGCGGCGGTGGCAGAACAGCATCCGCGGCTGCCCGAGGCGTGTCGCCACGAGCTCCTTGAGGCGGACGGTCGCGGGGGCGTGGCGGCGGGGAAGTTCGGCCATGAACGCCACCCCCGAGTGCTCGATCCGTGTGCGCAGCGTCTCGGCCTCCAACGGATCGACCGGCAGGCCGATGGCGGTGTAGACGGCCTTGCCCGCGGCGCACGCCGCCTCGACGGGTGCGGTGCCATACCACTGCTCGCCGAGGAACAGCACGACGTCGATGTCGGCGCGGGCGGCGAGGGCCCGGAACCCGTCGATCGGCACCGCGTTGAACTCGTTGGCTGCGCGCCGGGCGAGATGGGCCACCTGCTCGCAGACCACCCGCACCTCGAAGCGGTCGGCCAACGAGCGCAGGGCCGGCAGATACCGCGACTCCCACTGGCTCCCCAAGCCGACGATGCCTGCCCGCAGCCTCATGCCGAATCCCCGGCCGCAGCCGCGCGGGCGCGCTCTTCATGGAGCCCTTTGTCGGCGATGTCCTTGCGGCACCACGCCCCCGGCCAGCGGATCTCGCGGACGGCGGTGTAGGCCCGGAGCTTGGCGCGGGCGAGGGTTTCGTCCACCCCGGTGACGGCGATCGTCCTCCCGCCGTCACTGAAGACCGCGCCGCCGGCGCCGCGCGTCGCGGCATGGAACACGTGCACGCCCGGTACCGCGGCCGCGGCTCCGAGCCCGCGGATCGGCAACCCCTTCGTGACCGCTCCGGGATAGCCCTCCGAAGCCATGACGACCGTGACCGCGGCGCCCTGCCGCCACGCTGGTGGATCGACCTCCTCGAGGCGTCGGCTGGCGGCGGCGTCGAGGAGCTCCCAGAGACTCGAGTCGAGGAGGGAGAGGAGGGTCTGGCACTCGGGGTCGCCGAACCGCGCGTTGAACTCGAGCACCTTGGGGCCCTGCGCCGTGAGCATCAGCCCGGCGAACAACACCCCCTGGAACGACACCTTGGCCCGCCGCATGGCGTGCACGGTCGGCACGAGGATCCGCGACTCGATCTCGGCGAGCTGGTCGGCACCCACGAACGGGGTCGGGCTGTAGGCTCCCATCCCACCGGTGTTCGGCCCGGTGTCGCCGTCGAAGGCGGCCTTGTGGTCCTGCACCGGCGGCAGCGTCACGATCGTGCGGCCGTCGGTGATCGCCATCACGCTCACTTCGACACCGTCGAGCCGCTCCTCGATGAGGATGCCGCCGCGGGAGAGAACCGGGTCGGCCGCCAGGGCATCGATCGCGGCAAGGGCCGTGGCCCGGTCATTGCAGACGAACACCCCCTTGCCGGCCGCCAAGCCATCGGCCTTGACCACGACCGGTACTTCCTCGCGGGCCTCGATGAACTCACGCGCCCGTGCGGGCCCGGAGAACGACTCGAACATCCCCGTGGGCACGTCGCCCCGACGGAGGATCTGCTTGCAAAACAGCTTGCTGCCCTCGATCCGGGCCGCAGCCCGCGACGGACCGAAGATCCGCAGGCCGGCGCTGACGAAGGCATCGGCGATGCCGGCGACGAGCGGTGCCTCCGGCCCCACCACGGTGAGGTCGATGCCCTGCTCCCCGGCGTGGCGGACCAGTGCCGGGATGTCGGTGGCCGCGCAGTCGAGATTCGTGCCCACCGCCGCGGTGCCGGCATTGCCGGGTGCTGTAAACACCTCGGCACCGTCCGCCGCGAGTTTCCAGGCGAGGGCATGCTCACGCCCCCCGCTCCCGACGATGAGCACGCGACGGGAGGCTTCGGCCACGGCGGATCCACCTTCAGCGGAGGGAACGGTCGACAGCCTGATCGGCGCGAAAGCCGGCAGGCCAGTTCCGGAACGGACCCCGCCCCCGGGAACCGGCACGGCTGCTCCAGTCGGCGCCGAGGCGCGCAGGGCCAAGGCGACGCAGGATTGTCGGGAAGGCCCCGGGGCGGCTCAAGCGGATTGGTTCCCAATCCGGAAAACCGCTCGAACCGTCCCAATCCGAGCCTCCCCTTCGACGTCGGCGATGCCCCGCGGCAGGGCTGGGGGGCAGCGGCGTCAAAGGTTGACAAAAACCATGCAACCGATACAGTAGAGAAGTTCGTGAAAAAAATCACGAACCTATCTCACGCTCGATGTTTTTCTCATTTTTGCCGATCGATCAGGGGAGGGGGAGGGGTGGCTTGCGGGTGGTTGGAAACGAGGTGCGGTATCAGTCCGGAACCATCGGCCACGGATCGATCTCCAAACCTTGCCCCGCTCAGGCCCTGCCACCGTTCGTGGGACCTCCGGATCGCCCGATCGCGAGCGGTGCATGTGGCAACGGCGTGCTTGTGCTGTGGCCCGGCCCGCTCGCCCGGCGGCCTTTGCTCACGGTTCGCGATGGCCCCTGGAAAAAGTGAAGGAGCGGAAAGCAGCACGGCGGAACTTCTGGGTGGCGCGGCTTTTCAGGCTCCTCCATTCCGAAATCGAAACATCGCTTTTGGCGCTGTTGCACCGCCGGAGCAGACGACGCATGGACGGATCGGCCCTCCTGTGAACAGACTACGCGGTGCGGAGCGGCCGAGTTGCGTACGCGCGATCATCGATCAGGCCACCGGTAGCGTTCAGATCAAGGGCATCGATCAGGTCGCGGGCAGTGTCCCCGGCAGGCGTTGGGCGCGAAGCAGCGGCAGACATGACCCGAACGGGATCCCGGCCCCAAACAGACCCCGTCGTGAAACCATCTCTGACGACACGCTGACCAGCAACCTGAAATCAGGCTGAGCAACACCCCGAAACGCGGAACACGGCGATGGCTGAAAAGAAGAAGATGACCGTTGCGGAGATCCTCGCGGCCGCCCGGGCCGAAAAGGGTGGGGCCGCGCCCGCGGCGCCGGCGGAGTCTGCCGCATCCGCACCGGCTCCCGGAGCCAGCGCCACCCCGGAGTCCGACGCGGCGGACGCACCGCTCCCCGCCGAGCGGCCATCGGCCCCGAAGCCCGCGGCGAAGCCGGCTGCGTCCGGTGGACGCCCGAGCGTGGCGGAGATCATGGCCCTGGCGCGGGCGAAGAAGGCCGATGGAGCAAGTTCTGTAGCCGAAGAGCAGGCCGCGGCGAAGCCGGCACCCAAGGCACCGGCGGCGAAGCCGGCCGCGGCAAAACCGGCTGCTGCAACGAAGCCCGCCGCCAGCGGCGGACCGGCGAAGGCGTCAGCGCCCCGCGACACCGCGAGCATCCTCGCAGCCGCCCGGGCGGGGGCGAAGCCCGGACCGGTCAGCAAGGCCGACGCGCCGGCTGCGGTCAAGACGCTCCTCGCGGAGTCCACGCGCCCGTCGGGAAAACCGGACGCGCCGAAAGGGGCCTCGGCGGGGCAAGACGCTGCCGCGAAGCCGGTTGCGACCAAAACCGCGGCGCTGAAAACGGCCCCACCGATGCCGACGCGGCCCGCAAAAGCGGCGGCGAAGGCAGCCGACGACGAGGCCGACCGTCGGGGTTTCCTCTCGATGGCACTCGGGTCGTTCATGGCACTCGGCTTCACGTCGCTGTCGGTGACGGGCGGTCTGTTTTCCCTTGGGCTGGCACGGTTTATGTTCCCCAACGTGCTGGCCGAACCACCAAGCCGCTTCAAGGTCGGCTTCAAGGATGGATTCCCCGTCGGGAAGGTCGAGACGAAGTACGTCGCCCAATTCGGTGTCTGGGTGGTCAACAGCGACATCGGCGGTCAGCAGCAGATCTACGCGCTCAAGACGGTCTGCACCCACCTCGGATGCACCCCGAACTGGCTCGAGGCGGAGCAGAAATTCAAGTGCCCCTGCCACGGCAGTGGGTTCTACAAGGACGGCGTCAACTTCGAAGGGCCGGCACCGCGGCCGCTGGAGCGCTACGCGATCAAGATCGCTGATGACGGGCAACTCGAAGTCGACAAGAGCCGTGCCTTCCAGGAGGAGTTGGGCCAGTGGAACGACCCGTCGTCGTTCGTGCCCGTGTGACGGCCGGGCTGCCCGATCCGTCCTTGAATCCGAGCCCCGTCAAACAAGCCACGGCCCAACCCGAATACACGGCCCAACCCGAATACACGGCGTTCCACAGCCCCGCGAGATTTTCCTGCCATGGCCATCGGCGAGACGATCCGTAACTCCCAGATCTGGAAGAGCATCTTCCGCCATCCGATGCCGCTCGACAGGCGGAACCGGATCGTGGTGATGCTCACCAACTTCTTCCTCCACCTCCACCCGGTTTCGATCAAAAAGCAGGGGATCGCCCTGTCATTCACCTGGTGCATGGGAGGGGTGACGTTCTTCCTGTTTCTCGTCGAAACGGTCACCGGCGTGCTGCTGATGTTCTACTACCGGCCCACGCTCGAGTGGGCCTACAACGACATCCTCGCCCTGCGCGACGTGACCAGCCTCGGCATTCTCCGCGAACTCCACCGCTGGGGCGCCCATGCGATGGTGATCACCACCTGGCTGCACATGTACCGGGTGTTCCTCACCGGGAGCTACAAACCCCCGCGCGAGTTCAACTGGGTGATCGGGGTGATCCTCCTGCTGCTCACCCTCCTGCTGTCGTTCACCGGGTATCTGCTGCCCTGGGATCAGTTGGCGATCTGGGCGATCACGGTCGGATCGAACATGGCCCGGGCGACGCCGATCCTCGGCTACGAGGGTCCCGGCCAGCAGCTCCTCACCGTCGGTGGGATCGACATGATCACCGACGGATCAGACGCCCGTTTCGGCCTCCTCGGCGCGCGATTCGTCGGCGAGGAGACCCTCAACCGCTTCTACGTGCTCCACTGCATCGCGATCCCGCTGGCGGTGGCATTGTTGTTGGCGATCCACTTCTGGCGCGTACGAAAGGACGGCGGGATCAGCGGACCGCTGTGACCCAATCCCATGCACTCCAACGGGTTGTTCCTCAAGGACGTCGCCGGCTTCCTCGGGTCGTACTACACGGCCCTCGCGGTGATGAACGGCGTTGCCGGCTACCTGCTCTGGAAGCGGTCCAAAGAGCCGACCCAGGCGTTGGTCTGGACCGTCTTCGCCGGCGTGATGATGATCCTCGCGAGCCTCGCGCTGTCGGGGTCTCCGGGCCTTGTTCCCGCGCTGCCGGCCTGGCTCCGCGGGCTGGTCAACCAGCTCTCCGGCCCGGTGCTCTACACGCTCGGGACGACGGCGCTGCTGACGGTGCTGTTCGTTTTCCGGCGTTTTTTCGTCAAGCCGATGGTGGCGTGGACGATCCTCAACGCGATGCTCCTCCTGATGGGGCTGTCGATGGCGGACGAGAACTTCGCCTCGATCGTCATGAAGCCCGACAACGTACCGATCGTCGGTCTGGTGTTCCTGCTCGCGTTTTTCACCTGGGTGGCCACCAAGCAGGCGGTCGTCAACGACGACCGGATCGCGCAGGGGCTGCCGCCGATGGAGAAACTCGACGACGAGAAGGTGCTCGTCTGGCCGGATCTCGTCTACACCGAGCTGATCTGCATGATCGCCGTGTCGGCGTTCCTGCTGGCGTGGGCGATCTTCCTGCCGGCGCCGCTGGAGGAACCCGCGTCGAGCGTGAAGACGCCGAATCCGTCGAAGGCGCCGTGGTACTTCCTCGGGTTGCAGGAAATGCTCGTCTACTTCGACCCGTGGTACGCCGGCGTCGTGCTGCCGAGCCTCGTGATCTTCGGCCTCATGGCGATGCCCTATCTCGATTTCAACAAGAAGGGCAATGGCTACTACTCGATCGCCGAGCGGAAGTTCAGCTACCTGACCTTTCAGTTCGGGTTTCTCGAATTGTGGATCACGCTGATCATCCTCGGGACGTTCCTCCGCGGACCCAACTGGAACTTCTTCGGCCCGTTCGAGTACTGGAGTCCCTACAAGGTCGAGGTGCTCAACAACGTCGACCTGCCGCAGATGTTCTGGGTGAACCTCCTCGATCGGCCCCTTCCCCGGGCGCCGCAGGGGGCATCGACGCTCACGCAAGTCGGAACCATCCTCCTCCGCGAGGCTCCGGGCCTGGTCCTGCTGGGTGCGTACCTGCTGATCCTTCCCCCGCTCCTGGCGGTCACGGTGTTCCGCGGCTTCTTCGCCCGGATGGGTTTCATCCGCTACATGATCATGGCGAATCTGATGCTGCTGATGCTCTCGCTGCCGCTGAAGATGGTTCTCCGCTGGACAATGAACCTGAAGTACCTGGTGAGCATTCCGGAGTTTTCCCTCAACTTCTGACACTGCCATCTCCCCGACGGTCCGGGGCTTGATCCCGACCGACGACACGCCGATTCCGCCCCGCACACCGCACCACCCCCGGCTCCCCCATGCCTGCCACAGAACAGACCTGGCGCGACCTCAAGGTTCTGCACGTTGTCTTCGGGCTCACCGCCGTGGCGCTCCTCGCCGCCACCGTGGCGATGCTCGCCGTCGATCACAATCGACCCTGGAAGAAGTACCAGCGTGAGTTCCGCGCGCTCGAGACCTGGTCGGCCCGGGCACGCGTCGACGAGGAGGACTCCAGCGACTACGAGGCCCGATCGGCGGAACTGGCCACCGCCCTCGCCGACACCCGCCGCGCCGACATCGACCCGGATCTCGTCAACCGCTTCCTCGCCCGCGTGCGGGACGTCGACGAGGACGCCGAAGCAGCCGATCGCGTGCAACTCGACGTCGATCAGCTGCGCACCCAGACCGTCGCCGAGCAGCGGCTGACGATCCGCGGCGATCTCCTCGCCCGGATGCGCGACATCGCCAAGAGAGCACGTTTCCGTGAAGACCTGCTCGCCGGCCAACTCAAGCTGCGCAAGGCCGAGCTCGACAAGAATCGCGCCGACTACGAACTTGCGGTCGCCGACGGGGCCGGCGAGTCGCGACTCGATGCCCTGCTGAAACTCGCCGATCGCAAGCGCGAGCAGGTCGGTGCCGCCACGTTGGCCAATCAGGCCGCCAACACGCACCGCAAGGAACTCGAGGCGATCCTCCGCGACATCACGCGTGACGAGGATGCCGCGGCAAAGGCTCTCGCCGACCATCGGCTCCAGCTCGACCAGCTCTCCAAGACAGTGAAAGACCGGGCACCGAATTACGGCAAGTCACTCCTCGAAATGCCGGTGCTCGACGCGTTCAACGGCCCCCTCCGCGTCGACCAGCTCTGGCTGCCGCAGCTCACCCTCAACAACAATTTCCGTGACGTCGCTCGCTTCGATCGGTGCACCACGTGCCACAAGGGGATCGAGAAGTCGGCACCCGGAGCCCCCCTCGACCCGGCCTATCCGCACGAGCAGACGCTCGCGCTCCAGCTCTCCACCCCCGCCTCCTCGCCGGCCACTGCGTCGGCAAGCGACGCGAACCAACGGCTCGAAGCGGTCTACGGATTCCATCTTGCCGATCGCGGCCTGTTCGATGCCGACGATCCGACCGTCAGCTTCGTCCGCCGGGAATCGCCGGCGGCCGTGGCCGGCCTCCAGACCGGAGACGTGATCGAATCGGTCGAGGGTGGCCGCACGCTCGGCACGACGATGGTGGCCAATGCCCTGCTCGATTCCCCCGTCTGGGGTCGCCCCGTCGGAATCTCCGTCCGACGCGGCGTGCCCCAGCCCTATGCCTCGCACCCCCGGCTCGATCTGTTCGTCGGCTCGACGAGCCCGCACCCGATGCAGTCGTTCGGCTGCACCATCTGCCATCAAGGGCAGGGAAGTTCGACGAGCTTCAAGTGGGCATCGCACACCCCGAACACGCCGAAGGAAGGGCACGAATGGCACAACGAGCACGGCTGGTTCAACAACCACCACTGGATCCTGCCGATGCTTCCCGAGCGATTCGAGGAATCGAGCTGCCTGAAGTGCCACCATCAGGTCGTCGATCTCGAGCCCTCTGACCGCTTTCCGGAGCCTCCCGCGGCGAAGCTCGTCGAGGGCTATCACCTCATCCGCCAGTACGGATGCTATGGCTGTCACGAGATCAACGGCTGGGCCGGCCCCGACAAACGGATCGGCCCAGACATGCGTCTTGCCCCCAACTTCCACGAAGTCGCGGCGGCCGTGTCGGCCGATCCGGCGCTCGACAGCCTCGACGATGGCGGCATGGCGAGGCGTTGGGCCGACGAAGTGGCCCACAGTCCCGATGGGCGCCAGGCCCGTGAGCGTCTCCGTCAGGTGATCGAGCGTGACGCCGCGGCCGGCGCTGATGGTGTGCTCGCGGAGCGGACCCACCAGATGGCGACACTCCTCAAGGATCCGGAGACCCCGGGCGGGCTCCCGAAGGTCGGACCGAGCCTGCGCCATGTCGCGTCGAAGGTCGGTTTCGACTGGCTCTATTCGTGGCTGCGAAACCCCCAGGATTTCCGCCCCTCCACCAAGATGCCGCGGTTTTTCGGACTCTGGGAGCATCTCTCCGGCAAGGGTCTCGAGGAGTCGCAGCGCTACGAGCCGATCGAGATCCGCTCGATGATCGCCTACCTCGACAGCGTCAGCCAGCCGTTCGACTACGTTGCCCCACCGGCCGGCATCACCGCCGCAGCCGACGTGGAACGCGGCAAGAAGGTGGTCGAGGTGCGCGGGTGCCTGGCGTGCCATCAGCACGCCGACTTCCCCGGTGCGACGAGCATCCATGGCCCCAATCTGTCGCGGATCGGTGCCAAGGCGGCCTCGCACCCCGATGGGGCAAAGTGGCTCTATTCCTGGCTCAGGGAGCCGTCTCGCTACCACCCGCGGACGATCATGCCGAACGTCCTCCTCGAGCCGGTCAAGCTGGCCGATGGAACGGTCAGCGATCCGGCTGCCGACGCCACCGCGTATCTCCTCCGTTCCACCGAGGAGTGGAATCCGCGCGACATTCCCGCTGCCGATTCCCTTACCGATGGCGAAAGGGCCGCCACCGCCGAACTGGCGCTGATGTACCTCAAGGATCGCTTCCCGGCGGCCCGCGCCGAGCGGGTGCTCGCCGAGGGGCTGCCCTCCGACCAGACAGTGATCCAGGGCGACGAGCGGATGCTCGTCGGCATGAGCGGGGCGGATCGCGACGCCCGGCTCTTGGAGTACGTCGGCAAGAAGACGATCGCCAAACTCGCCTGCTCGTCCTGCCACGACATCCCCGGCTTCGAGGATGCCAAGGCGGCGGGCGCCGCCCTCGCCGACTGGGGCCGAAAGGAGTCGTCAAAGATCGCCTTCGAACAGGTGGCCCACTTCGTCATGCACCAGATCGAACATGGTCGTCATGGAGGCGCACACGCCGATCCGCACGGTAACGATCTGCATGGTGCCGATCCGCACGGTGCCGATCTGCATGGCGGGGCGCTCTCCGGATCACACGATGCCGACGGTGCCCACGGCACGACCGGGCCGGCCGGTGCGCTTCTCGGTGAAGAGCCGCTTGCCCCTGACCTTGCCTACGGCAGGGTCACCGACCCCCACGTGAGCCCCGAATCGGTCGATCCCGACACCGGTTTCTTCCTCGAGAAGCTGCTCGCCCACGAGCGCGAGGGCTTCCTCTGGCAGAAGCTCCGCGCCCCCCGCAGCTACGACTACAAGAAGGCCGAGAACAAGACCTATAACGAGCGCTACCGGATGCCGCAGTTCCCCTTCGACGCCAAGCAGCGCGAAGCAGTGATGACGTTCGTGCTCGGTCTGGTCTCCGAACCGCCTGCCGCACAGTACATCCACAAACCCGATCCCCGGGATCAGGCCCGTCTCGACGGGTTGGTCGTCGCCGAGCGGTACAATTGCGGCGGATGCCATGCCCTGCAGATGGACCGGTGGGATCTGCGCTACCGGCCTGAATCGCTCGGCAGCGCGACCCCGCCGGCCGACTATCCGTTCCTGTCGCCGCACTTCACCCCGGACGACGTGGCGCGGTCGCTGACCACCGACCGGCAGGGAAGGCGCCTCGCCCTGGTGTCGGGGATGCCGATCCTCGATCCCACGTCGGGGAAGCCGCAGTTCGTCGACGAGGACGGCGTGCCGATCGAGGACGGGGACACCGAATCGGTGCCGCACCTCCCGGTGATGCTCTGGAAGGACGTCCTCGTCGACGGTGAACCGCGCGCGGTGGGAGGTCAGGCCCTGCAGGTGCCGCTCGACGCCGTGGCCGCCGGCCGCCACTATCCGGCACGCGGCGGCGATCTGGCACGCCTGCTGTTCCCCACGGTCATCGCCGACGAAAAGCAGATCAACCCCAACGTCAAGGCCGACGACGCCTGGGGCTGGCTGCCGCCGCCCCTCGTGGGCGAGGGCAATAAAGTGCAGTCAGGCTGGCTCCACCGGTTCCTGCTCAACCCGCAGACGATCCGCCCCGCGGCGGTGCTGCGGATGCCGAAGTTCAACTTCCATGCGTCGGAGGCGACGGCCCTGGTCAATTACTTCGCCGCCGTCGATGGATCGGTCTTCCCGTATGTCTACGACGCACGCCTCGACGAGTCGTCGCTCGCGGCGACGGAACAGGCCCATCCGGGGCACCTCGACGGCGCGATGAAGATTGTCACCAACACGAATTACTGCGTGAAGTGCCACCTCGTGGGCTCCTATTCACCTCCGGGCAACCCCAAGGCCCTCGCTCCGCAGTTGGCCGAGGTCCATGAGCGGCTGCGTCCGGACTACGTCCACAACTGGATCGCCAACCCGAAGCGCTACCTCCCCTACACCGGCATGCCGGTGAACATTCCCTTCGACAAGCCGGTCAGCCAGGATCTCTACAAGGGCACCAGTGAGCAACAGGTATCGGCGCTGACCGACCTGCTGATGCACTTCGACGCCTTCGCCAAGCAGCAGCTGTCGCTCGAGGCGTACCTGCGACAGGCCCCCGCCGTCCCCGCCAGTGACGCACCTCCTGCAGCCGAAGCGAAACCGGCTCCCGCGGGTGCATCGGCATCGTCCCTGCCCGCCGCCATCGCTCCCATTCCGTTGTCCGGAGGCTAGAGTGGCACAGGGGCCTCGTGGCCTCCTGCCGACGGCCCCTCCACCAGCCCGACCAGCCCGACGTTCCCACCCCACTTCGCGGAGCTTCACCCATGGTTCGCCTCTTCAGGGCCGCACTCCACGGCATCGCCTTCCGAGGTGCGGCGGCGTTGCTCGTCGCCGGCGGTGTCTCCGGCGCGCGGGCCGATGACTGGGGCACGATCACCGGGCGTTTCGTCTACGGCGGGAGCAAGCCGGCCGCCGCCGACATCAAGGCCGACAAGGATGTCGAGGTCTGCGGCAAGCACAAGTTGCTGAGCGAGGAACTGGTCGTCGGAGACGGCGGCGGGATCGCCAACGTGGTGGTGTTCGTCCGCGACAAGGACGTCAAGGTCCACCCCGACCTCGCCAAGTCGAAGGACACGCCGGTCACCCTCGACAACAAGGATTGCCGTTTCGAGCCCCACGTGGCGGTCGTCCAGACCGGCCAGTCGTTCGTGCTGAAGAACTCCGACACCATCGGCCACAACAGCAACGTCGCGACCATCAAGAACAGCCCCTCCAATAGCCTGATCCCGGCCGGTGGCGACTCGAAGATCAGTTTCTCGTCGGAGGAAGCGATCCCCGCCCAGGTGACCTGCAACATCCACCCGTGGATGAAGGCTTGGATCGTCGTCCGCCCCAACCCCTACGCCACGGTGTCGAAGGCCGATGGCAGCTTCGAGATCAAGGGGCTGCCCGCCGGCGAACTCGAGCTCCAGTTGTGGCACGAGAAGGCCGGCTACATCGGTGAGATCAAGGTCGGTGGCAGGGCGGAGAAGACCGCCAAGGGTCGCAAGAAGGTCACCGTCAAGGCCGGTGACAACGCCATGGGAGACATCACGCTCGATGCCAGCCTGTTCAAGAAGTGATCGGCCCACGCGCCGACTGAGTGGTGCGCCGTCGTGGCTGGCAGTGGCCCTCGTGCCCCTGCTGACCGGCTGCGGATCAGACCGTGTCGCCAACCCGGCGGCCGATGCCGGCTTCGCGCTCCAGTTGCGTTCTGCCCTCGGAACGTCTGCCGCCGTCTCGACCGACACAACGGCAGCTGAGACGGGCACCGGATGGGGGACCCTTTCGGGGCGTTTCGTCTTCGCCGGCAGTCCCGCGGAGGCGAGGGCGCTGATCGTCGACAAGGACACCGAGGTCTGCTCGAAGGATGGGGTCAAACTGGTCGATCGCTCGCTGGTCGTCGATCCCGGCTCCAAGGGAGTGGCCAACGTGGTGATTTTCGCCCGCAAGACGACCCGTGTGCGGCATCCAGTCCCCGACACCCCGCTGGTGTTCGATCAGAAGAACTGTGAATTCCTCGCACCGGTGTTCGCCGCCCGCGTCGGGCAGCCGATCGACGTGCGCAACAGCGATCCCATCGGTCACAACACCAACATCGCCGGCACGAGTTTCAATCAGCTGATCCCGGCCGGTGCCGGCACCCTCTACAAGGCCGATGCCGAGACCGGCTTGCCGACGATGGTGACCTGCAATATCCACCCGTGGATGAAGGCCTACACCGTGTTCCGCAAAGATGGCTACGTCGCCGTTTCGGCACCCGATGGCAGGTTCACGATCCCCGACCTTCCCGCCGGTGAAGCGGTGGAACTTCAGGTCTGGCACGAGCGTTCCACAGGCCCGAGCGGGGCCTTGGGCCTCGACCGTCCCGACCTCAAGTGGACTCCGAAGGGCCGTTTCCAGGTACGGCTCGAACCGGATCAAGTCAAGGACCTCGGCACATTGGAGATCCCGGCAGCCGCGCTCGGGAGTTGACCCCCGCGCCCGGCCCACTCAGGACTGTTCCATGCAGACGCCCTCGAATGTTTTCCGCGGCCGCGGCTCGGCCATCACCCGACGGCCCACCGCCCGCGGTTCTTTCACACCCCGGTCGGCCGTGTCCCAGCGGGGCTGGGCCGCCCGCGCGGGACTTCTCGCCACCCTGCTCGCCTGCACCGGCTGCGGTGGCGTTCCGCCCGCATGGTTCCGTCCCAACATGGTCGAGGCGACCAAGCAGCGCCTCACCTCCGCGCAGGAGAGTCAAGTCGCCACGGTGATGCTCGCGCTGTTCGGCACGCCCGACGATCCGGTCGCGCTGCCCGAAACGGGCCTGGATCAGGCCAAACTCGATCTCGCCGCCGGCCCGGTCCACAGCGACGCGACCGGCCGCAAGAACGGTCTCTACCGTGAGCACTGCGCCCATTGTCACGGTGTGACCGGCGACGGGCTCGGTCCGACCGCTGCCTTCCTCAACCCGTATCCGCGCGACTACCGACCGGGTGTCTTCAAATTCAAGAGCACGGAGCGCGCTGACAAACCGACCCGCGACGATCTCCTGCGCATCCTCCACAACGGCATTCCGGGCACCTCGATGCCGTCGTTCGCCCTGCTCAGCGACATCCAGATCGACGCCCTGGCGGAGTATGTCCGCTACCTTTCGATCCGCGGCGAGACCGAACTCGGCCTGATGCGCGCGTTCTTCGATCTCGACGACGATGCCCAGGGAAAGTTGCCGGAGACCCGGGATTTTCTCGTCGACGAAATGCTCACGCCGGTGGCCGACAAATGGCGGGCCGCAGAGGAGGCGCGGATCCCCGTGCCCGAGATGCCTGCCGACATCGACATGGTGGCATCGATCGCCAAGGGCAAGGAATTGTTTTACGGCGACAAGGCCAATTGCGTGAAGTGCCATGGCGTGACCGGCCTCGGTGACGGTCAGGCCAACGACTACGACGACTGGAACAAGGCGATCGTCGAAATCAACAAGGAGATCGACGGCACCGCCGAGCGTGCCCGGGAGACCAAAACCTCCGGGATGTCGGCCGATGATTTGGCGGAGCACCGCGCCAACCTGGCGTGGGTCAACCGCTTCCATCATGTGCTCGATGGCGACGCCCACAGGCCACGGACAATTCCGCCGCGCAACCTCCGGCAGGGGATCTACCGCGGCGGGCGTCGTCCCCTTGACATCTATTACCGGATCCATGCCGGCATCAACGGTGCCCCGATGCCGGCGGCCAAGGGCACGATCCCCCCCGAGGAAATCTGGCACATCGTCAATTACGTGAGGTCTTTGCCCTACGGATTCGACGGCGAATTGGGCGCCGACCGGACCACCACGGTCAGCACGCGCGACAGGTTCTGACCGAAGGTGCCCGCACCCGATCACCGCATCCCGCCACCCGCATCGATCCCCGCCACGCACACCGACATCTGCACGAGGAGCTCCACACGTGGGAAACCGCTGGTCCGGGATGTTCTGGAGCCTGCTGTTCCTTGCCGTCCCGGTGTTGGGAGTGGCGACATTCGCCGTCGCTCCGTCATACGACATCTGGCTGCCCAAGGACGTCTCGGAGCATGGCCGGTCGATCGACAGCCTGTTCTATTTCATCCTCGGCCTCACCGGGATCGTGTTCATTGTCACTGAGGTGCTGGTGTTCTGGTTCCTGTGGAAGTACGACGGCGCCCGTACGAAGGCGCCGGCGACGTTCATCCACGGCAGCCACGCCCTCGAGGTGGTGTGGACGATCATCCCGGCCGCCACGCTCCTGTTCCTCGCGATCTACCAGATGAACACCTGGGCCGACGTGAAGATGCGCCGGCCCCGCATCGCGCCGACGGTCGAGGTGGTGGCCCGGCAGTTCGAATGGCGGCTGCGCTATCCGGGCCGGGACGGCGAACTGGGCACCCCCGACGACATCTTCCTCGTCAACGACCTGCACGTGCCTGTGGACGAGGACATCCTTGTCCAGCTCAAGAGCATGGATGTGCTCCACAGCTTCTTCCTGCCCAACCTGCGCATCAAACAGGATGCGGTTCCCGGGATGAAGATCCCCGTGTGGTTCAAGGCCACGGAGATCGGGCAGTACGACATCGTCTGCGCCGAACTGTGCGGCTGGGGCCACTACAAGATGAAGGGCCGGATCACCGTCGAGTCGCGCGAGGACTTCGATCGCTGGCTCGCCGAGATGGAGGCCCGCCAGGAGGCCACCCAGCCCGAAGCCGACGCGACCGCTGCCGAGGTCGCCGCCGTTCCCTGACAACCGTTCCCTCTCAACCGTTCCGTGATCCCCCAACTGGGAACCCGGCGTTCATTTCCACCCCGCTGCCAGTCGTCCCCGAGCCTGTTCCGGAGACCCCGTCCATGAGCACCGTCCAAGCCCCCCACGCGCCGTCGAGCCCTGCCGTGGTCACGCCTCGGACCGGGCAGTCGCTCTCGACCTTCCTCTCGACCTACGTCTTCTCGAAGGATCACAAGGTCATCGGGCTCCAATTCCTGTTTTCGACACTCCTCTGGTTCCTCATCGGCGGCCTGCTCGCGCTGGCGGTGCGCTGGCAGATCGCCTGGCCGTGGTCGCAGGTACCCGTGCTGGGCAAGTTGTTCGCCCAGGAGGGGGGCCAGATGTCGCCCGAGTTCTACACGATGCTATTCACGATGCACGCCACGGTGATGATCTTCCTCGTGATCATCCCGATCCTCGCCGGCGCCTTCGGCAACTTCCTCATCCCACTGATGATCGGCGCCGATGACATGGCGTTTCCGACGCTCAACATGCTCTCCTACTGGTTCATGTGGCCCGCCTTCATCGCCTTCGGGGCGAGTTTCTTCGTCGAGGGCGGGGCGGCTTCGAGCGGCTGGACGAGCTATCCCCCGCTGACGACGAACGTCGCCTCGAGCCCGGGCAGCGGCTGGGGTCAGACGCTCTGGCTCCTCGGCCTGACGTTGGTCGGCGTGTCGAGCATGCTCGGCAGCGTCAACTACATGACGACGATCATCCTCATGCGGGCCCCGGGGATGACGATGTTCCGCCTGCCGATGACGATCTGGGCGATGTTCATCACCGCGATCCTGCAGGCGTTCGCCCTGCCGGTGCTCACGGCAGCCGGCTTCATGCAGCTGACCGATCGCCTCCTCGGCACCGGCTTCTTCACCCCCGAGGGCAACGTCGTCAACAACCTGGCGACGAGCACCGGCGGTGGCCACCCGTTGCTGTGGCAGCACCTTTTCTGGTTCTACAGCCACCCCGCCGTCTACATCATGATCCTTCCGGCGATGGGGATGGTGAGCGACATCCTCACGACCTTCGCCCGTAAGCCCCTGTTCGGCTACCGGCCGATGGTCTATTCGATCGCCGGGATCGCCGGCCTCGGGTTCATCGTCTGGGGCCACCACATGTTCATCTCGGGCATGAACCCGGCCCTCGGCATCACCTTCATGGTGTCGACGATGATGATCGCCCTACCGAGCGCCGTGAAGACCTTCAACTGGCTCGGCACCCTGTGGGGAGGCCGGATCCAGTTCACGACCGCGATGCTCTTCGCCGTGTCGTTCGTCTCGATGTTCATCATCGGCGGTCTGTCGGGCATCTTCATGGCCGCCACGCCGGTGGACATCTTCATCCACGACACCTACTTCATCGTCGCCCACTTCCACTACGTCCTCTTCGCCGGCACGGCGATGGGGGTGTGGGCGGGGATCTACTACTGGTTCCCGAAGATGTTCGGCCGGCTGATGAACGAGACGTGGGGCAAGGTGCACTTCTTCCTCACGTTCCTGTTCCTCAACGGCACCTTCTTCACGATGCACATCCTCGGGGCAGTCGGTTTCCCGCGCCGCCTCGCCGATGCCTACCACTACGAGACGTTCCACCACCTCCAGCCGCTCAACGCGTTCATGACGTGGTGCGCCATCGGGATGGTGGCGACCCAGATCATCTTCGCGGTCAACTTCGTGTGGAGCATGTTTTACGGTCCGGTCGCCGGCCGGAATCCGTGGAATGCCAACACCCTCGAGTGGACGGCGCCGAGCCCCCCTGGCCACGGCAATTTCGACTTCCAGCCGGTCGTGCACCGCGGGCCCTACGAGTTTTCGGTGCCGGGCTGCGAGAAGGACCATCTCATGCAGACCGATCCACCCGATGCCCATTCCGCGGCCCTGGCGGCCGCCCACTGATCCAGCCCGGGCAGCGCGTCGCCCACCCTCCCGTTGTCGCGTTTCCACAGAAGTGCCGATGGCCGACCCTGCGACAGTCTCCCCGCGTCCCCTCCTGACCCTCCTGGTCGCCTGCCTACTGGTGGGGATGACGGCAGTGCTGCTCTGTTTCGGCGCCTTGGTGACGACGTACGACGCGGCGATGGCGGTGCCCGACTGGCCGGCGACGTATGGCCACAACATGTTTCTTTTTCCCCTCGCTGATTGGCTCGGCGGACCCTGGGACCTGTTCCTCGAGCATGGCCATCGGCTGCTCGGGGCGGCAGTGGGCCTGATCACGTTGGTGTTGGCCGGTCTGGTCTGGCTGCGGCCGAGCAATCCGGCGATCCGCGGGCTGGTCGTGGCGGCCGTCCTCCTCGTGGTGGTCCAGGGGGTGCTCGGCGGGATGCGCGTGCTCCTCGACGACAAGACGATCGCCAAGGTCCACGCCTGCACCGGCCCGTTGTTCTTCGCCGTCGCCACCGCGATCGCCACGCTGGCGTTCCGCCAGCGCAATGATCCGCCAATCGGGGCAGGGGACGGCGCCCGTCCGCCCCGCCGCGCTCCGTCGACGGTCGGCCCGCCTTCCGCTTTGCCCTCGGCTTTGCCTTCCGTTTTGCCCTCGGCTTTGCCTTCCGTTTTGCCCTCGGCTTTGCCTTCCGTTTTGCCCTCGGCTTTGCCTTCCGTTTTGCCCTCGGCTTTGCCTTCGTGGGCCACAGCCGGCTTCGTGCCCCCTGCGCTCGTGGCGGCCGCGTACCTCCAACTGGTCGCCGGTGCCCAACTCCGGCACCTCGACGCGACCCTCACTCCCACCGACTTCGGCTGGATCGTGTCGTTCCATCTCATCGGCGCCGCCGCCGTGGTCGTTCTCGCCGCCTTGGCGGCCCTCGCGTGGCAGCCGCACGAACCTCCGGCCGCCCGGCGCTGGTCGCGGACCATCCTCGCCCTCGTCGGCTGCCAGATTCTCCTCGGCTGCGGCGCGTGGCTGGTGAGTTATGGTGTGCCTGCCGGCTGGTTCCAGGATGCGTGGACCCCGAGTGGCCCGCTTGTGGCGCGCAGCATTCGCGGTGCGCTGGTGGTGACCGGCCATGCGATCCTTGGGATGATGATCCTCGGCGCATCGGTCGTGCTCATGCTCGTCTGGACGGCTGATCCGTCAACGGCGTTCGCTGGCCGAAGCATGCGGGAGGTCTCCGCATGAGCCCCCAACCCCCCGTCGCGTTGGTGACCGACGCACCGGTCCCCGGACGGTTCGCGGTTCGTCCCCCGCTGGGCCATTCCGCATCTGCCGTTGCCGCTCGTCCGGCGGCGATCAGCGAGATCGGCCAATTGATCCGGCCTCGGATCACCGTCATGGTGCTGGCCACCGTGGTCGCGGCTGCCTGGTTGACGGCGGGGCGGGCGATCGATCCGGTGCGGCTGGTGGTGCTGCTGGCGGGCACCGCCCTGGTGGCGGCCAGTTCGAGTATCGCCAACCAGATCCTCGAGCGTGGCACCGACAGGCTGATGCCGCGCACGGCGGGGCGTCCGCTCGCGGCGGGGCGCATCGATCCGCGGACAGCGTGGTGGCTGGCGGGCGCGACACTTGCCGCCGGCCTGGTGACCACCCTCGCCGGCGGTGGGACCGGGGCCGCCGCGGCCTCGTTGGTGACCTGGCTGACATACGTCGTCGTCTACACGCCGCTCAAGACGCGTACGCCGCTCAACACCGCCGTCGGCGCCTTCCCTGGCGCCCTCCCGGTGGCGATCGGCTGGCTCGGAGCGGACGGGCCGGCGCGTTTCGCCGCCGGCGACGCTGCCGGCGCCGTCGCGGTGGCGGCCCTGGGAGCAGTTCTCTACCTCTGGCAATTCCCGCACTTCATGGCCATCGCCTGGCTCTACCGCCGGCAGTATGAGGCGGCGGGGATGCGGATGCTCACCGTCACCGACCCGAGCGGCGGTCAGGCCGGCATCCAGGCCGTGACGGCGGCCCTGGCGATGGTCCCGGCGAGCCTCACACTCGCGGTGCCGTCGGCACGCTGGCCGCTGTTCGTCGTCGCCGCCGTGCTCGCGGGGATCTACGTCCTCGCCGCGATCCGCTTTGCCGTGCGGCGCGATGAACGCACCGCCCGCGGTCTCCTGCTCGTGTCGTTGATCGTCCTCCTCGGGCTGCTCGTGGCATCCGTCGGCTGCGGCCCACCGCGCCTTTGATTCCCGGTGCCTTTGATTCGACATCCCGTCGCCCCATCCACTCGGCCCATCTCCCTGGAACCCCCCGATGACCGCCTCCGCCATCAGCCTGCCGCACGGCGACGGCCATGATCATCACGGCCCTGATGCCCACGGCCACGATGCCCACGGGCATGGTGCCGGCCACGGGCACGTGCATCTCCAGTACCAGCCTGGCCTGCCGCTCTCGCGCGGCAAGCTGATCATGTGGCTGTTCCTCTCGACCGAGATCATGTTCTTCGCGGCCCTGCTCGGCAGCTACGTGGTGCTCCGCTTCGGCGCCCCGGCATGGCCGCTGCCCCACCATGTCCACCTCAGCGAGCCGATCGGGGCCTTCAACACCTTCGTGCTGATCTGCTCGAGCGTCACGATCGTCCTGGCGCTCGAGGCGGCGCGGGCCAACAAGTCGGAACTCGCCAAGATCTGGATGCTCGCCACGCTCCTCCTCGGGACGCTGTTCCTCGGGGTCAAGGCCTACGAGTACTCGGCGAAGTTCTCGCACGGCATCTATCCCTGGTCGCCGCGCAGCCGGGTCTACGAAAAACCCGACCTCTACTACGGGTCGGCGGTGCGGGCGCGGCTCGGTGAGCCGGCGATGATCGATCAACTGAAGACACTCGACGACACCCCCGAGGGGAGCCTTTCGGCCGAGCAGCGCACCGGTCGGGAACGGCTGCGCCAGATCCGCACGATGATCACCAATCCCGATCAGCAGCCGTTCGACCTCGCGGTCGTCGCCGACCAGGTGATGCCACTCGCGTCGGGCGGAGGACACGGGCACGGCTCGGGTCTCAACGACGTCTTCCCGTGGCTCCGCCTTCCGGCGGTCATTCCGGGCGGCAACATGTGGGCAAGCACCTATTTCCTCCTCACCGGTTTCCATGCGATCCACGTGGTCGTCGGGCTGATCGTGTTCACGATCCTCCTGCTCTACAAACTCGACCGGCGCACCAGCGGCATGATCGAGAATGCCGGCCTCTACTGGCACTTCGTCGATCTCGTGTGGATCTTCCTCTTTCCGTTGCTCTACCTGTTCTGATCACCCGTCTCCCCGACCGCGGCCAGCCCGCTCCATCCGGACCGAGAACGACCATGAGCATCCACGATCCCCATTCCGACCCGCAGCCGCACTCTGGCCATGGTCCGGTCACCCGGCCGGGGGAGTCCGCCGACCGTGAGTCCGCCGCCGATCACCACGGCGCGGGGGCCACGACGACGCATGCCGAGCACCACGAATCCCACGGCGGCATCGGCACCTACATGATGGTGTTTCTCGCCCTCTGCGGCCTGACCACGATGTCGTTCTTCACCTACTCATCGGCCTGGCCCTGGCGTGATCAGCCGCAGGTCGGCTGGGCCTTCATGTTGGCGGTGTCGTGCACCAAGGCGATGCTCGTGGTGCTGTTCTTCATGCACGTCCTCTGGGAGGCCAACTGGAAGTACGTCCTCACCATCCCGGCAGCGATGATGGCGATCTTCCTGGCCCTGATGCTCGTCCCCGACATCGGGATGCGAACCCGGATGGTGGCCCAGGAACGAGCCCTCTACATGCCGCGGCAGTCCGACGTGCGCCTCATGGAGCAGGCCGGCGAGACCGGCCTGCCGGGTGCGGAGCCCGCTGGACATTGACGCTCGGGGGCAGCCGTCGTCGCACTCCCTCGTCGGGTGGCCGGCCGGAAGCCAGCGGCAATTCGCCCGTGGCGCGACGGGGATCTGCGGCATGACCGGAGGCGCGGCGATGCATGGTGATCACTCCAAAACGCCTTGCCAGACATGCACCTCCCGTGGGTGGGGCGGCTGGTCGCGTGGGCGAATGCCAGAGAAGTCCCTTTCCCTTGGACGAGCAGCCCGTGGCCAAAGTCCATCCATGGCCTTTGGCCACTCGAAACGCTGCGCTTTTCACGGGAGCTGCGCTCCCGGCACCGGATCCCTCCGGTGCAGCAGGCTGTTTGTCCACAGCCTGCTGACAGCCCGTGGCCAAAGTCCATCCATGGCCTTTGGCCATCCGAAAAGCTGCGCTTTTCACGGGAGCTGCGCTCCCGGCACCGGATCCCTCCGGTGCAGCAGGCTGTTTGTCCACAGCCTGCTCGTAGTGCCCGCGCTGCTGCTGGCGGGATGCACACGGCAACCGGTGGCGCCCCCTCCGGCATCCGCCGGCACGGCCGATGTCACACCCGCACCGGCGGTCGTCAAACCAGGCGACCCAGCGGCCCCGTTCACGCTCACCGACCAGACGGGGAGTCCCTTCGACTCGACCGCTCTTCGTGGCCGCGTGTGGCTGGCGAGCGTTTTCTTCGCCAACTGTCCTGGGCCCTGCTTCCGTGAGAACCAAGCGGTCGCCGACATCCTCCGCGAGGTCAACGACCCCGACCTGGTGGCGGTGAGCGTCACCTGCGACCCTGACAATGACACCCCCGAGGTGCTCCGCCGCTATGCCGATCGGTTCGGCGCCGATCCCGCGCGGTGGAAGTTCCTGACCGGCGACATGGATGTCATCCGCACGGTGGCCAACAAGACGTTCCTCCTGCCGGCCGAAGTCGGTGTCCACTCGGAACGGGGGGTCGTCTTCGACCGGGAGGGGCGGCTCCGCGGCAGCTACCATCTCCTCCAGCCCGACCGGGTGGAACTCCTGGTCAAACTGATCCGCGAGGTCCTCGCCGAACCCGTTGGCGGAGCCGCACCATGAGCGCCGGCATCGGGCCGCTGCTGGCCATCCATCCGCTCGCCACCACCAACGCGGTGCTCAACTCGCTCGCGACTGTTCTCCTGGTGGTCGGCTGGGTGGCCATCGCCCGCGGCAACTGGCGGGCCCACCGGGCGGCGATGATTGCGGCCTTCGCCGTCTCGGCCGTGTTCCTCGTCTGCTACCTCACCTACCACGCCCTCGTCGGCCACGTGCCGTTCACGGGTCAGGGAGCGGTGCGGACGCTCTACCTGACGATCCTCGCCAGCCACATCGTGCTTGCCGCCACCGTGCCGGTGCTCGCGGTGGCGATGTTCGTCCTCGCCGCCCGCGGCCGTTGGACTGCCCATCGGCGGCTGGGGCGGATCACCCTCCCCGTCTGGCTCTACGTGTCGGTGACAGGCGTCGTGATCTACCTGATGCTCTACGTGCTGTTTCCCTCGGCTCCGGTCCCCGGCCCGCTGGCGGGCTGATCGCCTCCACGCAGCCGAAGGGAACCAGCGGGATAGAATGCCGAGGGGCCATCTGCGGCGGCGGACGTCGCGATCCCGCGATGGAGACGTATGCATGGCAAACGCTCGGCAACCGACGTGTCAGCAGCCTCACCGGTACGGCAGCCGAAGCCGAGCCGAGCCGATGCCGCTCCGGACTCGCGCCCTGATGATGGCGGTGGTGATCGGCTGCGGTGCAGCGCTGGTCGCCGGTGAAGCGCTCGGCTGCCCGACCTGCAAAGACTCCCTCGCCGACGGCGATGCGGCGGCGGCCAACCTGGCGCGCGGCTACTTCTACAGCATCCTTCTGATGCTGGCGATGCCGTTCACGCTCGCCGGATCGTTCGGACTGTACGTGTGGCGCGAGATGCGACGCCAGCGCCCGACGGACGACGGCGATGGTCCGGGAAACGCACGGCCGTGAGCACGAGCGACTCCACCACCGGCATCACGGGCGATCGGGGCAGGGGGCGGCGACCACGCAACTACCTCGCCGGAGCCGAACGGCACCGGCTCTTTCTCCGCGTCGTGCCACCGGCTCTCGTCGTGCTGCTGCTGGCAGGATGGGTCGAGCGATCATGGTTCGGTAGGGTTCCGGAGCCGGTACCGGCGCAGGTCGACACCGTCCTCGCGAAAATTCCGGCCGAACCGTCGGTCGTGGACGGTGTCCGGATCGCCGGCGACGTGCCCGCCGGGGAATCGGACCGGGGTCTCCCCACCCCCGCCGGTCCATCGGCCGGCGACGATCCGGTCGGCGCGAGCGTGGCGGCACTGGCACGCGTCCGCGACGACACGCTCTTCCGCTCGGATGACGAACCCGCCTGGTCGGAGCTCTGCCGATCGCTGGTCGGGATGCCCACGTGGCCTCCGGCCGGTCGGTCGGTCCGTGAGGTCAGTTTTGCCGACCTCCACGGGCAGTCTCGTGCCCTGCGTGGGCACCTCGTCGGGTTCCAGGGTGTCGTCCGCCGCCTGGTGCCGGTCGATCCGCTGGCCGATCGGGGTATCGACCAGCCACGGTGGCAGGGGTGGATTGAACCGGACCACGGCCCGGCATCACCGATCGTCGTCTACTTTCTCAGGCTTCCTGAGGGCATGCCCCACGCCATCACGATGGCGGAACGGGTCGATGTGCAGGGGTATTTCTTCAAACGCTGGGCCTACCAGGCGACGGATGCCATCCGCACCGCACCACTGGTATTGTCACTCGAGCCGCGCTGGCACCCCCGCGAGCCGATCGCGCCGGGCGGGCACCGCTGGGGCGGCTGGGGCATCGTGGCGATCACCTCGCTCATGGCCGCGACATGGGTCGGTCTCCAGGTGGCGGGCCGTGCCCCACGCCGGGCGCGCGAACTGCCCCCCGCCCCATGGGATGGTCTCGTCGACTCACCGCCCGGTGTGCCGCGTTTCGACCTCGTGCCGGAGCCGGAACCGGAACCGGCCGCCCCGCGCGGGGAAGGGGAGCGCGGCCGATGAACCACTGCGCTGCGGTCCTCGCGCTCACGGCGGCCTGTGCCGCCTGCGCATCATCCGCCGCACAGGCCGTTCAGCCCCCCGCCTCCCTCGCCGGCTATCTCACCACCTTCGGTGTCGACCGCGCCGCGCGCTCGTTCCTCGAGGAACCGCTCGCCTGGGACGACGCCAAGCAGCGACTCGCTCTCCGGGTCGTCACCCGGCTGCAGCTGGCGCCCGCCGAGCGGATCGTCGAGTGGGAGGGGGAGTCGGTCGCGCTCGGCCAGGCCCCCGCCGGGATCCTCGGAGACCGCCTCGTGAGGGTCGCAGGGCGCGCGGTATTCGTCGCCCCGGCGGACCTGCCGACCGACGATCCGGTCGCCGCCGCGATGCCGCGTGCCGAACTCGTCCGGCTGCTGACACCCGATGGCCGCGTGGTGGACGTGCTCGCCTCGGCGGTGCCGCGGGACTGGCCGCGATGGCAGACGATCGACGAACCGGCGGGCGTGGTCGGCCTCCCGCTCACCCTCGACGCGGGCCCCGCGCCGCGGCGCGACGGCGCTGGATCCGGCTGGCCGCCCGGGCCCCCGGCTGTCCTGCTCGCCGCCGGCCGTGTCGCCTGGCATCCCGACACGTCACTTGGCCGCCTCGGGATGGACTACGGTCTGTTCGACACCGTGGCCGACGGCCGCCCGCTCACCGCCGCCGATGGCGATGCCTTCTATGCGACGCTGGCCGCCGTCGGGAATGGGGCCGCCGAACCGCCGACGACCGCGCCCGCGATCACCGATCTCATCGACCCGGCCCAACGCTGGTTCAGTCGCCACCGCGGCGACGGCGTGACGGTCGCCGGTGTCTGCCGACGGGCGACCCGGATCGACATCGACGATCCCCTCCGGCTCCGGCAGCTGGGTGCCGACCGGTATTGGGAACTGTTCGTCTTCGTCGACACGCCCCTCCTCCAGGTGCACGATCGGGTGCACGACACCTATCCCGTCGTCTGCTGCGTCCGCGAACTCCCTTCCGGCATGCCGACCGGGCAAGCGCTCAACGAACGCGTGCGTGTCACCGGCTTCGGATTCAAGCGCTATGCCTATCCGCTGCCTGTGGGTGCCGACGGAGGTGGGGAACCGCAGCGGCTGGAAGTGCCCCTGATCGTGGCCCGCGGGGTCCAGTGGCGGCCATCGGCACCCGCGGTCCGCGACCGGGCCACTCCCCCCGGCCTGCTGATGCCGGCGGGTCTGCTCGCCACCGCCCTGGCACTGGGGGGATGGTGGCTGTGGCGGCGTGGCCACCGGAGGACCCCGAGCCGGCGGAGCCACCTTCCCGACCGCGTCCGCCTGCCGGGCGACGGGGGGGGATCCTGAGCGGGGCTTGCCAGGCCGCGGCGCCGCAGCGACAACCTCTGGTTCCCAGGAACGGTCCGGCACGGTCCGGCCGCCGCTGCTGTCCCCCTTTTTCGGAGCCCCTCACCGCGATGCGACGAGCCAAGATCTCCATCATCGGCGCCGGCAACGTCGGCGCGACGACCGCCCACTGGTGCGCCGCCGCCGAACTGGGTGACATCGTCCTCCTCGACATCCCGCTCACCGAGGGAATGCCGGCGGGCAAGGCGCTCGACCTCTTCCAGGCCGCGCCGATCATGGGCTTCGACGCGCGGATCACCGGCACCACCGACTGGTCCCACACCAGCGGGAGCGATGTCGTCGTGGTGACTGCGGGCATCGCCCGCAAGCCGGGCATGAGCCGGGACGATCTGCTCTCCACCAACGCCAAGATCGTCGGTGACGTCGCCACGCGGATCCGTGAGACGAGCCCCGATGCCGTCGTCGTCGTGGTCAGCAATCCGCTCGACGCCATGGTGCAGCGCACGTTCCAGGTGACCGGTTTCCCACCGCAGCGCGTGATCGGTCAGGCCGGCATCCTCGACACCGCCCGCTACCGGGCGTTCCTCGCGATGGAGTTGGGGGTGAGCGTCGAGGACATCTCGGCGATGCTCCTCGGCGGCCACGGCGACACGATGGTGCCGATCCCCAGTTGCACGAGCGTCGGCGGTATTCCGGTCACGCAGCTCGTGCCGGCCGACCGCCTCGAGTCGATCGTCTCCCGCACGCGCAGCGGCGGGGCGGAGATCGTCGGGCTGCTCAAGACCGGCAGTGCGTACTACGCCCCTGCCGCGGCCACGGCGCAGATGGTCGAGGCGGTGGTCCGCGACAAGAAGCGGCTCGTCCCCTGCGCCGCCTACTGCGACCGCGAATACGGTGTCGGCGGGTATTTCGTCGGCGTCCCGGTCATTCTCGGCAGTGCCGGTGTCGAGCGGATCATCGAGTTGTCGCTTCTGCCCGACGAGAAGGGGGCGCTCGACAAGAGCGTGGCTGCGGTCCGCGACCTGGTCGCGGCGATGAACCGGCTCACCGCCTGACGCCAACCACGGGCGGTCGCTCCCCGGGCCAGCGAAGCCCCCGGAACGCCCCGTTTACCCGGCCTTCCATCCGGGTCGGTGCGATCGCCGTCTGGCGTTGTGGCGTGGTCGGTGCTTCCGCTAGAAACCGCGGGCCCTGAGCCGACGAGCCCCCACTTCCGTAGGGGCTCGTCTCCCGTGGAGACGTTCGCTGATGTCTGCGATTCCATCCGATGGCGGTCTCGACCACCGGTTCCCGGCTCGCACGGTCTCCGTGCGCCCCGTCCGTGTGGCAGCATCCCGCGAGCGTGCGCACCGGCAACCGCGGGTCTTCATGCCGCAGGGCTACGAGCCCGGGTATGCCTACCCCCTCCTCGTCTGGCTACCGGGGTCGCGACGGTTCGACCTCGGAAAGGCGATGAACCGGCTCAGCACCCGCAACTACCTCGCGGTGGAACCGGTGATCGGCCCCGAGGATCGCCCCGCTGCGATCGAGGACGCCGTCTGGGAGGCGATCGACGCGGCCGCTGAGCGGGCCAACGTGCATCCCGACCGCGTGTTCCTCATCGGACGGGGGGATGGCGGAACGGCCGCGTTCCGGGTCGGTTGCCGGCATGCCGATCGGTTCGCCGGCATGGTCTCGCTGGGCGGTGCCTTTCCCCACGCCGAGGCGCTGTTCGCCCGGCTGTCGGCGGTGCGCCGGCTCCCGGTGCTGCTCTGCTGCCGCCGCGACGCGGAGGCCGACATGGTCGCCACGACCTCGATGACACTGCGGCTCTTCCATGCCGCCGGTGCCCAGCTCTCGATGCGGATCTACCAGGAACCGCACGACCTCGCGCCGGCGATCCTCCGCGACGTGAATCGCTGGCTGATGGACGCGGTGTGCGGCGGCGTGTCGGTGGCCACCCCCGTCTGCCCCGCCTGACCAGGCCCCTCCGCTCCACCCCGGCGAACCACAGCGATGCCCGAGCCCACGATCGATCACCGCGAACCGATGACCCTCCCGCTGCGGGCCGCCCATGGCGCGGCGCGCCCGACATGGGTCGGCGCCCGGCGTGTCGTCGATGCGGCCGTCGGCGGCGACGATGGCGGTGCAGGCGGCGGCGCCACGTTGACGATCGACGTGCCCGATGCCCACGTCATCCACGCCGATCCCGATCTGCTCACCGAGATGCTCGGAGACCTGGTGAACCGGGCCCGGAGATCGACCGGTGCGGCCGTGGGGGTGGGGCGCCGCGAGGTGGTGGTGACGAGCGTGCTGCTGCCGGACGCGATCGAACTCGAGGTCGCCGACTCCGGACCGCAACCCTCGGCACTCGACCACGCGTGGCTCGAGCGTCAGGGCGACGCCGCCCGGAGGCTGGGGGGCACCCTCGACGTGCGCCCGTGCCCCGAGGGTGGAACCGCAGTGACCCTCCGCTTCCCGCGCCGCCTCACGGAACGCCGTGCGGCCTGATCGTCGTTTCCCTCCCGTGCTCTCCGAGCGGCCCCCTCATGGACCCAGATGCCCGGATCGTCGTTGCCGGTCGGCCCGCCGTGCTGAGCCCGCTGCAGGCGATGGCCCTCGGGCTGCTCGTCGTCACCATCGGCTGGTCGGCGTGGATGCTCCGTGACCGGCCGGCGAGCGAAGAGGCGGAATTGCTCGAGGGTTCGGTGCTGCCGCAGTCGGAACTGGCGATCATGGAGGCGGCCTTCGACCGGGCCCAGCTCACCGATTATCGCACCGAGGGCGGCAGGGTCTACGTGCCGCGGACGCGCCAAAGCGCCTACATGCGCGCCCTGGTCGACTCCGAGGCGCTGCCGCGTGAGTTCGGCGCCAGCCTGCGACGGGCACTGGCGAACAACGGGCCCTGGACCAGTACCGCGCTGCGCGCTGATTCGTTGCGTGTCGCGATCCAGGACGAGCTCTCGCTGGTCCTCTGCTCGATGCCGGGCATCGAGCGGGCCGCGGTGCTCTACGACGATGCACCACGCCCCGGTCTCGCCGGGGGATACGAGCGCACCGCGAGCGTCAGCATCCGCACGCAACCCGACAGCGACCTCGATCCCTCGCGGGTCCAGGCGATCCGCGTGTTGGTCGCCTCGGCGATCGCCGGCCTGCCCGTGGAACGGGTGGCGGTCACCGACCTACGGAGCGGACGGGTGTTCGCCGGGCCGCTGGAGCCCGCCGACGGCACGACCGACCCCGCCCGTGCCGCGCGCGGCGGGCTGGAGCGGGCCACGGCCGCCAAGATCCGCCAGTCGCTCGGCTTCATCCGGGGCGTCGTCGTCGATGTCACGCTCGGCGCCGCAGCCCCGCCAGCGACGATCGGGCCGGCGCCGGCCGAGGTGACCGGCAGCCAAGCCGATGCCAACGCCCCGGCCGCGGTCGCCGCGGCGGTCGCCCGCGAGGCGCCGCTCCCGTCGGGCGATTCCCTCCATGTGCTCATCGCGGTTCCCGACACGTATCTGGAATCGGCGGTCGCCGCCGCACGCGGCCGGCAGCAGCGCCGTGCCGATGGTGGCAGCCGCTGGTCCGAGGACGACGCGGAGCGGGCCGAGGCGGCGGAACTGGAACGGCTCACGTCATTCGTCGCGACGATGCTGCCGGACGTGGCCGATCCCGCGCGGACGCGGATCGTCGTCGCCCCGTTCGCCAGCGGCATGAGCCATGGTGGCCGGCAGGCCGAAGCGGTGGAACGCGCGGCCACCCCCGGGCCGCTGTTGGCCTGGTTGGGGAAGGGCAGTGGATCCCCCGGCAGTGACGCCAACGGCGACACCGACGACGACATCCTGCGCCGCGGCCTGCTGCTGGCGACGTTCTCGCTGGTGTCCCTCGCCTTGGCGGCATTCCTCTGGCGGGCCGGCGCACGGGGCCACCGCGACGTGCGGGAAGCCCCGACGGCCACCGGCGCCGCACCGTCCGCCATCGAAACCGATCCGCGCGTCTCCATCCCGGCAGCCGATCCACCGCAGCGGTGGCGGGAGGCGGCGTGATGGACACCCGATCCGGGGCGCTCGTCAGCGGTCTGCTCGCGCTGCTGCTCGTGGCACCGGTCACGGTCTTCACTCCAGCGCATGCCGCGGAGACCGATGCCGGGGGGGAACCCCGCGCGGAGGCACAGGGCGCGGAGGAGATCCTCGCCTCACCCCCGGGCCGCCTCGACGATCCGAGCCCCTTCGATCTCGAACGCAGCCCGATCCGCGGCCCGCGCCGGGGGGAGGGGGGAGCCCAGTCACCCTGGGGCTGGCAGCTGGCGGCCTTCCTCGGAGCCCTGGCCGCCGCGGTGGCGATCCTGCGCGGCGTCGGCCCGCGCCGCGATGCGGCACTCCCGTCACAGTCGGTGGCGCTCCTCGGTGCATTGCCACTCGGTGGACAACATGGGCTGCGCGTCGTCCGGTTCGGCCGTCGCACGCTTCTCGTGGGCATTTCCCCCAACGGCTGCCATCTCTTGGCTGAAACCGACGATCCGCTCGGCGGCGATGCCGACGGGACGAGCGGCCCGGTCACGGCGGGCACAGTCGCCAGCCCCGGCCCGGAGCACGCGCCTGCAACGCCTCTGCTTCCGACCCCGACCGCGCCCCCGGCCCCCGTTGCCGCTGTGCCCCCCGCGTCGCGGGGTGCCGCATGACGACCTCCGATCCCGAGGCGCGGCTGCGCCCCCGCGGAACCCCCCTCCGGCGCTCGCGTCGGTGGTGCGTGCACCGGCTCGTCGCGGCCCTCCTGCTGTCGTTCGCCTGGGCAGGCGTCGCGCACGGCGATGCCCCCGGTGCCGATCCGGTGGGAAGCGATCCGGCTGCGGTCCGCCCCCTCCCCGCGGCCACCGGGGCGGCCGAGTCGCCGGTCGTGGCGGCGGCGCTGCGGCTCATCGGCGGGCGCTCGCTCGACGCCTCGCTGTCGGCCGCGGTGGTCTTCGGGGTGGTGAGCCTCGCCCCGGCGCTGCTCCTCATGACCACGTCGTTCGTGCGGATCTCCGTGGTCCTCACGTTGCTGCGGCAGGGGCTCGGTACCCCCCAACTGCCCTCCAACCAGATCGTCACCAGCCTCGCGCTGTTCCTCTCCGCGCTGGTGATCTGGCCCGTCTGGACACAGGCCTGGACGGAAGGTGTCGAACCGTATCAGGCGGGTCGGGTGGAGTTGGCGACCGCCGTGGAGCGCGGCAGTCTCCCGGTGCGGCGCTGGATGGCGGGTCAGATCGAGGAGGCGGGCAACCGTGACACGATGCTGCTCTTCCTGGAGCGGCATCCCTCCCGCCCGACGGCGATCCGCAGCTACGACGACGTCCCCTTGGAGAGCCTGCTGCCCGCCTTCCTCGTCAGCGAGCTCGACGTCGCCTTCCGCATCGGCTTCCGGCTCCTGCTGCCCTTCCTGGTGATCGATCTCCTGGTGGCCACCCTGGTGCTGTCGACGGGGCTGGTGACCCTGCCCCCCGCGGTCGTCGCGCTGCCGCTGAAGCTGATGGTGTTCGTGATGGCCGACGGATGGACGTTGGTGGTGCGATCGCTGCTCGACGGCCTGATGCCCAGCGGCTGACGCGGCGAACGGGAGGAACGATGACCGAACTGTGCGACCTCGTCCGGCAGGCGGTGTGGACGGTCATGCTCGTGGCGGCCCCGATGCTGCTGGTCGGCCTCCTGGTTGCGGCCGTGGTCGGGCTGGTCCAGTCCGCGACCGGGATCCATGAACCGGTCCTCGCCCTGGTGCCCCGGCTGGCGGCCATGGCCACGGTCCTGCTGATCACGCTGCCGTGGATGGCGGAACGACTGGTCGATCTCCTCGTTCAGGCCGCGGTTCCTCCGTCCTGACACCCCCGATCCCCGACCCGGCAGGCCCATGGTCCCCCTGACCCCCGACACCGACGCCCGCGCGATCGCCTGCCTGGCAGGCGGTGCCGCGCTGCGGATCGTGGCCGCCACGATCGCGACCTCGCGGGGCACGCTCGCCGATCTTCCGCTCCGGGTGACGGTCTGCGCCGCCATCGCGCTGGTCGTCGCGGCACTGCCGGCGGTGGCCGGGCTTCCCGCCGCCGGCGTGGTCGATCACTGGTCCCGGGTGCCGCTGGTGCTCGTCGGCGAGATGGCGTGTGGCTGGGCCCTGGGGACGGTGGCGGCCATGGCGATCGGCCTCGGCGGCTGGAGCGGGAGCATGCTCGCCGGCCCGACCGGTCTCGCGTGGGACGACGACCTGCCGGCGGGCGATCCCCAATCAGCCGGCATCGCCCGCCTCGGGTGGTGGATGGGAGCGGCGGCGTTCCTCGCCACCGGCGGGTGTCGGACCCTGGTCACGGCGCTGCTGTGGAGTCTGGAGGCGATTCCCGTCGGCATGGTCACCGGCGGCGCGGCGGTGGCCCCATTGGCCGATCCCGGCGCGATCCTCGTCAGCCTCCCCGGGGCGGCCCTGGAACTGGCGCTCGGGCTCGCCGTGCCGGCCCTCGTCGCCGTCATCGCCTGCCACCTCTCCATCGCGATGTGCCTGCGCACGATCCGGTTCGTACCCGGTCCCGGTGTCGTGCAGGGACTTGTCGCCGCACTGGTGCTCGCCAGCCTGCTGGTCACCGCCCCCGCCTGGAGCGGCCGGGCCGCCACGGCGGCATCGTCGGTCATCGAACTGGCCACCGGTGGAACACCGGCCGGCTGACACCATCCCCACCCCGCCATGTCCGACAGCACCGCCGACCGTAGCCTGCCCCCGACCCCCCGGCGCCGCGACGCTGCCCGGCGGGCCGGCCTCATCCCCACCGCCACGCTGCCGGCCTGGGGAGCATCGGCGGTGGTGACGATCCTGCTGCTGCCCCGCTGGCTGGAGGCGACCGCCGGCGCGGCGGCCGCGTTTTTCCAGAGCGCCCTCCCGGCGGCGGTTCGCGGGGAGGACACGGTGGCGGTCTGGGGCGGTGCCGTCGCGGTGCTGGGGCCGACGGTGACGATCGTCTGTGCCGCCACAGCGGCCGCCGTGGCGGTGCGTATGGCCTGCGACGGCGTGCAGTGGCACCCCGGTCGGGCCGCTTTCGATCTGCGCCGCATCGCCCCCTGGACGGGCCTGGCGCGGATCCTCTCCGCCGACACGCTGCGGACGATCGCGGGAGGAGCGATCGGCCTGGCGCTCGTCGCCGCAGCCGTCGTCTGGTCGTGTCACGGTCTGGCATGGGCACTGGCCACCGATGCGATGGCCACCGCCCAGGGGAGCCTGGAGACCGCCCGGAGGATTCTCCTGCCGGTGGCGGGCAGCGCCGCGGCCATGGGGCTCGCCGGATGGGCCCTGGCGCGGCGCCGCGCCGAACGACGGCTGTGGATGACGCCAGAGGAGTTCGCGGCGGAACAGCGCGCTGTCGAGGCCGGGCCGCGCGTGCGGTTCCACGCCCCCCGCCGTCAAGCTGCCGGTGGCCGGTAGCCATAGCGCTCGATGAATCCGCTCCAGCGGCGGCCGATCGCCGCCACGATGCGCGGATCGTGCTGATAGCTGTTGGTGCGGTAGTCACGCATCGAACGTGCCTCGGCCTCCAAGGCGGGACGAACCGCGGCGAAATCCCCGAGATCGAGTTGCCCGTAGGCCTGCTCCAGGCAGCCCACCGGGTCGGCGACCAGGTCCTCGTAGCGCACTTCGTGCAGCGCCCCGGGCGGCAGGCCCGCGCGGTCGCGTTCGAACGCCCGGTACATCGTCTCGAAGGCCGTGAAGACGTACTCCTCGAGCTGGGTTCCCGGATCGACCTGCAAGCCCTGGGTGTGGTGCAGCGACCGCCACAGCCGGACGGTGGAGGGAAAGACGACGAACGGATCACGGACCACGTGGAGGAACCGCGCCCCGGGGAACATCTCCGCGAGGATCGCCATCCGGGCAGTGTGGGGAGGGCTTTTGAGCACCGGCCGCCGCGGATCGTGCACCGCCAATGCCGCGAGGAACCAGCGCATCACCCCCTGCCATCGAACCCGCTCCGCGGGAGGCAACGACTCGAGGTCGAGTGCCACGGGCCACGGTGGGCTGGTCGCCGGAAAGGCCATCCGTCGGTAGGGTGACGGAGCGCCGAGATTGGCGAGCGCGAACTCGTCCTCCTGCGGGCGGTCGGGGCCCGCAGCGACGTCGTCCATCGGCCGTTTCGCCGGCATCAGCCAGGCGACAAGTGGAGCGAGGAACGGTTCCGTGAGGAGGAAGTGCCCGGGGGCGATGCACTGGAACGTGTTCGGACAGCAGAAGCGCCCGTCGAGCATCAGCAGCTCGTGGAGGAGCGTCGTCCCGCTCCGCCAATGCCCGATGATGAACACCGGCGGGGGGGTCTGCGGCGGGCAGCGGATCCGCCGGCCATGGGTGAGGGTGGTGAGGCCACCGGCGATCGAGTTGAAGACCGAGGCGAGGCTCACCGAGGCAAACAGGCCGAGGCGGCTCGGGGAGCAGCGGCAGTGGTGTTCGGCCACGAGCCCCCCCCAGACCGAGAGGGGCATTCCATGCCAGAACCGCGGCGTCCACACCGGGTAGGGGTGAAACGGTTTCTCGGCCTGACCCGGTCGCGGGGCCGGCGTCACACCACCGGTCGCAGCCCCGCCTTGGTCCCCCTCCATGGCTCCTCCTCATGCCGATCCGTCACCGGCGCCCGTCGGTGGCCGAGCCGGACCGGCGATCGTACCCGACCGGTGGTGCTCACCGGGCGACCGCGTCGTCGCCGGTCGCGATCCGCTCCGGTCCATCGTCCCGGTCACCCGCTTCCAACACCGCCAGCAGATCCAGCGCCGACGGTCGGCCGACGGTCGGGGGCCCGGCGCGGCCGGCGGCATCGACCACGATCAGCGTCGGAAAGGCCGTGACCGCATAGCGGCGGCAGACGTCGGGTTCCCGGTCGGCATCGATCGCCACGCAGACGTAACGCCGCGAGAGCTCCACCACCCGCGGGTCGAGCAGTGTCCGCTGCAGCAGCATGCCCGAGTGCCGGCACCATACCGCCTTGAACACCAGAACCATTGGCCGTGCCTCGGTCCGCGCGCGGCGGACCCCCGCCTCATACCCCTCGACGAACTCCACCGTCGGGGTGACGCGTGGCTCGGTGGCTCCCGCCGCCTGCCGCGGACCGCTGCTCGGTACCCGGTCGAGCAGGCGTGCCGCTCCCGACACGTGCCGGGCCGCGGACGGGACCCCCCCGACCTCGTCGCGGACCTCGCAACCGGAGGGGAGCACGGCCACGGTGGCCCAGAGGATCGCCGCCAGCCGCCGGTCGGCGGGACGGGGCGGCGACGGTGGGATCGAAAACGCGCACATGGGGGCGGGTTGGTACGGGCGCGGCCCCGCCGCCGGCAAGGGCAGCACCGTCGCGACAACCTGGGTGGCCTGCGGCGGTTCCGTAGGTTCCCGCAGCGATTGCCGCCACCGTTGGCGGTGGTTACCCTCCCGCTCCCGTGAACCTCCCCCGTCCGTCCGCCGCGCGGCTGTTGGCTGGCCTCCTTGTCGGCGCCAGTGCGCTCTCCGGCTGCCGGCTGCTCCCCCGCACCGGTCCCGCACCGGCCGAACTCGCCCAGGCCCGTCGGCTTGCCAATGAGGGGCTCGCGGCCGCCGACCGGAACGAATTGGACCAGGCCCAGCGGCTCCTCGACCGCGCCGTCCGCAGCTGTCCCGCCGATGTCGAGGCGCGGCAGCACTACGCGGAGGTCCTCTGGGAACGGGGAGAGCGTCTGGCGGCCGTCGACCAGATCGCCGCAGCGCTGCGCCACAGCCCCAGCGATCCGGAACTGTGCGTCGTCGCCGCGCGGATGTACACCGAGATCGGCCTCCTCGACGACGCCGAACGCCTCGCCGCCGAGGCCACGCGCCTCGACACCGGTTCCGCGGCGGCGTGGCGGGTGCACGGGCAGGTCGCGCTCGCCCGCGGTCAGGACCGTGAGGCGTTGGCCGACTTCCACCGCGGCCTGGCGCTGGCACCCGACGACAGGGGCCTGCTCCTCGACACGGCGACGGTGTACCGCCGTCTGGATCGACCCCAGCGCGTTCTCGCCACGCTGGCAATCCTCGGGGAAACCTACGGTGCCGATCGGGTACCGGCCGACGTGCTGGTGATGGAGGGGTTGGCGCAGGAGTCACTCGGCCGCACCGCCGACGCGATCGCCAGCTACCGTCGGGCCGTCGAGACCAACGGGTCGGCGGAGGGCGTCGAACGGCTCGCGGCCCTGACGGTGCCGGCGCCGGCCGCGGTCGCCGCGTCTCCGGCCGCGGCCGAGCCCCGCCGCTGAGCACGCCGCCCGTCGGTAGCGTGCTCCAGGCGCCGGTGCTCCAGGCGCCGGTGCTCCAGGCGCCGGTGAATCAGGCGCCGGTGAATCAGGCGCCGGTGAATCAGGTGCACTCTCGCCCGGTGGACCAGCCGACCGTCGTCGCTCCGCGGTCGCGGTCGTCGGCGGACCTCAATCAGCCGCAGTCGTCCGCCCCGTGAGCAGATCGAAGGCGCCGATCGCCGGGACGAGGAGCGCGGTCGTGGCAAACCCGTAGGCCACCAGCACCACGAGGAGGACCTGGAGGCTGTTGCCCTGGAGAAATCCGGTGATCGCGACGAACGTCAGCGCTGGCAGGAGGGCCGACGCCCAGGCGATCGCGGGGGAGGGGTTGCGGGCCGACAGCGCCGCGTAGAGTCCGACCGCCCCACCGACGATCACCGCGAGGAAGGGTGCCAGTTGGAGCTCGAAACTGGAGCCGAACGCCACCATGATCCGCATCGCGGTGGCCACACCGATGAACAGGAACGCGACCGTTCCCAGCGCTACGGCGATCGCCTGCCGTGACGCCGCATACGACAAGCCGACGTGGAACCCGAGCACCGCGGCGAAAAACAGCAGTGCCGCCATCCCCACCGCGAGGTAGATGCCGTTCTCGACCGTGGTGATGCCGGTGGCCACGAGCACCACGCAGAGAAACAGGGGGAGAAGGACGATCTCGCGGGCCACGACCAGCACGCCGAGGAGTTTGCCCCAGACGAACTCCGCCGGTTCGAGGTCGCTCACGAGGAGCAGATCGAGCGCGCCCCGGTCGCGTTCGGTCGTGATGCTGGTGACGGCGAGTGCCGCCACCGCGACCAGGCTCGCCAGCGCCATCGGGACCACCGCCATCGCCACCGCGAACCGGTCGGGCCGCGCGGCCGCCGCCTCGCGCACGATTCCCACGACCGCGACGGCGAACAGGGCCAGCCATGCGAGTCTGACGAGGATGATCATCCGGCCATACGCCCGGGTGCAGATCTCACGCCAGAGAATCGGGTTGCTCCACACCTTCCGCGCCGGCCGGAAGGCGGCGGCTTGCTCGGCGGACGCCGGCCGCCGCGCCTCCCGCGCCACGTTCCAGCGCCGCAGGCAGGCGACCGCCACGGCGTTCGCTCCGCCGATCAGCGCGGCACACACGGCGAGGAATGGCACCAGCGTGCGGCCCCCCTCCGGCGCCAGGGCGGCGAACACCGCGCGCGCCGGCGACACGGCGGCGCCCGCCAGCGGACCACGCGTCGCGGCGAGGGTCTCGCCGACCGCCACCCACGTCGCCAACAGGAAGAGGGTGATGGCGAGGGTCTGGAAGGTGGTGTCCTTCCAGAAGGCGACGGCGGTGGCGATGCTCGCCGCCGCCAGCGCGGCGGCCATCGTCACCACGAACAGTCGTGCGAGCTGCGGGACGGTCACTCCGCCGAACAGCGCCGCGATCGCGAACATCGGCACCGCCGCGACCAGCAGCAGGACGACCCTGACAAGGCTGCCCGCGAGCTTCCCGAGCACCAGTTCCCGATCGGTGAGCCGGCTGACGAGCAGGAGCTCCAGCGTGCGCCGATCCTTCTCCGCGCTCACGGCGACTGCCCCGGCCAGGGCGGCGGCGAGCACTGCCAGCGAGAGTTGGAGCGGCGCCAGGATCCGCAGCAGGGTGGCGCCGAATCGGGCGGTGTCGCCGGCGGTGGCGACCGACTGCGTGCCCGTCACCACCAACCAGCAGGTGGCGATGATCGCCAGCAGGGCCCCGCAGTAGACCGCCCGGGCGACGAACCACCCGCGGGCCCGCGGGGCGCACCCTACCTCGCGCTCGAACACCGCCCCCAACAACATGCCCGTTCTCCCGGCACCTCACGATCGACCGCAGGCGGGAGGCTATCACAAATCCCCGCGCGCGGCCCCATCGGTCGGCCTGCTGGGCGGGCGGCCGCGTGGCCCCACGCCGCGGCCCTCCGTCGGCAGGCTTGAGCCGACTCCCAGACCGTGTATCGTGAAGCGCCCTTCGACCATTCCCGAACCCGTCGTCAGCAGGAGCCCCCCGCATGATCTGCCTCCGTTCATTCGCGCTGTCGCCCGTGCTGGCCTGCCGGGCAGGCCGCGGTGTCGTCGTGGCGCTCTGCCTGGTGGTGGCAGGCACCATGGCGACGCAGGCACGTGCGCAGAACATCCCGACGGCCCAGATGCTCATCGGCAAGGCGGTCTCCGATGACGATCAGGCTGGTGAGGTGACCAACGCCATCAACCGGTTCCTGGCCAGCGACATCGATGGCTGCCGGGCGCTCCTCGAGCGTGTGAAGTCGAACAATCCCAAGCTGCCCCCGTCGGGGGTGATGATGGCGATGCTCTGGATGAACGTGAATCGAGTCGCCGAGGCGCGGGCTGAACTCGAGGACACGACCAACAAGTTTCCCGCCGATCCCGAGCCCTACCTGATGCTCGGCGACCTTGCCTTCCAGGACCGGCGGATCACCGAGTCGAGCCTGCTGTTCAACAAGGCCACCGACCTGACGAAGGCGTTCACGGAAAACCCCAAGCGCAAGCGTGACTTCGAGATCCGCTCCAACGCGGGGCTCGCCGCCGTGGCGGAGGCCCGTCGCCAGTGGGACGTGGCCCGCAAGCACATCGAGGCCTGGATGACCCTCGATCCCGACAACGCCAGCGCCCGGCAACGGCTCGGCATCGTGCTCTTCCAACTTGGCGAGGAGGACAAGGCCCTCGAGCAGTTCCGGGAGTCGAAGAAACTCGACCCCAAGTCCCTCCAGCCCGAACTGTGGATGGCGCGACTGTACAGTGACGCCAAGAAACGGGACGTGGCCCGGAAGCAGATCGAGGCGGCGGTGAAGGCGGCCCCCAAGGACGTCGGCGTGCTCCTCGGCGCGGCCGAATGGTTCCTGGCCCAGAACGACCTCGAGGCCGCGAAGACCAATGCCGACGCCGCACTCGCGGTCGATGAGAAGAGCCTCGGTGCGAAGCTCGTGCGCGGCACGGTGGCGCGTATCGCCCGCGATTACCGCTCGGCGGAGAAATTCCTCAACGATGCCCATGTCCAGTCACCGGGCAATTTTCCCGCATCCAACTCGCTGGCACTCGTGCTCGTCGAGTCGGAGGAGAAGGAGCCGCGGCAGCGGGCTGTCGAAATGGCTGAAGCCAACGTTGCCATGTACCGCGACAACAACACGATCGGGCCCAACGCGCTGACCACGCTGGCGTGGATCTACTACCGCACCGGCCGGCGCGAGGATGCCGAGAAACTGTTCAGTCGTGTCACGCAGAACAACACGCTGCCGACGGACGGGGCCTATTACCTCGCCCGGGTGCTCGCCGACCGTGGCGATGCCGACAAGGCGCGGTCGATCCTCGAGCAGGTGCTGGCCAGCGAGCCGTTCTTCGCCACCCGCTCCGACGCCGTCGATCTGCTCGAGAAGCTGAAGTCGGGCGCAGCGAAGAAGTGAACTCCGCCCCCGGTAGGCCGCGCGGGCGCCCGCGCGGTGGTCAGCGCACCGGGAAGGGACGAATGGCAGCCGGTGGGACGATCGGCTCCGGATCACCGAGCTGCCCAGGAATGCGGTTCCCGGCTGCCGGTGGCTGACCGGCAGCGCGGGTGCCGGTTGCTGACCCCACGGGACCGCGCGCCGACCTGGCAGGCTGGGTCCGGGTCGTGGGCACACGCCATCCGCGGCGTGCCCTGATCCGGTCGCTGCGGAGCGGACTCCCCGGGTAGGCCTCGATGGGCACCTCGAGGCTCGGCAGCCCGATCCGGCTCCCATCGCCGAAGAAGGTGAACATCTCGATGGCGGGAGCCGAGACGGCGGCGATGCCGCTGCCGACGAGGGCAACGATCACGGGAACGGCCGCTCCCAGGGCGGGGCGGCGGCATAGCGGGCGGTTCATGGCGGTACTCGGGGCGGCGCTGGCACGGCGCGGCCCGGAGAGGGCCGGTGGGGCGTGCATCGGTTGGTTTCCAGGGGAGTCTTCGGCGTCGCCGGCCACGGCTGTCCGCCGCGGTTTCCCCGGCCCTTGCCGTCGTCACCACCGCTACACGTGGCACCACGAGCGGGTCGCGATGAAGCCGGGTAGCCTTGCAGCATGGAGTCATCCGGTTCGATCGGCTTGGCGGCGGGGTTCGTGGTGGCGGCGGCCGCCGCCGTCGGTGCCTACAGGGTGCGGGGCAGCACGGCGGTGCCCGCCGCGTGGTGGGGGATTGCCGCCGGACTGGCACTGGCGGCCGAGCGGTTCTCCGCCAACCCGCCTGCGGACGACGCCGCCACGCTCGCCTGCCGGCGGCTGTGCCTGGTGGCCCTCGGCCTCTGCCCGGGGATGTCGCTGCTGGGGGCAAAGCGGCCGCAGCATGGGGTATGGCAGGCGATCGTCGCCTCGCTTGCGGTGGTGATTCTTCTTCCGGCCGCCACGGCCGCCCTCGTCCGCCCGGGTTCTCCGCCCGACGTCCATCTCCTCTCGCGATTCCTCGTGGCGGCGATCATCGCGGTGGGGTGGCTCAATCACGCCGCCACGCGGCGCGCGGCGCCGGCAGCAGCGTTGGCGCTCGGGCAGGCGCTCCTCGCCAGGCCCTTCCTCCCCTGGGGATCGGGAGCGGTGGCCGCGGGGGATCCCGTCGATGCGCTCGGCACCGGACTGGTGGTGGTGGCGGTGGTGGCGGCAGCGGTCTGGCCCGCAGCGCCGCGGACCGGCCCCCACGGCAGTCGCCCCGAAGGCGACCCGTCGGCAGCGTGGAGGGGGACCGAAGCGGCTTGGATCGCCTTCCGGGAGACCTTCGGCGCGGCGTGGACCCTACGGGTCGCCGAACGGTTCGATACCGTCGCGCGGGAGCAGGGTTGGCCCTGCCGGTTGGCCTGGGCCGGGTGCGAAGCTGGCGCGGGAGGCCCGGCGGATTGGCCCCGCGACGCGCGGCGGACCTTCATCGCCCTCCTGCGCAGGTTCGTCACCCCGGCTTGGCTCGAGCGCCACGGTCTCCCGGTGCGGTACCCGGCGGGCCCCTTCCGGATGGATCGTGGGCCAGAACCGCTGCCTTGACCACCCCCTCGAGCCCCTCACGCGGGCCGCGCGACTGCCAGGAGGCTGTGGCAAAGGCCAGGGATGGACCTTGGACACGGACGAGCGGGGCGCGTCGTCCCGACTGTTGAGCGGGGCATGCCCCAGGTTGGTAGACTTCCTGGTCAGGCGGGGATGCACGCTGCCGACTTCGGGGATCCCGTTCCCGAATCGGCACGTCGTGCCCGGCCTGATTCACACTACCCCCATCCGTCGGAGATTCCATGTCTGAAGAAACCCGCGTCGCCCCGCAAACCCGCCCCGCCGGCGAGCCCATGGCAGTGCCGGTGGACGAGTCCCACATCGCCGCCACGTACGCCAACTTCTGCCGCGTCACCGGCACGCCGGAGGAGTTGATCGTCGACTTCGGGCTCAACAAGCAGGTGGCCGGCACGACGCCGGAGACGATCCAGCTCACCCAGCGGATCATCGTCAACTTCTTCACCGCGAAGCGGCTCGCCTACGCGCTCCACATGGCGGTGCAGCGCTACGAGCAGGCGTTCGGCGTCCTCGAGACCGACGTCCAGCGGCGGGTCATCCACCAGCAGGCGACGAAGGCCTGACGGTCGCCGCCCAGGCGGGTCTGCCTTCCACCATGGCTACTCCCGCCGGGCCGACGGGTTTCCCGGCGGGAGTGGCTGGTCACAGCCGCTGGGTCGGGGCCGGCCGGTAGCCCCCGCATCTCACCACCTCCGACGGGGTGGAAATGGGGGGATCCGTGCCGATCGTTCCGCACATCATGGCCGTTCCGACGTAGTATTGGGATCCAACGGGGCCGGGTGAACGGCACCCGGCGGACCTCGGCGGCCTTCGCGGCGCGGCCCAACTGCGGCCTCGTGGCGTCACGGCCCGCCCCGGGCCGCATGGCCTGCCCGGCTGACCTCTGGGGGTGGTGGACCGCATGAGTACCGTGGACCCACAGGCTGTCGAGGAATCCCGGCAGCAGATCCGCGCGATCATCTCCGAGATCGACCAACTCGGCCGCACCGATCTCGCCGAGGCCGACTTTTTTCGCGGCCTTCTCGACCGGGTCATCGAGGCGATGGGGGCGGTCGGCGGGCTGGTCTGGCTGGTGGGTGACCAGGGACGTTGCGAACCGGTCTGCCATTCGGGCATGCAGGCCACCGGCTTGGCCGAGCCAGGCGAACCGCAGGAAACCCATGGGCGGCTGGTGCAGTCGCTCCTCGCCGCCCCCAACGCGATGCTCGTTCCCGCCCGCGCCCAGCTCAACGGTCCCGATGGGCGGCCGGTCTCGAACAATCCCACCGATCTGCTGGTGATCACGGCACCGTTGGAACGGAGCGGCACTCGCGCCGGGCTCCTGGAGGTGTTCCACCACCACAACCAACCGGAGGTGGAGCAGGGCTACCTGGTGTTCGTCGATCAGGTCGCAGGGGTGGCGGGGAGCTACCTCGTCCGCAGGCAGGTGAAGTCACTCGACAGCCAGCAGGCGGCGCTCGTCCAGGTCGACCGCTTCAGCCGCCAGGTGCACGAGTCGCTCGACCCCGTGGCCACGGCCTTCACCCTGGCCAACGAGGCGCGCCGGATCATCGGGTGCGACCGGGTCAGCGTGCTGGTCCGCCGCGGCCGGCGGCTGCGCCTCGAGGCGGTCAGCGGCCAGGAATCGGTGGAGCGGCGGGCCACCGCGGTGCAGGCCATCGAGGCGCTCGCCCGGGTCGTGGCCCGGGCACGCGATGCGCTCTGGCATCCCGATCCCGCGCGCGAATTGCCGCCGCAGATCGAGGAGGAGTTGGAGCACTACATCGACGAGTCGCACGCCAGCGGGCTGGCGATCCTGCCGCTCGTGCGACCGCGGAAGACACCGGTCGTGAAGCCGGGTGGCGTCGACGCGGTGGCCGTGGCCAAGGCGGAGGCGGCGCCGCCGGCGGACGTCGCTGCGGGTGAGCCGATCGGCGTGCTGGTCGCGGAATGGTTCACGTCGAGCACCTTCGAAGGTGGCCGCCGGGCCCGCGTCGAGGTCTGTGCCGAGCATGGCAGCATCGCCCTGGCCAACTCCCTCGACCACACGGGCCTGCCACTGTTCCGTGTGATCGACGTCCTGGGCCGCTCCCGCGCCCTCACCACGGCGCGCAACCTGCCGAAAACGGTGCTCGCGGCGCTTGCCAGCCTGGCGGCGATCGCGGCCCTGATCTTCATCCCCGCCGAGTTGCGTCTGGAGGGGAAGGGGACTCTCGAGCCGGTCCACAAACGCGACGTCTTCGCCGGCGTCGATGGTGTGGTCAAGGAGATCGCCCCGGGGATCGCCCACGGCGTCGGGGTGACTCGCGGCCAGTTGCTCGTCACGCTGCGCAACACCGATCTCGAGGTGGCACTCACCGACGTGCTCGGCCGCAAGGCCTCCTCCGAGGAGCAACTCGTCTCCACCCGCCGGGCCCTCCTCGAGGACAAGCGGATCTCGGCCGACGAGCGCACGCGGATGTCCGGCCGTGCCGCCCAGCTGCAGCGGGAGATCGAGAGCCTCGACGCCCAGCAGAAGCTCTACGAGGACAAGAAGCGCGATCTCGAGGTCCGCAGTCCGATCGACGGCGTTGTGGTGACCTGGCAGGTCGCCGATCGCCTGCTTCTCCGGCCGGTGGAGAAGGGGCAGGTGCTGCTCACCGTGGCCGACAAGGAAGGCCCCTGGGAACTCGAGATCCACATGCCGGACGATCGCCTCGGGCAGGTCAACGAGGCGGCCCTGGCCGCCCGGTCGGGCGGGCGCGAACTCAGCGTCGACTACATCCTCGCGACCGATCCCGGCACGCGGCACCGCGGCTCGGTCAAGGAGATCCACGAACAGGCCGAGGTCCGCGGCGAGAGCGGAAACGTGGCGTTGGTCCGCGTCACCATCGACCCCGACCGGCACGAGCGGCCGGAGCTTGGAGCCGGGGCGACGGTGACCGCGCGGATCGCCTGCGGACGGCGCTCGCTGGGGTATGTCTGGTTCCACGACGTGCTCGCGTTCATCCAATCGCAGGTCCTGTTCCGACTGTTCTGATCCGATCCGACGAGAGTTGGCCGACGGCGTTGCCGTCGGCGGATCGTGTTTTCCGCGGAGGGTTTCCTGATGGACGACAAACGGCATGCCGCACCGCGGATGCGACTGGCGGCGGCACTCACGGTGCTGGCGGCCGCGGCGACGGCCATCCCCGGGCGGACGGGCGCCGATGAACCGGCCCCGCCGGCGCGGCCGCGTTCGGTGGAGAGCGAGTCACCCGCCAACGAGCCGATCCTCTCGAACTGCCTGGTGTCGCTCGTGCAGGAGGCGAAGGTACCGGCGCGGGAGGCGGGGGTGCTCGTATCGCTCGACATCCGTGAAGGGGACACCGTCACGCGTGGGGCGGTGATCGCCAAGATCGACGACAGCCAGCCGCAGTCGGATCGCCGCAAGGCCAAGGCCGAGCATGATCAGGCGGTGGCCAAGGCGGAGAGCGACGTCGACATCCGCTACTCCGTGGCGGCCGAGCTCGTCGCCCGGGCCGAGTTGGAGAAGGCCAACGACGCCAACCGCACGGTCTCCGGTGCGATCACGTCGGTCGAAATCGAGCGCCTCAGGCTCAATCAACAGAAGAGCGAATTGTCGATCGAGCAGGCGCGGCTCGAGCAGAAACTGGCCGGCCTCACCTCCACCTCCAAGGAGGTGGAGGTTCAGGCGGCGAGCGATGCCATCGGCCGCCGGCTCGTGACGGCGCCGCTCGACGGGGTGGTGGTCGAGGTCTTTCCCCACGAGGGCGAATGGCTGCAGCCCGGCGATCCCCTCGCGCGGGTCGTTCGGGCCGACACGCTGCGGGTCGAGGGCTACGTCGACTCCGCCCGGCACGACCCCGAGGCGGTCCGCGACCGCCCGGTGACGGTGCAAATCACCCTCGCCGACAAGCGCGTGGAGACGTTTTCCGGACGGATCGTCTTCACCAGCCCGATCGTCGAATCGGGCGGTGATTACCGGGTCTGGGCCGAGGTGGCCAACCGGCTCGTGCCCGACTCGGGCACGTGGCTCATGCGGCCCGGTCAGACGGCGCGGATGACGATTCATTCCAACCAGGCGCCCCTGCCGCCGGTGCGGCGCGACCTCACCGCGCCCCCGGCAGCCGATCCCCAGGCCGCGGCACGGTAGCGAGGTCGAGGGCTGCCCGATGTCCACCGCCGCCGATGCCTTTCGCTCCAGTACCACCCGGCCGATCGGCCTGCGCCGCCGTGGCGATCTGGTCGCGAACCGCCAGGTCCACCAGGGGCAGGCCTGGTGGGTGGTGAAGGATCCGATCTCGCTGGCCTACTACCGTTTCCGGCCCGAGGAATACGCGCTCCTCGACATGCTCGACGGCAAGGCCAGCCTCGAGGCGCTGCAGGCCAGGTTCGAGGAGAAATTCCCCCCCCGGCGGATCGGTCTCGACGAATTGTCGCGGTTCGTCGCCACCCTCCACCGCAGCGGACTGGTGATCGGCGACCGTTCCGGGCAGGGGCCGCAGCTCTTCGAACGGCGCCGCCAACGGCTCTGGCGGCAGTGGAAGGCGTGGCTCGCCAACATCATGGCGATGCGCTTCCGTGGCATCGACCCCGACCGGCTGCTCGAGCGGCTCGACCCCTGGTTCGGCTGGCTGTTCTCACCGCCGGCGATCGTGGCGATGCTCGTGTTCGTCGCCTCGGCCGTGGCGCTCGTGCTCGTCAACTTCGACGACTTCCGCAGCCGCCTCCCGGCCTTCAACCAGTTCTTCGCCTCGGGCAACTGGTTCTGGCTCGCCGCCGCCCTCGCCTTCACGAAGGTCCTCCACGAGTTCGGCCACGGACTGTCGTGCAAGCACTACGGCGGTGAATGCCATGAGATGGGGGTGATGCTCCTCGTCTTCACGCCGTGCCTCTACTGCGACGTCTCCGACAGCTGGATGCTGCCGAGCAAGTGGCGGCGGGCGGCGATCGGTGCCGCAGGCATGTACGTCGAGTTGATCATCGCCTCGATCGCCACCTACCTGTGGTGGAATTCGCACGCCGGCACCTTCAACCAGCTGTGCCTCGACGTGATGTTCGTCTCGAGCGTGTCGACGATCCTCTTCAATGCCAATCCGCTGATGCGCTACGACGGCTACTACATCCTCTCCGACGTGCTCGAGATCCCCAATCTCCGCCAGAAGGCCAGTTCGATCCTCGGCCGGCTCGCCAGCCACTGGTGCCTCGGGATCGAGCAGCCGGAGGATCCGTTCCTCCCGCGACGCAACCGCTGGGCGTTCGCCACCTACGCCGTGGCCAGCAACCTCTACGGCTGGATGGTGACGGCGTCGATCTTCCTCTTCGTCTGGAACGTCTTCAAACCCTACCGGCTCGAGGTGATCGGTCAGGTCCTCGCAGCCGGTGCGCTGTGGGGGCTGGTGGTTCGACCGGTCCATGGCATGATCACGTTCCTCAACGTGCCCGGGAGGCGCGACGAAGTGAAGCCCCGCAACCTCGCCTTCACCCTCGCCGGAGTGGCCGCCGTGGTCGCCGCGCTGGCGCTGGTGCCGCTGCCGCACCGTGTCTGGTGCCCGGTCGAACTGCGTGCCCGTGGCGAGGAGACGGTCTATGTCGCCGTGCCGGGGCGGCTCGAGCACCTGGCTGTCCGCGCCGGCGACCGCGTCGAGCGCGGGCAGGAGATCGCGCGCCTCTCGAGCGTCGACCTCGACCTGGCGATCGCGGAACTCGAGGGCCGGGCGGCGCAGCAGCGCACCCGTCTCGACAGCCTGCGCCGGGAGCGGTTCGAGGATCCGGCCGCCGGCCTCGAGGTGGGAACTGCCGAGGAGACACTCAAGAGCCTCGAGGAGCAACTCGGGGAGAAGCGGCGCGACCGACGCGATCTGGTGCTGACGGCGCCGCGCGACGGGGTCGTGCTGCCGGCACCGGCCCTCCCCGCGCCGGGAGACGACGGCGACCGGCTCCGCGGATGGTCGGGGTACGCCCTCGACGAGACCAACCTCGGCGCGCTGTTCACCGAGGGAACCGTCCTCTGCCACGTCGGCGATGCCGGGATGTTCGAGGCGGCGATGATCGTCGACCAGTCGGACGTCGAATTCGTCGCCCGTGGACAGCAGGTGGAGCTGAAGCTCGACTCGTTCGCCTGGAAGACATTCACCGGCGGCGTCGAGGAGCTCGCCGTGATGCATCTCGCCGCCGGTGCCGAGCGGCTCAGCGTCAAGGCCGGCGGGCAGGTCCCCACGCAGACCGACGCCGCCGGCCGGGAGCAGCCGATCTCCACCAGCTACGAGGCCCTGATGCACCTCGACGACCCCGATGGACTGCTCACCCCGGGCATGCGCGGGACGGCACGGATCCGCGTCGGCGGTCGGACGGTCGGTCAGTGGCTCCTGCGCCTCCTCTGGCAGACCTTCAATTTCCGCATGTGACCGGCCAGCCGAGCCACGAGTATGGGCAACCCGCGGGGCACGCTGGCCCGGATCACCGTCCATCCCGTCAAGAGCCTCGACGGGCTCGACGTCGAGTCCGCCCCTGTGCTGACCTGCGGTGCCCTGGCGGATGATCGCCGCTGGCGGCTGGTCGATCTCGAGGGGCGGGTGGTGAATGCCAAGCGCACCCCACGGATCCATGCCGTGCGCGCGTCGTTCGATCTGCCGGGCCGACGGGTGCGGCTCTCGATCGATCCAGCGACCGGCCCACTGGCGGCATCCCGACCGTCCCCCGCCGAGTTTCTCCTGGTGCCCGGTACCGAGGGTCCGTGCGACTGGCTGGCGGAGGCGCTCGGGCTCGACCTGCTCCTCGAGGAGCGCGCGGAGGGGGGATTCCCCGACGATCGCGACGCCCCCGGACCGACCCTCGCCGCCGCGGCGACACTCGACACGGTGGCCCGCTGGTTCGGGCTTTCCACGGCGGAGGTGAGGCGCCGCTTCCGCGTGAACCTCGAGGTGGCAGGGCCGGAGGCCTTCTGGGAGGACACACTCGCCGCTCCGGCGCGGCGGGAGGCCGCCGTGACATCGCCGTCGGCCGTCGATCCCTACGCGGCGGCGGCGCCCGCGGAGCCGCTCCGGTTCGCGATCGGCTCCCAGTGCTGGTTGGCCACCGGGGTCTGCCGTCGTTGCCCGGTGCCGGGGCGCGACAGTCGCACCGGCAGGGATGATCACCTGTTCCGCGAGGTGTTCGAGGCCCGGCGGCGGACCAGCCTCCGCGCCGAAATCAACACCGCGACCTGGACCCACACCTACAGGTTGGCGATCAACACGCTGGGGCTGTCGGGTCCGGGTTCGATCCGCATCGGCGACCTTGTGACGGTCCTCCCCGGTGGCTGAACACCGGGAATCCGCTCACGGCACTCACTGCGGCGGCAGCGGCACGATCAGGGCGGGATCGTAGATCGGCTGCGGCGGGAGATAGGTGATGTCGTCCCAGGTGAACTGCCCAGGGATCTCGATGATCTGCGCGTTGTTGTTGATCGCGCTGAGGTTGGTGCTGTCGGAGGCCTTGATGAAGATCTCACCGAAGCTCGGATCGTAGACCACGATGTCTGGGTCGGCGGCGGTGATCACACCCCACGCGGCACCGGTATTCGTCAGCCGGATGCTGCCGCCGCTGGTCGTCGTGTCGTCGCCACGGGAGAGGCGGTTGCCCACCAGGTTGGCGTTGATGACCGCCCCGACCTGATCGGCCACCGAGAGGCTGATACCGTCGCCACCGGAGACGGTGCCGATGCGGTTGTCGGTGAGGGTGATGTCGAGCGTCTGTCCGGCCACGGTATAGCCGTTGATGCCGATCGTCTCCCGCTCGAAGGTCGACTGGGCCACCTGGACCACCGAGTCGCCGGAGGCGCTGATGCCGGCGTTGCCGTTCTGCTGGAAGAAGCTCTGGAAGACCGCGAGTTGGCCGCTGTCGACCGTGATGCCGGCGGCGGACGACTCGCTGATGCTGGTGTTGGTGACGTAGACGCGGCCCTCGTTGTAGAGGTCCTTGATGGAGATCGCGGAGTTGGCGTTGCCCACGAAGGTCGAATCCGAGACGTTGACCTTCGGATCGCCGCCGGCGCTGGTGATGACGGCCAGGCCATCGTTGGTCATGTTCTCCACGGAGAGGTTGGAGAAGTTGAACTGGGCGTTGCCACCGGCGAGATCCTGGATGAGGATGCCGCGCTGGTCGGGCCCGCTGCCGAGCAACCGGACGTCGTTGACGATGCTGAAGCCGCCGGCCGAGAGCCCGGCGCCGTCGGAGATCCCGATCCTGCTGCCGGTGACCGCGATGTGATCGACGACCGCACCGTTGCGGAGCGTGATCCCGGTCCCGGCGCCATTGGCGAACAGCGGGTAGTCCTCCGAGGGTGTGGTGCCCCAGAGCGACACGAGCCCGCAGTCCGACGGCAGCCGCATCGCCGTGCCCTGGCCGACGAGGTACTGGTTGTCGGCGGCGAACGTGTAGCCACCGCTATACGGGGTGACGGCACTGTTGCCCTGGTGGACGAAGATCACGTCGAAGGGCTGATTCGCCACTGCCTGGGCGCCGGCGAGCGTGGTCACCGGGGCCTCGGCGGTGCCGGCGCCGCCGGCGGCGACCGAGTTGTCGACATGGATCACGCGCCACGGACTCCCGGTGAGCGGATTGATCGCCTGCTCCGCCTGTTGGTAGGCGCGGACGATGTGCTCGTTGCGCATCATCGGCTGTTCCATCTGATCGGCCACGTTCCGCCGCCGTGAACCACCCATCCGGTAGGTCAGCCGGGCGAAGCCGGTCCAATCGAAGTAGCTGTCGTTGTTGGCCTGGAGGGAGAAGTCCCAGTTCTCCATGAACGTCAGGTCGAGGCGGGTGTAGACACCGCCGAAGTACGGCACCACGTCTTTGCCGCTGGGCAGGTTGTAGCGGGCGTTTCCGAAGGTGTAGCCACCCACGCTCACCATGCCCGCCCAATCGGAGAGGCCGGGCACGTAGGCACCGACTTCGAGGTCGGCACCGGCGAGGGCGGCACTGACACCGAGATCGCAGAGCAGCGAACTGCCCACGTAGGGGCCGCTCACCGAGGCGGTGGTGCCCACGGGGATGTAGCCGTTGCTGCGGAGGTTGCCCCAGTCGGTGAGGAACTCACCCGACACGCCGACCTGCTGGTACGCCTGGCCGCCGTTGACGAGGTAGGTGCCGGTGATGTCGGTGATGACGCTGTCGGTGTACATGTTCTGGTCGCCGTCGTAGTCCCAGTAGACGCCGACACCGGCGAGCGCCCCCCCCCAGAACTGCTTGCGGACGAAGCCGACGTTGGAGAAGAAGCCGCCGTAAGTCGAGAGATGCGTGCGGAGATCGGCCGACCAGAATCCCCCGAGGTCGTCCTCGGCGTAGGGCACGAATGCCCCGAGGGTCATGTAGCTGCCCTGGTAGCCGAGCCCGCGGTCGGCGGCGTTGAGGCCGTAGTAGAACCAACCGGGCCCGTTGTTATTGAGGTTGGCGAAGCCCGCGGCGGCGCGGTTGACCACCCCACCGGTCGGTGACATCGCCATCTGGCCCGTCTGGGCCGGTGCTCGGGAGGCCATGCCGCCGGCGGCCGTGAGGGCGAGGAGCAGGGCGGCCACTCCGCGGCGGCGGCGCTGGCGGCGACGGCGTTCCCGCGCCCCGGCGTGCTCGATCCGCTCGTGGACGACCAGCCCGACCGGCTTGCTGTCTGCGGTGCTCATGGCGCCTGGTTCCCCGACGGTGGCCGGTCGCGCGGGCTGCAATGTCCCCGGCGAATCTCTGACCGGCATGATCGTCAGGAGTGATCGACCCCTCACGACCAGAACCATGAGCATTTCCGGAACAGAGCCCGGAACCATGGAAAACAGCCTGCTTTACCCGGTCGTCCCGGCCGCCGGACCGGTCCTGTCTTGCCCGATGTCCGGCCGAAGTGAACCATACGGGGAATGGCTGCGTACCCGGTTCTGGCGTCATCCGGCAGGGTGCGATACCCTGATTTCTGGGAAAATGGGGCGGGGAGGGGATTTCCATGCGTGCGGACCACAAGCGGCGTCTAAAGCAGCGGCGGCAACCCGGCCTCGAGACCCTCGAACAGCGCGTTGTGATGGATGCCGCCGCCCCGTGGGCCACCCCTGTCGTAGGGGAATCGTGGGACTGGGCGGATGAAACCACCCCGGTCACGACGCTTGCCGATGTCACCACATCTTTTGGCAGCACGGGTACCATCCCGGCCACCGGCGACTCCGGATCGAGTTTCGCGCTCGCCGCGACGGCGCCCGCCGCCCCGCCGACCCTCCGCATGACCGTCCAGCCGACGGTGATCCGCGGCAGTGCCGCGGCGTTCATCCTCACCCTGCCGGCACCGGCTGGCCCCAGAGGTGCGAGCCTCGCCTACCGCACCGCCGACATCGGTGCCAAGGCGGGGATCGACTACCGGGCCACGAGCGGCCGGATCACCTTCGCTCCGGGCCAGACCGTCAAGCAGGTGGCTGTCGAGACGATCGCCGGCCTGCCGGCCAGCGCGAAACCGCTGACGATGGGCCTGGTGCTCTCGGAACCCGTCGGGGTGAAACTCGGCACGAGCCTTGCGGTCACGACGATCGTCAATCGGGAGCAGCAGTTCAACAAGATCTTCGGCTTCGGGATGGTCAACGCCGCGGCGGCCGTCGCCCAGGCGTCGGGACGGACGGCGCCCTTCACCCCCGTCGCCGACCTCGGCGGCACGTTCTGGGGTGAGGACCTGGTGAAGGCGCCGGAGGCATGGGCGGCGGGCTACACCGGCCGCGGTGTGGTGGTCGCGGTCATCGACAGCGGCGTCGACTACACCCACCCCGACCTGGCCAGCAACATCTGGGTGAATTCCCGCGAGATCCCGGGCGACGGCATCGACAACGATGCCAACGGCTTCGTCGACGACATCCGCGGCTGGAACTTCAACGGCAACGCCGGGCGCGGCAGCAACAATCCGATGGACGACGACGGCCACGGTACGCACGTGGCCGGGACGATCGCGGCACTGCGCAACGGTGTCGGGGTCACTGGTGTGGCCCCAAACGCGAAGATCATGCCGCTCAAGGTCAAGGATCCCACACCCCCCTCCTTCGATGATTACCACACCTCCGTGGCCCGGGCGATCCGCTACGCCGTCGACAATGGCGCCCGCGTGATCAACATGAGCATCCGCACGCTGCCCGAGATCGGCCCGACGATCTCCTTCGGATCACGGCCGGTGGCGGCGATCCAGGATGCCCTGGCGTATGCCGCCTCCCGCAACGTGATCGCGGTGGCCGCGGCCGGCAACTCCCAGCAGATGGCGAGCTTCTCCGGGTACCCCGAAGAGGCCGCGGTGCCGCTCTACCCGGCCCGCTACTCGACGATGTACGGCCTGTCGGTCGGCGCGATCGACAGGAACGGGCAGATCGCCTCGTTCTCCAACTATGCCGGTCCCTCCCCGAGCCAGCATCAGGTGATGGGTCCGGGCGTCGATGTCTACTCGACGCTCCCGTTCGGCTCGTACGGTGAGTTGAGTGGCACCTCGATGGCGTCTCCCCATGTCGCTGGAGTGGTCGCGCTGATGGTGGGAGCCAACCCGCGCATCAACTCCGCGCAGGTGCGGTCGATCGTGACCAATACCGCCGAACGGCTGACCGGTCAGATCATCACGTCACGGCCGAGCCGGGCCGCATCGCTGCCGTTGCTCGCCGCTGCCGCCGGTCTTGACCAGCCGATCTGGGTGGTGCCAGGAGCTGTGGCCGACGGCGAGCCTGCCCGCCCGCTGGCCCAGCGGCTCAGCGGAACGGTGGCACCGGCCACGCTCCCTGCCGCCACGTTCGCGGCGATGGGGAGCGACGATCTGACGGCCGCGCGTCGGCAACGGCTCACCGGAGCGGGAGCGGCGTCCCGGTCGGTGGCCGCACCAGCCGGTGGTGTGACCGACGGACTGCTGCCCCGCGGCGGCCTGAACGGCTGACCGACTGGGGCGGGAATCCTGTCAACCGTTCGTGATCTGACCGCTAGCAGCCCGTGGCCAAAGTCCATCCCTGGCCTTTGGCCACCCGAAAACCTGCGGTTTTCACGGGAGCTGCGCTCCCGGCACCTCATCCATGAGGTGCAGCAGGCTGTGTGGCCACAGCCTGCCAGCAGCCCGTGGCCAAAGTCCATCCCTG
>SXGQ01769019.1_pt1 | contig 74005 bp, 112 predicted proteins | sample 3178371 | NCBI WGS metagenome assembly SXGQ01 (sample SAMN11356859, study PRJNA531348) | freshwater metagenome | isolation source: freshwater sample F1-20 | place: China: Fuxian Lake, Yuxi | collected 2017-12-25 | reverse complement strand
GGACGGCGCAAACGATGGGGCGAGGGTGTGCCGTAGCCGCCGCCGTAGCCGTTGCCGCCGTTGCCGAAGCCGTTGCCGCTGCCGCTGCCGTGGCCGTAGCCGCCGTCGCCGTAGCCGTAGCCGTTGCCGTTGCCGTAGCCGCCGTCGCCGTAGCCGCCGTCGCCGCCGCAGCCGTCGCCGAAGCCGTTGCCGTCGCCGTCGCCGCCGTGGCCGTGGCCGTAGCCGCCGTCGCCGCCGTAGCCGACAATCATTTCAGCCCCCAGTCATCGGACACGGGCACGCTAAAAATCTCAGCCCCGGCAGGAATGTCGATGTCTGCGTGAGGCCGAAGGTCGGCCTTGCTCGGATCGTCAATGACTGCGCCAAAGCCGCAGCCTGTCCACTTAAACACCCATACGCAACGGCTCAGGTAGATGCGCCCATCTTTACGGGTTACGTCTCCGGCATAGATCCATCCGCGATCAATAACGACCACGGCACGCTGGCCTGGTCGCGCAACTGGGGCGTATTCAATTCCATTGATGGTGACGTTTTCCATGAGAGTGTGAATAGGTGAACAAACAGCCCGGATAGGCTCCGGGCGGGCCTGATCCTCAGAGGATTGCGAAGTCGCTGGCTGCCGTTGCGTTGCCGAGCCGCTGCAGCGTGCAGAGGATCTGAGCTTCCGCACCGCCGGCGCCATCCGCGTCGAACCAGATGGTGGGCGCGAGGCCGCCAATTGACTCCCGGATGAACGCAGGGCCGCTGCCCAGGCTGGCCCAGTCCTCAACATAGTCGAACTGGGTACCAGCCGCGACACCAAAGGCATCGCCAGAGATCGCCAGGCGGTCGGTGCCGCTGGTGAAATCTGAGAGGTAGTCGGCGTGCTGCCGTCCGGCAGCATCAAAGACGAAGGTGTCAGCACCAGCGCCGCCGGTCAAGCGGTCGATGCCCTTACTTCCGTTGATGATGTTGTCAAAACGGTTCCCAACCACATAATTACCAGCATCATTGCCAGTGGCGCTGATAGCACGACCAGTGATGATCAGGTTGTCCAGATCAACACCCAAGATCCAGTCAACTGACGAAACAACAGTGTCCCAGCCACCGCCGCCTCCAAGGATTACATCGGAAGTAGAGTTCACGTGGAACAAGTCATTTTCGTCAGTACCAATAAAAACGTCAGTGCGAGAGGTTCCGTAGAAAGCAGCCATGGTGAGAAAAACGAGAAGCGAGGGGGTGGCCCCTTGAGCTAATTGTGGTCCCACTTTGCCGTTTTGTCTAGTAATCTGGCATCAGGTGTCCTTATAGGAAAACTTGGCTCCGATAAGCGGCGTTTTCCTCCAGGCATTAGCAATAATGTGCACTTGGCCAATCACTTCCATCTCAACGAGACGATGGCAGCGATCCAGGAGAGCCTTACAGGCGTCTTTTCTAGTTTTGGTATGCGGTCGTCGCGGCTCATGCAGTTCCACTAGCGCAAAGTCGGCTAGCTCCTCCACGTCTCCCAGTTCATTGGTCACCACTACTAGCTGATCGCCCCTCACTCGCAGCTTGCCCCACACTGGATGGGGCAACGGCTCCTCCTTAGCAATTTCTCGGGCATCACCATGGAGGGTACGAGGAATGACAATGGTGGAACACAGTCGTTCATTGAAAGATGGAAAGTAAGAATCAATGGAAGGGGGATCAATCACGATTATTCAGTTCCTCTTTGTATTCATCAAGAATCACTTGCTTGTAAATACGATCTCCTCTCATGCTTCCCACTTCATCAAGCAGACGAATGGCAAGTTCAATTTTTGTTGTGTCTGCCATTAAAAGCCTTGCATCACTGAATGACAATTCACTGGTTTTAGCAAAGTCGCTCATTGCATTAACGTGGAGATTGCGCCACACTGCAAGCAAACCAATGGCCATACTCCTCAGCACTTCATCGCCACAACCTTTCTTTGTCACGTAGTCAAACACTGTCTCCATCACTGATGGCAACACTGCCACATAGTCAGGATCGGCTAAGTGCTCTTCTAAAGTGGCCAATAGTTGCTGCTTTTTTTCTTCCCCATGGGCCTGTCGCCATTGGTCAAGGAATTGATTAACAGTGTCAAACTTGATGTCCATGGTGATGAATCATTGCCTAACCACCGTACCATCATCAGAGCTTGTCGTCAATAGTGCTAGGCAAAAGCTGGGTGCCTTCAGGGCCAACGTTTTCAGCTTCTGCAAATTCAATTTCAATGGCAAGCTCTTTTGCCCGTTGTTCATCGGCATCAGCGTCAGCTTTAGCCAAAGTTGCTGATAAATCGCGCAGGAAATCGTGATAACTCTTCTCTTCTTTTGCTGCTGCAGGAAGATTATTAAGACCAACGATCTTTGCTTGTTCAGCAATTAGATTCTTGGCAACATTCAAGAATCCCACGTCACCAGCACTTTCCTGAATGGTAACAATTTGCTCTCCGCCATTGCCTTCTCCATCGCCTCCTTCTTTTACAGTCCTTGTTACTTTGCGTTTGCTTTGCTGAAAAGCCTCTAGTGCTTGGTTCTTCAAGTCAATGGCTTCCTCCAGGAGGCGTGCCCTGTGCATGTCAGCAGTTTGGAGGATGTTTCTGGTGTATAAATTACGAGCATACTCCCTGTCTCCATTAACAGTTTCTTTGCTCATTTGCAATACTTCCGAAATCTGCGCATTGCTAAAATTAGCAGCAACAAGCTGATTCACCATTAACCGTCTTTTGTGAATGTTTAACGGTCCATAATTACGACGATTTTGACGACTAGGAAGATCATGGATTTCTTGAATTTCCTCCTCAGAGAAGCCGTTGGCCATTAAGACCTTCGCGGCTTCTTCATGTACGTTTTCGCTAGTGTATTCGTTCAGTTTGGCGGGCATAACGCAAAGGTCATTTTAGGCAATAGTCTAAAACGCTTCCTCTTGTTCAGCTTCACTTGCCGGACGAAACACCACGCTCGTTTTACCTGGCTTTTCCTCGTAGTCTCCCAAGCCATCAGCGAGTGCTTTTAGGCGCTTGTATTCCTTTTCCGCATTGACCACTGCCTCACCATACTTCTTAGTGGTGCGACTTTGGAGGAATACTGTCCCCTTTTCAGTAGAGTATTTCGTCTCGTCCATTGCTTCCAAGACTTCCTGGATGTTTGCTTTGGTGGTTGCCTCTAATTCTGACAAGGCTTTTTGTCTAGCTTTTATGCTTTCCAGTTCTTTCACTAAAAGCTCTATGTCAGTGGCAAGGTCTTCAGCTAGAGGGGCTTGAGGGATCATTGGAACGATCAAGGAAATGGGTGATTTCGTCAAAGCTCCTCCTCCAGTGCCTTTCTCCATTGCCATCCTTGGCTCCATAGAGCATTCGTGCAGCACCATTACTAGAAAAGCCATAGTGGCGAATCACGGTAATGTCCTGCCCGTTATGGGACAATGACGGTAGGCGATCGGGGCGCTTAGGAGGAAGCATCAACGCTATAGCAATTTAATGGTCATCGTAGAGCTTGTCAAGAGAATTAGCAAAAGTGCTGAAAGCCCTCTGACAAACGCGCCTGACGGCGCCGGCTGAAACGGGCTAGCGGAGGCTGCCTAGGCAAAAGCGCCTAAGCGGAAGGAGCCTACAAGGCAGAACTCGGTTCCGTACCCAGCATATACTGCTTGTCAATAGGGCCACTGTTTTGGTAGGGGGTTGACAGGGGAAAAGGGTGGGGCTAGTGTCTAGAGGCAGTTGGTTCCGTCCCGTCAATGAATCCCGACGAATACGCTCCCGTGAGCATCCCCCTGCAAGTTGGACAAGAGTGGCGTACTTATGGAGGTGAGACAATGACCTTGACAGACTATGATTCAGAAGACAAAACGTTTCGCGCTACAAATAAAGCAAGAGCGTGTATACGGCGTTACAAATACTACGGATCATGCAATACTACATGGAAGTTAGACTTCTTAAAAGAGCTAATCACTCCAGCGCCAGCCTTTGAAGAAGGACAAGTGTGGTTAAGAGCGAATGGGGCTAAAGTGCATTTGAGACAAAATTTCAGCACGCTTAAAGCATATTTTGCAAACGAGGAAGATAATGACTATGACTACACGGGATTTTCTGCCGAAGTTGAATGGTTCAAACCAGACCAAGAATACAACCTTGTTAAACTCTTAAAACAAGCGCCAGTAAAGCCTCCGCTTGGCTTGCGCCCAAGGCTTATTGCACTAGAGGAACGGATTAAGGAAATCAACGAAGCCATTGATAGGTACAAACAGGCTGACATGACCATTCCGACGGAATGGCTGGACGAAAAAAACTTCATCCTTTATGACTTAGAGCGCCTTGCTTTCAATAGATGGTGGGATTCAGAAGGGAGCGCAATGGCTCCCAAAGAAAACGAAAATCAACAAGAATACGTCCGCCGCGTTTCACACGTCGCTTGGGATAATGGGATTTTTATGGGAAGGCATCATGAAGCTACTTAATGACTGGACACGATGCCAAGACCATTCGTGTCCATGGCGTCAACACTGTGCTCGCTGGCGACAACGAGACAATGGAGAAAGCCAAGTTGCTACCATGCGACAATCTCTTTCAGAGTGTTGCGACTATTTTATTCCTCATGACTGAATCTACTGTGGCGTTTCCTAAGTTTGAAGTGGGCCAAGTTTGGCGCACAAGAAACGGCAAACTTTGTCGCGTTGTTGCCGTTAGGCACGAGGAAGCTCTTGAGTGGCCTATCTACACAGATCTCCGAGGTAATCACTGGCACCATCTGGATGGCAAAAGTTATCTTAATGATGCTGATGATCTTGTTTTTTTGGTTTCCGAGCCTATCCCAGAATCCCCTCCTTCTCCCTTTGTTCCTACCATTTCTGTCACAAATGCTCTCCCTGCACCAATGGCCAATGGCGATGTACCATTTTACGTGGTAGTGGCCATTGATCCCGATGGTGAAAAACTTGTATGGGAAACACCAATTCCAGAAGAAACCACTCTCGAAGCAGCACTAAAACGGCGCCTTCGCATAAACTCACGTTACTCTGTATCCTACATTGCTGAATGTCGCATCATTCCTCTCCTCACTCAACAATCATGACTTTTGCCAAGGCATTCGCTATTCGCAAACGGCAGTATCTTGCCCAGCTTTTGTCCCTACCACTTTCGCTGGTTGAACGTACAATCCTTCTAAAGCCTTTCTTGGCTGATCGCTGGAACTAGGCTTTTCTCCATTGACTTCTTGAGCCGGGGCTTTGTCCTCGGCTTTTTCTTTGCCAAACTTGTCCCAAATGATTGCCATGGTATCTGCTGATGCTTTCCCTATAATAAAGCCCCGCTTTATAGGCGGGGCAGTGGCTATGGCTCAAAAGAAATCGTCATCATCATCGTCAGGAGGCGAATTATCAGCAGGAGGACCATCGCTATCAGGATTCCCGATAATTGCCAAATAGTTCCAATCGTGATAAAAACGTTCCCTTTCTCCATTGGGACCAGTTTGCCAAGAGCTAGTAATTAGCCCTTGCCGCCTGGCCACTTCCAGCATTTTGCGAGTGCCACCAATGTCCCAAGAGCCAACAATGGCAGCCACTTGCCTGCAGGACAGCCTTTCATTGCGCCTTGCTCCCAATGCTGTGACCACGGCCTCTAGCTCTTCCAGGCTGCCTCCTTGAGGACCTCCATAGCGCCAGCCATAGTTCATTGGCTCACGAATGAGAAGGTGTTTGCCGCTTAGTCCCGCCCGACTTTTGAGCCATTCAATGGTGAACTGGTTATTGTCATAACTGCCCTCCATTCGATTAAACTTGATCACTTCGCTGACGTTATCAACGAAGGCGCTGCTGTCTCTTAGTCCTCCACTTTTGTTTAAGTGGTGGAGAATTACAATGCTGCACTGATACTGGTTAGCCAAATCTCGTAGGCCATAAATCACATCACCACTAGAGCTTTTCGTTAGGTCAATGTTCATGCCAGACAAGCAAGACGTGAGGCTATCAATGACGACAAAACTAGGGCGATGCTTGCGAATGAACTCTTCCAGTTGCTTGATGTGGGCAAACCTCCAATTCTCCCAAAAGCTAATCATGCCAGGCTCTAGACCAGCATCGGCATAGCCAATAACGGCCAATTTCTCTGTGGTATCAACAAGTGGCTCATCACTTTGAATGATTAGCACTTTGCCTTTTGCGCATCGCCTATTGCTCCATGGTTTTCCCAGAGCAATGGATAAGGCCCAGTTGTAGAGCAAACTGCTTTTCCCGCATCCACCTTGAGCGGCCAATAACATCACAGTACCTTGCGGCACAATTCCCGCAATAAGCCATTCCCTGCATTGATCACTATTGGCAATAGTCAAAGCATCAATGGTCTCGATGGCTTCACGGCCATGCACTCGCCCTTTGGCTTCATCTACGAGTTTATCAATGTTCTGCTGTGGCATTTTAATGCCCTTACGTTCTAACCACGACGCAGTTTCGTAGTAAATGCGAGCATCATTGTTGCCAAACAGGCCAACAAAATCTTCGATGGAAGAGATAATTTCGTCGTAACCTGGCTTACCATCAGCATTTTGGTGGCGCCCTTTGGAGACGATGGCGGAAAGCAAGTCTTCTTTCGTGGCACCTTCGCTCTCTATCCAATCGCCAATGTCATAACCATTCTTGCCGGGAAGGTTATCCCATTCCCAAGAATCACTATCGGGATAAAGCCATTGTGCGCCAGGATTATCAGCCTCAACTTCTTTCATGAAGGCCACTCCTGGCTCGTCACGATCTGGACAGAGGACTAAGCGATAATCACGAAAAATGGTGGAATAGTCGCCATTGCTGCGATATTGTTTGCTGCCGCCAAGAAAGCTAATGGCCGGCAGGCCAATGTCCCATATTGCATCAGCCTTTAATTCCCCTTCAACAATAAAGATTGGGAGGCCGTTTTCGTTGCTGGCCTTTGTGGCTTCGTGATAGCGATATGGCAGGATTGTGGCCTTAGCTTCTTGTAATTGGAGCTTTGCTGATGGAGAATTAGTGTCAATGGTGGGGAAATCTTGCCAGATGCGCTTGCTATCGCTTTCGCCGTCATCTTTTCTATTGACGACAACAATAGTGTCGCCTTTTTTGTTTTGATAATGGAATTGATGAAATGCCTCTTGTCGTTTAGGCTTTTCCCATCGTTCCATTGGGGCCAGAGTGTTGCGGATTTCGGCGCGATGCTTAGGTGATGGATCTTGGAAACAAGTGTAGGCGCCAGTCGTTTTGTTGATGGAGAGATTGTTGGACTGGCAGGCAGGACAAATGTATTTTCCGCTTTCCTTTGCGGGAACAAGCGCGTCCAAGTGGTCTAAGATTGAGAATGGCATGGCAATGGAAGGCGCATTGCCATTGTGGCACCCGCCTCCCGCGCTGCCGATGGCCATTAGCAGCCCTTATGGGCGGAGTCGTGAAATGGTGGCCCCTGTGGGGTAGGGTGGGGTGGTCCCACTCTTTGTTTCTATGGGCTGATGCTGTACGATTGTCGCAAAAAAAAGGTGCATGTCACGCTCACGCCTACGGCTTTAGCCAATTTGGCAGAACTTGCCAAGGTGGCTGCCTTGAGCCGTAGCGAAACCTTGGAGCGTCTATTGCGCCACACTCCGGCCCATGAGGGTCTTGTTCTCAACAATGCAAACTGGCTTGCTTCCCATGACTGACGACCAACAAATTGCCCTTGCCTCACTGGCCGATCGCGCACTAGGCATGTTCACTCCCCTAGAGATTCCTTACGAAAAGTTCAAGGCTGCCTATGAATTGCCCATTGGCGAGCACGTAGAAAAGAACTACAAAGGACTTTCCTACTTGTCTTGGCCCTTCGCCTTTCGCTATTTCTACGAGCATTTTCCGGGACTCTATGTTCAGCTTGAAGAAAGTCGTCAGGGGTGGCCCGTGTTTGGCGAGCCAGGTGCTTACATCCTGAGGCCGTTCCTCACTGATGGCATTAAGCGTACTCCGGCGCTTGTGTTTCCAATTATGGACAATAAGCACAATGCCTTGCAAGTGCTTGATTCTCGCGCAATCAGCGACAATGTGCAGCGGGCCACTGTTAAGACGATTGCCACTTTCACAGGGCTTGGCCTGAAGTTGTATTCAGGGGAGGATATTCCCAAGGACGATTCCGCTCAGTCTTCTCCATCGACTCCTTCTGTTCCCGCAAGGCAAGAGCCTCAAAAGGAAACGCCTACGGAATCACCATCAGCTTTTGATGGACGCACCGCAGGATTGGCACTTGCTAATGCTGGAGTGTTTGGTCTTGACAGGCAAGCCGTTATTGCATTGGCGAAAAATGCACTGGAGACAATGGGCCTTAAAACGTCTGCTGATCTCAAAACACCAGAACAGTTTGGCCTTCTGTGCCAAACCATGATGGCATCTTGGACTAAGGACAATGGCGTAAAGATCACAAAGACTGCTATGGCGAAAGTCCTGAGCGAAATGCAGGCGGCGGCAGAATCTGGGGCAGATGAAGCGATTAGCTACATCAATCGCTTCACAGAAGAAAAAAAGTCCTAGTAGCAGCGGCCCGCCTTGCGCGGGCCTTTGCTGGCACCATTATCATTCCTGAGGAACAATGCTGATTGCTAACTGCAAGGTACCACGAATAGAGCCATCTTGGATGCTTTTTCAAAACAAGGAAGAAATTGAGGTTGGTTTATTGCCCGACACATTGGCAGTAGATGACATATCAGCATACGGTGTCGGATGTTATCAAGCATTTCCGCATATTGATGACACTTTTCCAGATGTCTATTTTGTGATACTTGTGGCTCAAAGTTATCACCACGTGCTTTCAGATGCTTCCATATATCCACGAGAATACATCCTCAAAAAGGGAGATTTGGTCATTATCGACCCCATGGAAATGCATTGGCTGTATCAAGCCCCGCAGTCATCGTCAAGATTTAGGCGCCGAGGATATTGGTTTGGCATTGAATGGGAAGTGCCCAAGAAAAACAATGACGATAACTTAAAACACTTTGTGTCGGCAGTGGTAGCACAATTCCATGGCAAATGGAAAGGTCGATACGATGCTGGTAACTATGCCAACCTACTTCCCACCTAATTCCCTAAAAACAATGTTAATTGCTCATTGCAAAGCTCCCACGATTTTTAAGCATCAATACCCTTCGCGCAGAACTGAAGTTACCTTTGGCCGTATTCAGACTAAATCAACAATTAACGGCGTCGCGCCAGACCTTATAGGCTGTTATAGCTGCCCGCCGCACGATGATTCACACATGGGTAGCCAATACTTTGTCATTATGACGATTGAATGTGGTCAGCATTTTGTTTCTGACGTGCGCCATCTGCCGAATGAGGAATCTCTTAGGCCAGGCTCATTGTTCATCATTGATTCCATGGTGACTCACTGGCTATTGCACGATGATTACAATGTGCCCAGGCTTCCCAAACGAGAATACTGGGTTGGCCTAAGCTGGGGCGTACAAAAACGTCACCTAAGGTCCATGGTAAGCAACATTGTTAAAACTTTTGATGGAAAATGGGCGACAAGATCTTGCGCCGGTCGTTATGCCCGCCTGATTCCCTCCTAATGACTTTTCAGCATTTTCCTCCAGCTCGAATAAGCCTCAATGGCAAGCGGCATTACATTGTGCCATCTGGACTTCCTTTTGTTCAAGAAGGCTTAGTCTTGCCCAGTATGACAACAGTCTTGTCTGCCACTGCTCCAGTGGGCAAGATCATGGCGCTAATGAATTGGCGCAAACGAGTGGGGCCAGAAGAAGCTAATCGTCGAACCAGAATGGCAGCAGATCGTGGCACGTGGCTGCACAAAGTCATTGAAGACTTCTTCGATGAACAAGACATTGAAACTGCCTTAGATTTGAGCCCTAAGTATCGCCCATACTTTGACGCCATTTATGACTTTCTCTTAACCATTGACCAATGCGTATTGGCCGAAAGTGCGATTGCCTATTGGTTTGACCCTGGTTTTGGCTACACCGGCACGTTTGATCAACTTGCCATCATTGATGGGCAATACGTGTTGATTGATTGGAAAACGTCTTACAAAGAAAAGCCAGACTATCAACTTGCCGATTATCGCCAACAACTTGGCGGCTATGCACAAGCGATTGAGCAAATGTATGGCATTGAAATTGATCGTGCATTATGCGTGATTGCTGTTTATGACCCAGAAGATTCTGAAAGCAAGCCATCACGGCAGATCATTGAAGCCGATGGAGGGGAGCTAGTGGCACTGGGCGGCCTTGTACGGCAACGCACCGTACAGTATTTTGCCAACCACTACCCTGGCGGCACGCCTTTCACCTTGACGATGGACAAGGGATAGGCTACGCTAGGCAAGCCGCAAGGCACTTCCTAACTGATCTGACAATGGCCCGTCCTCCGTATAGTGGCGCAATCGACCTGACGCCCGAACTGCTCAATGCGCTCAAAGCCAAAGGCCCCAACGAGCGCGGCAACTACTCTCTGGATTTGGCGTGCTGGGAAGCGCGTGAACGTCGCTCTGACAAATCTCCCACTCATACTGGTAGCGTCAAGCTCAAAGGCGATCGTGATGGCACCAGTGGCAAGGGCTACGCCTCTATGTGGGTGAATGACGAAGGCGACGCTTTTTGATTTGACTGCTCGTTTTGCAGTTGGAGGGCTGTTTCTTGCGTTGTGCATTGGAACAGCCCTTTTCTCTCACATTCCCTCACCATGATCTACAACGACAAAAATCTACGCTCTCTGCAAGATTCTTCAGGAGTGCTTGCGCCTTTCCATGGAGAAAAACGGCGCAGCAATGACCATGGGAAAAAAGCCGTTTCGTTTGGCTTGAGCCAAGCTGGCTATGACATTACCTTGTCCCCGGAACGGTTCTTGGTCTTTACGCCTCCAAAAGAGCAGCCAGTGTTTCTGTGCCCCAAACTTGGGGATGTGATTGAGCCTGTAGCTGCCACTCTACAAACCACAGAGGAAGGCGATTTCTTTTGGCTTCCCCCCCATTGCTCGGCTCTTGGTGCATCAGTGGAATTGTTCACCATGCCTACTTCGGTTATGGCATTTGGCTTTGGCAAATCCACCTATGCCCGTCTGGGAGTGATTACCAACATCACTCCCATTGAGCCTGGCTGGAGTGGTCATTTGACAATTTCCATTGTCAATCCCACGCCCATGTTTGCTCGCATTTGGGCCAACGAAGGCATTGCTCAGATTGTCTTTGTTGACTGTGGTGAAGTGAGTGTTCCCTATTCTGGCGCCTATCAAAACCAAGCTGCAGCGCCAATGCTGGCAGCAGTTTAGACTTACGGGCAGTCATTTGTCGTCAAGTGGTTGCCAATTCACCAGTTTTGTCCCCCGATGCAAGTGCTCTTGAGCGCAAGTTTTGGGGGATTTGGACTTTCAACTATCCCCACTATGTCTTGCTTAGTGAATTTGATGACATCAGCACTTGGGAGGAAGACTACACTAGGCGACGTTCAACAAACAAACGCTCAAAGCGTTATCGCCTAGATTTTGTCCATGAGGAAAGCAAAGTTGGCATTGAAATTCAAGGTGGCATTTACACAAGGGGCAGGCACGTTACTGGCATGGGCTACGAACGTGATGCCACTAAGTACAATTTGGCTTATGCCGGAGGATGGATCATCTTTTTAATCACGCCAATGATGATTAACGACCCAAGATGGTACGAGCTAATTGCTGCCACCATCGCAAGCCGCCTTGGGAAGCACATTCCTGCAATAGAGCATCTGCCGCCTGAAGGTCAGAAGCCATAGAGTCTACAGTTTGGTGCAGCCTAATGTTATCTAGCATCAAGGCTTGATAAGCAGTTTGCAGGGCTCCAAAAGCATCAACAAGGCCTTTTGTGCGCTCTTTCAAGGCCGGCAAATCATGGCACGCATCCACGGCATTTTTAGCACTAATCAATGAAAACTCTCGCTCAGGAGTGTGATCGAATGGTCCCATAGTCAAGAGAAACTTGCGGCCATTGTAACTAGCAATCACTGGGAGGGTGAATGGCATGAGGATTGTTGGTCGCCTTGTCTATACCACTAGGCTAGACAAGGGGCAATGGTATCGGAACAGAATTGGAGGCGTGGAGGAGGCGCAAAAGCCGAAAAGCAATGGGTGGATCGCCCGTCGTCACTATCTTCCTCCATCGCCTAAAGGCTATCAGTGGACGGCAGGAGAGCCTGTGGTGATGGTCCAATGGACAGCAGCAGGATGGATGGCAACAGCCATTCAAGGCGCTCTAGAGGCCATAGAGCGGCAGAATGGCAGGACAGTGGCCAGAGTGGTATGGGACAATGGTGGAAAGATTAGTGCTATCGTGCCATTGCAACGCATTCGCCCCTTATGGCTAGTGAAGGGCTAGGCCTTCGATTCCCCTTGGATGACGACATTGGCAAAGTGGTTTTGCTTGATTTGATGGGCAATGATTTGTCCATTGTGAATGATGCAAAACAAAGCTATGACCGACATGTTGAACAGTTTGGCGAGAAGGAGCTTTCTCTACTGTCTTTCCTTCTGACCAATAATCACACTTCCCCCTTGCGCGGAGCGATATTGCGCTTTCACGTGAAGGCGCCTTTGTTTGTTGCTCGCCAATGGTGGAAGCATACAGTGGCCTGTACTTATGTTGATGACCAACTTGGCTGGAACGAAAAGAGCTTTCGCTATTGTCTTGCAAAAGACAATGAATACTACTATCCATCCGTGTTTCGCCAGCAATCAGCAAACAACAAACAAGCAAGCAATGGAGAAATCAATGATCAAGACGAAGCGCGTGCTGTTTATAGTCGTGCCGTTGGTATTGCTGTTGAAAGCTATGTTGCTCTCGTTGAACTGGGGGTAGCAAAAGAACAGGCTAGGGCAGTTCTGCCAGCGTGCCTCTATACCAGTTTCACTTGGACATGCTCTTTGCAGGCATTGCTGCATTTTATTGGCCTACGGAAAGAGCCTGGTGCACAGCATGAAATTCGCCTTTATTCTGACGCTTTGATCTCCCTTGTATCGTCTCACTTTCCAGCCACCTTTAGTTTGCTGGGCTCCACGTCTGAATGTTCTGTCTAGTACAACATTTTCTTCTAGCGCAATGAACGATCCAGTCAATCATCCAAGCCACTACACGCAAGGCTCGCAAGAGGCAATCATCACTATTGAGGAGGCAATTAAAAATGCTTCCACTGTGGACACTGGTTTCCTCCATGGTCAAGTATTGAAATACTTGCTGCGACTTTGGAACAAGGAACATCCAAAACAAGATGCTCAAAAAGCACGGTGGTATCTCAATCGCTTGATTGATAAACTTGAGGCGATGGAAATGGAATGATCAATGGCTGCGCTAGAGGCAAACTATCTGCCTCCGCCAGTCGTCCTGCCATCCACGAATTGACCATCATCCATCGAAACAAGATTTCCTCACGCTCTTTCGACCACCATTCCTGGGGCCGCCAAAACTCCAGCAAATCATCACTAGCCTTGATCACATTGCAGCGATTACAGGCTGGCACCAGATTGTAGCGAGAATAGTGTGGCCCGCCTTTACTTTTAGGAATGACGTGATCTAATGTTAGCTTTTCATTCCACTTGCCACAATAAGCGCAACAACAATGGCCCAGTGGCCCACGAAGGGGATAATCATTAAAAATGGCCTTTCTGAATCGCTTGCGAGCATCACCTGGACGTAGTTCAATGAGATTGTTGAGCAAGTCGTCAGGGTGATAGGCCACTTCCATTCAGGGCTCGCTACTGCTCATAGCTTAAAGCAAAGTTGAAGGCTGTCTTTCAGTTAGAATCGTGGAATGAAAAGATGAACCATGGCAGCACCGAGCGATAAAACTTGGCAGGAATGGCTGGGATCGCTCACAAGTACGGTTACTGCTGCAATTTTGCTGGCCAGTGGTGGCACTTTGATTGCCGTAGGACAACAGCAAGTAAGGATCAACACTCAAATTGAGACCATCACTAAACTCGTTGATGCTTTGACTAGCAAGGTGGACGGCAAGGCTGATTCTGCGGACGTGGATAACTTGATGGATCGCGTGAGAATCTTGGAGATTAGGCGCTAAGCTATTCGTAGTTGTCTTGCTCTAATGACTGCTCTTGAGTACATGGCTATTGGTGCCGTGATTGTTGGTGCTATTGAAACAATTATTGCAATGCTGCCGATCAAGCCCAATTCGCAAGTGGAGCTGATTATCGCCATTGCCAAGGCTCTGTTCGCTCCGTATCGCCGCTGATGTCTCGCGTACTGGTGCGTGATATTGTCCGCTTCTACAAAGGGTTGCCTCTTCAAGATGCAGCCCTTGTAGAGCTTGATGAAACGCTGGCCAAAGGCACCCCCAATCCAATGGATAGGAGCCAGCCATGGTTTGCTACGTGGTCAAGTGCTGGTAAGCAGACTGTTCCCAATCCCGTCCCTTCCATCGTCCCTATTGAAGGACTCGCTCTGATCAAGGAGTTTGAGGGTTGCGAGCTTGAGGCTTATGACGATGGCGTAGGAGTGTGGACAATCGGCTGGGGTAACACCAAACATTTTGATGGCGCTCCAGTGAAGAAAGGCGACCGCATCACGCAAAGCGTAGCTGATGCCATGCTCGCCAATACGCTGGAAAACTTTGTCCTACCGGCCCTGAAGCGGACTATTCCAGGCTGGGACAAGATGAACGATGGGCAAAAGGGAGCTTTAATGAGCTTTGCTTACAACGTAGGGTGGAGCTTTTATGGCCAGCAAGGGTTTGAGACCATCACCAAACAATTAGCCAATAGGGCATGGGACAAGGTGCCAGCGGCCATGGCTCTCTACGTTAATCCAGGAACAAGCACAGAGGCGGGCCTAAGGCGTCGTAGGGCAGCAGAGGGAGCACTATGGAGCAAGGGGCAAGCAAAGCCTCCCGCGCCAGTGCAGGCTGCTTCCACGGTCTTTTCTCCGGCAAGTCCCTTCACCTTCAAGGTGACGCCCAACATTTCTTATGGTGAGTTTGCCTTGTATCAAGAGGAGCGACGGTTTGTTGCGAATCATCAATGCGCTACGGCCAAGCTGATTGCTGAGTTCCTAGAGAAAGTGCGCACTCAGTTTGGTGCGCCCATCGAAATCACTTCTGGTTATCGTCCGCCAGCAATCAATGCTGCAGTTGGTGGTGCTAGCCAGTCAGAACATTTGTACGATGCTCCTGACACTGGTGCTGTTGACTTTGTAGTCACTGGCAAGGATATTTATGCTGTGCAGGATTGGTGCGACAAGAACTGGCCCTATAGCATTGGCTATGGCGCTCCTAAGGGCTTTGTCCACCTTGGCATGAGGCCAGGTCGTCCACGAGTGCGCTGGATTTACTAAACGCTAAGTGAAAGACGGGTGCGCTCTAGCTGAATGTTGACGCTAGCGGAAAAATCAGCCACTGCAATTCCAACTTCCTCTCCATTGTCTAAGCGGATGAAGTAGCTGGGTATGGTCAATGGCAATGAGGATGTTGAATTGCCAGTGTGGCCTCTGATTTCACTACCAGAAACCACGGCTCCATTCTTTGTCAGCATTAAGCCAAGATGTTCTTGATTGCCAGCACTAGCTTCAGTGGTAACATCCACGGCAAACACTAAGCTCAAGCCAGTATTATTGCGAAGCGCAAATCCAGATCCTGCCACAATGCCACTGGCAATAGTAGAGTCAAACGTGCCACTTAAAGTGACCGGGCGATACACATTCTGCACCACGCCAGATACAGTGCCAATGGAAGTGCGTACAATTTGTCCCTGATAGCGTAAACTGGCTCCTGCCACGCCTTGTGGTCCAGCAGGGCCAGGCTCTCGCACTACCACGCTATTTTCTGTGTAGTTAACAACGACTGTCATGGCAAAAACGAAAGGCTTGGATTGATAGTTGCAGGCCCTTCAAGCGGGCAATAAACCCTTCCCGATGGATCAGTGGCAAAAATGTCATACTGACCATGTTCAGTGATGCCGCTTGTAACACTACTCGCCATTGTCAAATTAAAGATTCCGCTAGATTGATTCACCCATGGCAGTGAAAATGAAGCAAGTTTTTGCGTGCCAAGGCGATTGTAAAGATCAGCCTTTAGCGTCCATCCAGACATATTGATTCCCACTCCATTGGAATCTTGCCACGCCACTTGCAGTTCAAACGTGGCACCTTGTGTAATCACGATTGGGAAACAGGCTTGTTCCATCATGAAAACCTCCGTGAAGGGCTTTTGGGAAACACTCGATACTGAGCCAACCCTGATACTACTGGCCCACGATAATTAACGTGGTAACCAGAATAGGCTAATGGAGGGGAAATTAGCCGTTGTGCTGCATAATCAAACTTGCCTCCATAGTAAATAGTTCCCACCCAGTCCAAGGCGCCAACAATGGCATCAGTAGTTCCACTGCGAATGACCCTAGCTCGAATGAGAGCGGAAGTAGCTTCTTTTAAGTTGGCAAACCTCCAATACTGATCTTCCATCACACGACAAAATAGTCAAGTTCCACTTGATAGCTAGTTCCTGACGCTGCAGCAAAAGTACTACTAGGAGTGAGGGCAATCCAAATAGAAGGGCTCCGTAGCAGCATTTGCTTATTGAGCAGCGTGGCTTGAGAGACAATCACCTGCCCAAGATCAACAGTATTCAGAAGATCGCTATAGCCTTTGTATTTGCTTGCATCACCGCTACTGACCACTAAAGCAGCACCATCAATAATGCCAGATGGCGCCTCATTGAAATAATGCACACGCATGGCGGAATAACCAGACGGCACTCCACTGCGTACCATCTTGACGCGAGCATTTGTAATGAACATGCTCATGTTGGTTTCTCCGCTAGTCACCACTTCAAACACGCCAGAAGCAGTAGTGCCAACAATAAAACCGCCAGAATAAGTGAAGACGTTGCCGGGGCGATTAAAGAGAAGTCGTGCTTCTTGACCATCGCTGGTCATTAGCTGACGCTCTAATTGCTCTCCATTTCTAACACGAAGCATGGTGCGACCCTGTTTTTTCTATGCTAGCTCAGCCTCATTGTTGAGCACAGGAGGCCATGCGCCGGGCGCAGGCTCAGTACCAGACCAAACTTGACCAGCGGAGCCGTAGGGCACCCGGCGGCGGCGCAGGTCGGAGGGCAGGGCGGCGCGGTTGAGCACGACGTTGAGGAACACGCCAGGCACAGGGATGGGCGGCGTCAGTTCCTCGCCGGTCTCGGGATCGTAGGTGCCGGGCACCGTGACGTCGGTGATGAGTTGCGCCTGGCCGAACAGTCCCGGCTGGCTCACCACCAGCAGAGCGGGCATCTCCTCGGGCTCGGGGGGCAGCAGCCGCAGGGCCTCGGCGGTGGCGTGGGCCTCAGCCTCAGAGTCGAAATGGAGGGTGAAATGGTGGCTCACGATGTCAGCGCCTGGAGGTTGGCGTTGGGGCGACGGCTGCGGAAGATCGCAAGTTCGCGGATGTAGCCGTTGAGAAATTGGCCGCTGCTAACTGAGCCCAGATTGATGCGATCTGGCGATGGCATGATGCCGCTAGAGTCAGTCAGAACTATTCCGCCATTGGCGCAGGTGGCGAAATTGTCCTGAGCAAACGCCGCTGCTACACGCCTGGTTCTAATGCCAGAAAGGCCAGTTGGGTACAGCTCTGACTGTGTTACGTTGTTAGACCTGGCCAATGATCCCGCGAATGTCTCTAACAAGTAACTACATTGGACAACCTCAAAGCCATTCACATTCCGCGCATCAATTAAAACTGGAAACTCTCCGCCAGGTAAAACATCACGAACCGCCTCAGCGTAAAGCGTCACTGCCGACTGATTCCAGACCCTGCTGAAATCCGCCCCCGTAATCGACCACACATCTGCCGTGCTGCTGGCGGTGGTGGTGGTGGTGGGGACGTAGGGTTGCGGCGTACTGCTAAGTGTTGACTGCAAGCCAAAAAACTGAAAGTGGCCTATGCCATCTGCAGTAAAAGTTCCAGACCCCGCGGAATCGCGCAACTGAACATAACTAGATGTTCTATCCCGAGTCGTTGCCCCTTGCGTGTACCTGACAACCCAGTCAACTCTATAAACGCCAGGAAATAGAATTGGGCTATATTGCGTAATTACTGGAGCACTAACTTCAGTGACGCCCGCACTGAAACTCTTTGACCTGACAGTCCAGTTACTAGTATTGATTTGCAACTCAGCATAGATTTTGTTTGAGTTTGGAGAAGTGTAAAAATCCACGATAAATCGTGGCTCAATCGCCATTCCCGATGATCCTGCCGCAAGCCATCCACCAATCGCAACGTCTATCGTTTGCCCTGATGACAGCGAAAAGGGAGTTTCAATGCCCTGTCCAATGGCGGGGAACGACTGCGATCCAGCCGCAGGAACGGCCTTTCTCATGGCCTGATTATTGGGACCATTGGTTGTGCCAGACGAAATTGATACACCTACGGAAGCCGTTGAATTGAGTAGCCGATTCGTCACCGCCCCCCAAATCCTCGCCCCCAGGCACGCCAGAGTCACCGGGTCGTATTCGATCACCGGAGCATTGGCCGCCGGCAGCGCGAGCACGCCATCAGGCCCCACGGCCCATGCTGGGCTCGCAGAGTTGTAGCTGCCGAGCAGGTTGCCAGTGACTAAATCAAGCGCATGTCCCATTCGCGCAGGTGCAATGTGAAACGATGGTGTTTCACTGGCCTGCACAAAAAATGACTGGCCACCAACTTGTAAAGGAATCAAATGCAATGGACTAAAGCCGCTTGGTGGAAAAGCTCGTTGTACGGTCGAGCTTGATTGTCTCACTCCATTATACGATAGTCCACTTGCAATCAATCCAGATGTAACAATAACCGCCTCTCCAGATTCAATGGAAAGGGAAAACAAACTGTCCGTGGAGGCCGGATAACCACTTGGCAGGCCGCCACTGATGTCGATGATACCATTGTGCGTCCAAGTACCAAGAATTGTGCCGCCCGAACGGTTGACATAGCCCGATAAAATGACACCAGAAAGCATTGTGCCAATTCCGTCCAGTTGCGCCTGATAATTGCCTTGGCTATTGCCAATTTCGCCAATCACAGCAAAATCAATTCCCGCCGTGGTGTAAAGCCCTTTTAAGGCGGCATAATCAGTAGCAGACAAGCCAAGATTAACAACGGCTTCGTCTTTATCCGCTAGGTCGGAAAAGTTATTGGCCCGTACAAGTCCTTTGGTCATTGTGTCAGCAATAGCGTCTCACTATCAGTGAGTAATGGGTAGATGGTAGCGCGACGCAAAATGAGCTTGCCTGCATTGGCTGCCTGTAAGGTGAGACGATTCAAGCCAGAAGGGACAAGGCCAGAAACTGTGGCAAATTGGCCATTAAAGGCCAAGGAAAGGCCCGATGGAGAAAATCTAGCTGCAGCGCGAGTAGTAACGGCACGACTTGTTCCAATGCCCGATGCTGGTGATTCCCATGCCGCAAGACCATTGCCTACGTTGGAGTCGCCAACACCAGCATCTACAGAGGCTCCACTGGCGACCACTGCTCTGATTCGCGCTCCAGTTTCAGTAGCGAAAACTCTCAATTCCGCTCTTGCTAAAGTTGAATCTTGAATGGCTTGGAAAATGAAACGCCCAAGGCCATAGAAGTCGTCACTTAGCACCAAAGCGTCCTGATAAAAAGTAACTCCACTCTGGACATACCATTCATTAAATTGATTGCTTGCACTTCCTAGGTTGTCCATTGCACGAGTTAAAGCTGTGCCGGAAGTGGCGATGAACGATGAAACGTAAGCATTGGTAGTATTGGCCTCCACTTGAAAGCCATCCGTCAATAAGCCCTGCCCAGTACCTTGATAGAATAGGCTGCCATCATCACGTTGCAGCACTAAATTAAGCACTCCAAGGGTTGCCCCAGAAGCGATTGGGCCAACTCCTCCCACACGAAACCATCCATTCTTGCGCTTTTCTAATAAGGCAGTCCTTGTATTGATGCCATAGTTCTCCGGGAACACAAGCTCCCGTCGCAAGTCAAAATACACCACTACATTGCCTTTCACAATTCCACCTCCATCAAAGCCAGCAAACTGCAAGTATCCACGATTCACTCCATCGCTTTTCAGGAAAGCTGACATGGCATAGTCAGTGCCGCCACTAATGGAAACTGAGGTGCCAATAAACCATGTGCCAGGCACATTCCCCTCTGCCACTCGATAAGCCGTAGAGAGCCCGCCAATGCCCGTATAACCTGAGCTAACGGCACCATTCTGTGGAGCGTAATACCAACTTGATGCCGTGATGTCATTACTCCACGGCAGGAAGTTAGTGCTTTGGCTTTCCATCAAAAGACCCTGATAAGCCCCTGTTACCGGATGAAAAGCTGATCGTGGTTCATTGATGGCCGCAATTCGTTGGACGCCAGAAGCGTCCACATAGGAGCCAGTGGTGGATCGACTAAAAACAAAACGCGAATCAATTTTTGCCTGATTAGCGTAATCAAGCATTTGCAATGGCCGAACCGTAGGATACCCCGCAGGCATTAAGGAGCAAACAATGGCAGGTAATAAGTAACGCCAGTAACCACAACTGGCAGCCATTGTCTCACGACCACGTTAGAAGCTCCTGGAGCATTAGTGGCAGAGAAAGTGGCAGTGCGCACACCACTAGATGCCACACCAGAACTTACGTTAAGGCCACTGACAATCGTGGGCTGGAAGGTATCAAGGAAAGCGAGGTCGCCAAGATTTTGATTAAGCGGAATGTCCTCGGGATCAGTGCCAACAAAGGCCAAAGCGATTGCTTGCTTCAAGCCACTCACAGTTAGAGCTTTGCTTGGCAGCGAAGCATCACTTACGTCATTAACAAACAGCAAGTCATTATCGGCCAATGCCGAGCCAGAAATGATTGCGAGTTGGCTCAGTTTTGTCATTAGCCCAAATCTATAGCAAAATCAGTGGTGCCAGATGCAGTTTCAAGTTGCAGGAAAGAACCATCTTCCAACTGTAAAGTTTGCGTGGTATCAGGGTTATAGACTGAATTATAGCGCCACAGGCAATACTCCTCCACGGTACGCAGCTCTTTATCAGGGAGTATTCGGTTAAAGGCCATCACTGCAAATACTTTCCCTCCGAAACGTCCAGCGCCACCAGGGGCAGTAGCAAGCAGGTATTCGCCGCCAGCCTGATAGACAAAACCTGATGGAGCCAGATAGTCCAGTCGCCTGCCATTACTCCTCAATTCCAGTCCATAGCTTTGTGATGCCCTGACGCTGAAAGCAAACGTACCATTGGCGGGCATGGTGGCAGGAAAGCGGTCAATGATCGAAGTACAAAATAATGGCCAAGCGCCATTTCCCGAGCTTGTCCGCCAGCGCCCAGCATTGCTTGAATTATTGGTCAACAGGCAGTAGTCAGCATCTTCGACTTGCGCCATGACGACGACCGTAGCAGCATCAGAGAAATAGCCACCAATGGAGCCAAAAGAGAAAAAGTCGGTGCCAGTGAAGTTGACGCCAGGCTTGACAATACCACTATCAATAATGCCGGACACAAGGTAGTAGGGGCCATTGCCACTGGTAGTTTGCGCTGCGCTTGGCCCGCCACTAATCAGAGTGCTCCACAGGCTAATCCGATTAGCAGCAAAATAAGAGAATGAACTTTTCTCCGCATCAAGCCACAGTTGACAGCCACTGAAAACTGTCGGCGGAGGCAATTTGGTGCGAATTGCAAAAAGCGTGTCAGAGCTATTGCTGATGCGCTGATAAACTTTATAGTCCTCGTAGTGTGGCTGCCACGGAAAGGTGGGGCCAGTGTAGTTGCCTAAGCCGCTACCAGTGTTGAGACCACTAATGCGCGTTGGGCCAGAACGGTAGAAGCCGCCGCCCGAGAACGTGTTGCCACTAATGGGCGAAAAGAAACTCCCCGATGCAGCGCCATAGATGGCCCCGCTACCAGTGGTGCGAATGAAGGCTTGATCCCCAGAGACAACGCCGCTGACGATGAGCGTGCCACTGATGTTGTCTCCCGTTCGCAAGGCTTTCAGCGTAAGTCCTGAGAGGGAAGCCGCAGCAATGGGTGCAAGGCCCGTGATCTGAGCTTCCAGTGATGCACGGAGCCCTTCTAGTGCCGTGAAGTCTGCAGCACTAACACCAGTAGCACTGATGCCAGCAATGGTAACGAAGTCAGCAATGCGCAATCCTAAGTTTTCAACACAGCGCGTATTGTCTGCAACGTCCGCCAGGTTAGAACTGGCCCTAAGTCCATAGCGCCTTGCCATTAGCTTTGCCCCACCACTATGGCCACATAGAAACCATCATACTCAACAGGAATTGCAAGACTAGGTGATGTGAGACTGCCTGAAGCAAAAACAGTATCAGCCTTCCAGGTTTGAGGAATTAGACCGTCAATCTCCAAAGGTACAGTGGCTGTTGTACCGGAAATTGGACTACCAGAAACAGTCCCGATTGCATTGCCTTTAACGCTATAACCACTGGCAATAAGACCGCTAACGACATAAGTGCCAGTTGACGATGGAGAGACAACGGGCAAGCAATTAACACTAGAAGCCACTACTGCCTGACCAGAAGATTGGAGCTGGCTAATGCGTGGCTGTGCTGCTCTTAATAGTGATGATGCCAGCAAGAGATTAGTGGTGCCAATGTTTGCTAAACCACGAATGGCGCTAATGTCCTCCCCGCCAAAACTCAAGCCGCTAGCCGACGTTGCAACAGTCGCCCGTGATACTGGCTGCTCACTAACCGTGACAATGATTGGCGATGGCTCGTGACCGGTTTCAATTTGTGGTAATGCCGCATAGAAGAACTTGCTGCCATCAACGGAAGAAGCATTGGGCACCACTCCCAGGTTGCCTTGCTGCAAAAAGATTAGGTCGATAGAGGCAGTGCCATACGCTTGCTGGCAAATACTGCTCATTGACACTCGCCACCATCCATTATCTTCCTCTACAGCTCCCATGATTTCATAAGGCTTGCCATCACCAAAACAATCTTGTCGATTTCCTGTTAGCAAGTCAATGCCAAAGAAGGGATAATTAGTGTCCTTAAAGAAGTTGCCACCATTACCAGGCCGCAATGCCATGCCAACAAAGCTATGGGTGCCTGCCTTCAGCAAGATTGATCCCACTACTGGTCCATTGCTTACATTCAGACGCCAATCAAGGTTTGCATAGTTTGCACTTGTGGTAGCAGCACGCAAGTAAGCAAACGGGAAAGGAATAGCAGTGCCAGCCTGTTCCGTGATCTTATAGGCATACTGTTCGCCATAGCTCAATGGAATCCCACTGGCTTGCGTCACTGCCACATGGCTTTTATCGTCCTGCCGAATCACGGCAGAATTGTTTACATAATTGGTGCGTTGCGCATTATACGAATAGTCAAGTTCATCAGCAAGATTGTCCCATGCCTCGCTAGTATTTGTGAGGTCAGACAAATTATTGGCTCTAACTAGGCCAGGGGTTGTCATTGTTCGCTCCAGTTAATTGATGCAAACACACTACCAGTCTGGCCCGATACTCGCGCAGAAGCCACGACAAACAATGCTCCAAGGCCGTAAGTGGTGTCAGCACCACCAGCCAAGAAGGTTTTATCTGGGCCAAAATAAGGCGTGAGTGGCACGGTACGGCTCTCTCCACTGGTGGCAAAGAATGATGCGATGGAGGAGAGGTTATAGGGCGTGCGGCGTCCTTGTAGGTCCACGAGGGCGCCAGTCAGGGGAAGATTCAGTGGCGTCTCAAACTTATTGGCAACATAATTGGTTCCGCCAACAGTAGATTGTGTAATGTCACCACTTGTCGTCCAGCCTGAAATTGCCACGGTGCGCCCTGATCCCGGTCCAACGGCAAAGCGATCATAGGCATTAGCAAAGTCTTCACCACTAAGCTCCAAATAGCCAGATGGCATGTGAGCCACGGACAACACCACATCGCTTAAAGTGGCACCAGGATAAAGCTCTGCCACAACTTTGATGGGGAATGGCGAACCAGTAATTGTTACCGGAGGAGGCGAAGCAGCCAACTGTCGAAACAGTCGTCCGCGAACAGTCGCAAATCCTCCACTTTCGACCATCGTAAAACCGACTTGCCGGTAAGTTTCTGGCGGCAATGCCACTTCCCCAATCTCTTCGCCAGAGAGCGTGTAGTCAATACCAGGGAAAGCCGTAACAAGCCACGAAACGGTAGACACTCCCGGCAGGTAAGTGCCGCTGGCATTAAGCCATAGTCCAAGCCGCCAATAGATGCCACCAGTATTGCCGCTGGGTCGTGTGAAATAGAGCTTGCCAGTGTATTGTCTAGAGCCTCCTAAGTCCACTCCATCGCCACTTACGATTTCAGCATTGCTGCTAATGGCATAGGCATTAAAGGCAGCCAGTGCTACAGAAGAAGTCTCTGCTGGTACATTGCGATTAGTGCCAATGGTCGTAGCATTTAGCGTGGTGGCAAAGTAGTTGTTCAATCCGCTTGCTACTACTTTCACTGGATAACCAGAATACAAATAGCCATGAGAAGTGGCTGGGGTGAACGGAAGCCCGGTGGGAATAACGCCAGTTAGCGTTGTGGCATTAGTCCGCACCACTGCAAAGCCACTTACGGCAGGCCGACTGATTGTTGTACCATGGCCATAACCATAACTTTCGCTATTTCCAATTCCAGGATTAACTACCATCAAGTCAAGTCTTGTGGCTGTATCCGCCGAGAATGATAGAGACGTGGGGAATAATGTCTTTTGATTTGTGATGTTGTTAATAGCAGTGGCAGGCAGTAAACCAATAATGGAACGAGGTTGATTGCTAATGGCTACTGCCGTTGGAGTGGGAGCACTTGCAGTTTGTAGCGTACCATCATCGCCACCATCAATGTAAACGCTGCTGCCGTATAAGTTAATGAAGGCCGGAGTGATTGCGCCTGCAGTTTGCGTTACTTGAATAAAGAGGCGCAGATAAGGACTTCGCAGGCTGGGAACAGTGTTTTGATTTTCCGCCCTAAATGAATGCAACTTCACCCACCGTGCATTGTCGTGGCCAATCGGAACATAGGCGAATAATGTCGCGCCAATGGCGCCATACCAGCCAAACTCAATCTTGAACATTGTCACCTTCGACACGTCCAAGTTCCAGCCAGTATCACCAGCTTCAATGGTGACAGGATCGCCATTCCATTGCTCTCTTGGCACGACAAGCGTAGGCAGCCCTGGCGATTCCCTGACCACGTACAAGTCAGTGCCTTTGTCTAGCCTAAAGTAATAGCCATCCCCGTAAGCATTGCGACAGCCCCACAAAATAGATTCCCCTGGCCAATTACTAGCAGTGGACATTCTTACGCCCATAGTTACGCCAGTAATACGGCCAGGCTGGTACCTGAACGTGCGTTTGCTTTCGATGTAGTTTGTAATCACACCATCGGTATAGCCCCCAGGATACCGTCCAGTACCATCGTCCTCCAAGTATTCGTAGCTCTTTTCAGGCGGCAGTGCATAAACTTGCAAAGCCGCTTCTTTAGGCAAATGTCTTGCAAACCAGCCATACTGTACGCCGTCTTTCACTTGAAAAGTCCAAGTGTTTGGGTCCCGGAAATACTTATACAGGGACAAGCCGCCTGGCCCTAGGCCCCATAAAGTCAAGTCCAAGCCATAGGTGTTGACCAGTCCCAAGAGGCCAAGTGCAGTTTCGGCCCGAGGAATACCCAACAAGCCAATCTCCACTTCACTGGCCGACTGGTTCACCACTTCTACTGGAATGGCGGCACTATTCATCAAGGCCACTGGAAATGCTCCAGAAGCACTAATCACAGTTTCTTGCGTGTCGCCAGTCAGCGGCAACCCATCGCCTAGGTCAATGAGCGTATCGCCAGTGACAAAATCAATCAGCTCAGAATCAACAAGCTCATAGCCTGCTGGCTGCTGATCTTCCGCAATTTGATAGTATCCCGAAACAGTCACACTTGCTCTTCCCAAGTGATAGCAGTACTACCACTAATCGTAGCCGCAGCACCACGAACAAAAACATAAAGCGTGTCGCCAGAGGTGGCTGCCAATGGGAAAGACAGGTAGTCTTTATTGAACGCAAAGTATGGCGACAGATCGTATTCGTTTCCTCCATCGCCTGCATAGAACGTCGCAATCGTTGTGCCACCACTAACTGTTGGAACGCTGGTGCCAATGAAAGTATTGATGGGGCTCAGAGAATTGGCACTGGTAAACGTGGGGGTGCCGGAGACAAGCGTTGGGTTTTTGATTAGGGACACCACTGCCCTGCCATTAACTCCTACGCTCAGTCGAGTGGGATACACTTGCATCCGATTGCGAATAGAGTTGATGGTGTTCTTCACTTGCAAGGCAACCAGAGCTTCGCCTGCCGTGGTGATAGCACGATCAGCAGAATTAGCAATGGAGCGGGCAACAATAGTTCCTTTGTCACCGCCATCAATGTAATAGCTTGCCCCATACTTGAACAATGCCACTTCATTGGCACTGCCTTGCTTCTGAACATAATAGCTCAAGGGCAGAGTGGGATTGCCAAGGCTCGGAGTGATGATTTGATTGCTGACGCGAAGATGGTGAATGGCTACCCATCGCGCTTGAGACGGATCATCCTTGTCTGGAACATAGGCCAAGAACTTAGCACCAACGGCACCGTACCACGAGTATTCAATCTTATACATTGTCACTCGGGAGAAGTTCAAATCCCAGAGTGATTCGTCGGCCACCACGTTGCCATCTTCATCTTCTACCGCATCACCATTAGTAAAGGTGGGGATGGGAGCACTGGCCGTACCGCCAAAGGTTACGCCAAACGATACCTTGCCAGGTACTTCATCGGCATAGTATTGAGTGCTGGTGAGACCGTCCATGCGGTCAGAGGAGAAATACTTACGCGGCACCCGGTATTCATAGGTGTAGCGATAGTCCGCAGGCACCGAGAAGGACAATGCCGAACCAGGAGAAAGCTCAATAGTGGTGCCGCCGCCTCCGCCAGCCACTCGCAGGCTTTCGTCATAGAGCCCTGCATGAACATAGGTGAGGCCATCGCGCTTAATGACTAGGCTGCTACCAATCGTGCCAATCTCTCCAGCGGCAGTATTGGGAGACAGCGTGGAATAGGACGCAAAGGCGCTTGTGCGCCTCACTACATAAAAGTTAGTTTCCTTGTCAGCACCAGTTTGTGAACCTCCTTGCACTTCAAAGTAATAACCATCGTTGCCGTCAAATGCTCCCCATTTCTTGATGTCACCACCATCAGCACTAATGGTCATCCTCACGCCAAACGTGGCGCTACTCACTCGACCAGGCTGATAACGGAAAAAACGCTTGCTACTCAGTATTTGATTTCGTGGTGTCGTCGCTGCACTGCAAGCAACTTTTGCGGCACTTTCAGCGGCAACATGCGTGGTGGTGCCTGCATTAGTGATGGTGCCAAGCCCGCCTCGGCTCTGCCATTCGTTTTGATTGATGTCATAAGTGGTAACATCAGCAAAAATGCCAAGTGCCACTTCCGAACGAGGAATGCCCAGTAGGCTCAGCGAAACCTCTGTGATTTGCTGGTTTGCCACACGCACTGGCACGGCTTCCGTATCCGTGGCCAATACCACTGGCAGGCTTTTAGCGGCAGGCTGAGGCCCTGGAGGAATAGGCGTCGTCCGTCCTACTGTGACAACGCTAATTCCTTCCTTTAGATCAGCCATGGCTATGCAAAACAGTTAGAAACGGTCTGGGCGACCACTACTTTCCCCACTATAACCGTGTCTTGCTTGAGCTTATACAAGGCTCCTCCTAATGCACTATTCGTGGTGCCAGAAAGAGAGGCAATGGTGAAGCGATAGGGCGACGTTTGACTGATGCTGGTGGCGCCAGAGTACAACGGACTGGCCGTAGAGAAGTTGCAATTCAGGCCAGAGGATGTGGTGCCACTAAAGGCAAGGCGATCAGTGGAACCAATACGCGGAGCAGACTGAGCCGTGAATACTCCACTAACCACTGTCAAAAGGTCTGCCACTTTCTCTGGCAATTCAACACGCAAGTCCCAAGTTAAATTGGTTTGCTCCATTGTGCTTTGCTCATTAGCGTAAGCCGACGGAACGAACAAGTGATAATCTGCTGTGGTGTAGCCTTCATACGCCGTCCACACGGCTTGTGTTTGAGCGGATGAAAGCCAAAGGTTTAGTGCTCCATTCGTGAATGGTTCTTCCTTCTGCACATTGAATGATGTGACAATGGCACTCGTACCAGAGGCCGTGGTTTGGTAAATTGACGCACAAATTGTGGCGTTAGTCAGGTCAATGGGCAGCCCATTGTCGTCTTGCAGTACAAAACCAATGCCATCGAAGTAGTCACGCTGAAACAACGTGATGTCAACTTCTGGAATGTCACGCAATGGCAGGAAAGTGGCCATAATCAAACCAAGCGGTAGGTGCAAAGAATACCGTAATTAGCAGTGCCACTCAGAACGACATTCAGCCTGTCTCCCGCCGTGGTATCAAACAAGCCCAGATCATTACTCATTGTCACAGTGTTACCAGAAGGCACCCGCAACCGTGGCGTCAGATTGCCACTGGCGCCCGTTTGGAACCGCAGGGAGCATGGCGCATCAGCCGTTAGGGCCAGTCCCAGCACCCTCACCTTATAGCCGCTCACGGCAGTCACCACGTCAGCATTGCTGCTGGCCTCCACCTGACTACTCAGTAGGCCAAATGCCACCATGTCATGCACAGTGGAATACGGAGAACTGGAAGTACCACTCCCCGCCGCATTGATATAGGCATCATTGCCATTGGCATCACGACCGTAGAGAGGAGGCATAATCGTTCCCTGTTAATGCCGATTGTAACAAACCTATGGATCAAAGGCTCGTTTCACCTTGAAAGAAAAAGCTGTTCGATTTGGCCCTTCATTGGAAGTGTTCCAGGTGAAAGGATCAAGACGGTATTTGTAAGGCTGAGTGTCGCCGCCAATCCGGCTCCAGAAATAAGAACCATTAAGAGCGGACAATGCAGCATCAAGGGCTTGAGCATGGCTATCAGTTAAAGGGACGGTACTAATGTCGTAAGACTGCCCTCTTTGATTGATGCCATCGCTACTGATTTGCTCATAGCCATCACCAAATCCAGCACGCCTTATTCTCAGCGTAGCGTTACCCTGCACTGTCGCCTCATACGCTTCAGGAAAATAACGCTTTGCCGTAAAAGAAACAGTGTTTGCATTGGGGCCAATAACTTGCCACGACCATTGGTTTGGTTCTAGTCGATAGTAATATGGCACCTTGTCCATAAAGAACTGGGAAACGAACAATCCCCCTTCAAGACTGGCTAGCTTTTCGTCTAGTTTGGTGGCTGCAGCGTCTGATATGGGAACCGTCTTCACCTCATACTGCCTCCCCTCCTTGAATACCTCCTCTAGAACTGTGCCAGAAGATTGGGCGATGGTGAATACACGCGCTTGATATTCCTTCTGCACCGTAAGGCCATATTCCACTCCTAACGAAAGAACAACAGTCATTAGATGATGGCCAGCATAAAGACATTGGTAGGCTCACGAAACACGGCCTCCATCCCCATGATAGGACGCAGACCAGTCGTAGCAAAACCAGTTTTATCTCCATTAACAAGAACAGTCTGCACTCGTACTTGCAATTCATTGGTGTCATCAATCGGCACGTCAATGGACGGAGAAGTGACCTCTCCTACGCGCTCAAAATCGTCCGTAAGACGATAGCGGCGTTCAACGATGTAACTGGCGATACGTGGATCCTCTACGCTTGCTGCCCATACAGCCCCAGGCAGCACATTGGACAATGCCGTGTAAGGCAAAAACGATGGAGGCTGCCAAGTGATAGTAACGGTTTTCATTGTGCTTTAATTGTGAAGCTAATGTCGCCTGCTATTACGGCCAGATTGTCCGTATCGTGGCGTCGTGTGGCGGCCCGTTGAGCAGAGGCTGGACTGCCTTGTCCATTATTCACATAGGCATACTTGGCTTCGTCATAACGAATGGCCACGACTTCGTACGATTTGCTACTATCTTCCTTGACTGACTGCACCTTGTAAGCCCTAAACATTGAATCAGAGCGACCCCTACTGATTAGCCAGTTTTGCTGAGTGGTGGGGAGCAATGGGAAAGGCTGGGTGGTGGTAATAGTGCGGCCAACAATAGAGGCAATCGGGAGTCGTTGTGCCACGCCAGTGGTGCCATACGTCCATAGGTCGTAATTAGTTAGTCCTGCGGGAAGGTCGCCATCAATGACGATTGAAGAGGCAGATGCACTAACAATTCGTCCTCCAAAACGAGAACCATGTTTCAATGGATCGGCAATCAATATGGGATCACCTGGCAAAAGCAAGGCCCCTTCGCTAGCCAGAGAGAATGATGCAGTTTCACCATTGGACAAATTGGATGCAAGGAAGTGGCGACCAGCACGCTCGGCTTGTTCAATAGTCGTCGCACCAAAAGCACGAATTTCAGCCAGGCGATAGCCATAGCGAGCAATAGCCTCACGATCCTCAACCAATACTTTCTTTTCAGTGTAGAAATCGCGTTCATCGTTATAGCTAACCTGCACTGCAGTTTGCCTTGCCGGTCGTGCTGTGCCTTCATAACGAAAACATGGACTACTGACTTCCCCATCGCTCTCCTCCTGCAGCACATTGGCTTCGGAAAATAGCTTAAAATCAGCATCATTCACCACATCATCAACGGTGACAAAAATAGAATTACCAGCATAAAACGCTTGCGCTTGGAACATTGACGCTACATTCTGCACCACTTCATAAGCATCACCATTGCTGTCTAAGTAGCCATTAAAGCGCACGTTGTAACGGTCACAATAATCAGCCGCTTTCTTAAATGCAGCCAAGCTCGCGTTGTTCATGGTAATACCAGGCTGATTGACCACAGTACCAGTGCCAGCCAAAGTGTAAGACCGTCCGCCAAGGCCAAAGCGAGGATTGGTCAGCAAGTCAAGCAATACATAGGCTGGATTGTTGCTGTATTGGTAGGTGACATTAAGAGAAGAATCAATGGTGGGAACAATACGACCTTCTGCCAACACGCCAATTTGAGGGATGCTGGTAAAGTCAGTGGTGTTAAACTCTAGGGCCAATAAGGCAGACATTGGATACAGTAGCCTTTCGTCCCATTCCACATCAGCACTCACCCATTGAAAATCCCCCTTAAAGAAGTTTGTCTGAGTGGAGCTTGTTTTGCCAGTGGTGATGTCAGTTTCTTGCCCTTCAGGAATTGGTGGGTCCAGCCTCTGCACGGCAATGGTGATTGGCATGGCACGATCCGTACAATCGTAAGTGATGGTGCGAATCTTTGTTGATAATGCTGGGCCAGGCTCATAATGATTGTCTTCACGAAAGTTTGCTCCATTGGCTTGTAAAGTCATCTTCCAGCCAATCGGTAGTTGCGCCAAATCCCCGCCATTGATAGGAGCGTAAGAGATTTTGGTGGTCACGTCTCCATTGGTATTCAAGCCAGTGGTTCGCGTGATCTGCTTATACACTGGCCCATAGCGAAATCTCAAACGAATGCGATCTGCATACTTTTGCGTGAAACTACGAAGCGTTGGTGCGAAATTACCGGCCAAAAAGTCCTGCTGTACTGGTATGTGAAAACCAGCACTTTTAACTAGCGTGATGTAATCCCCAGAAGATGATTGATTGCCGTCAACAAATTGTGCGTTATAACCTGCAAAGCCAGAGAATCTAGCGCCATTGACATAGACATTATCGGCAATGGCTCCAATGCCAACAAAGCCTTTAATGGGACCTTCTGACACAAGGCCAAGCCAGTAGCCTTTATTGTCGTCCGAAACATAGGATGACAGCACTGGCATACTACGCATTAAGTAGCGGCCATACAACACTGGAATGGGCACGCCTTGAGCAGTGGTATCTGCTGCACGATCAAACACCACGGCATCAGTGTCTTTACGCTCTCCAGAGCTACTGGTTTTGCGTTGTGGCACTCCAGGGGCAATGGCTTGCACAATACCACCAAGGACCATGGAGGAGCCAAGCGTGAATAGTCCGCTTTTGACTAAAGCGGCAATAGTGCCAGACGCTGCTTGAGCTAAAAATAGCGAAGTTGTGACAAGGGCTGCACCAATAAGTATCTTGCCAAATGCACTGTTAAAGAATCCTCCGCTTGCTGCACCGCTAATGATTGGCACCAATACCATTTCGGAGCATTGCATTGACAGTTGGCCGTATTCAATACCGTCCTCCCAATGGTTAGTTAGTACCTTCCAATAGATGCCATGCTCATGGCTAACTGTTAAAAAGTTGCGAAAGCCAGGTACCAAAATAGACAATGCCTGCATTGCCTCTTGTGGTGTGCAAACATTCAAGCTATGTTCAGCTCCAAAGCGTTCACCAGCAATGCCTTTAAGAAGGATTTTCATTTTTCTCCAATCTTCTCAATTCGCAAAAAACTGCCGTCTTTGCTCAGTATTTCCACTGTATCAGTGGCAACAATGTAGACGATGGAGGGAATACAAAGGAACTTGGCCATTTGCAGGTCTTGCTCACTAAAGCCTTGTCCCCCTTCAGGATGGCTATGGTAAAAGCCTTCCACGTCATAATCAATCCATACCATAGGATCCATCTCAAATCGCTTGGTAGGCCATAGAGAAGTATTGACACACCTAATGGCCATGCCTCCTGAAAGCACGCCACAAGCCTCTCTGGGGGCCTCATCTTGGCCGTGTTTGGCAATGTACTTAAGCAGATCTAGCGTGATCTCCATGGTCCTACACTTGCGCAGTGGGAAAGCCACCAAATCGTAGCCTCTGGTTTGCATTGCCAAATCGACGCTGGCACGCTTCTAAGCTCTTGTTGCACGTTGATTCACCAGCGGGTTCCGCCCCTGCCCATTGGCACTCTGGTCCGCGATATACAAATGGACAATAGTTGGCATAGATGCGACGGCGAGGAATGGCGATTCCTTCATTGTCAAACACTGATGCCAATTCCCAAGTGATTGCTAGTTTAGTTTCCTCTGCCTTGCGATTGATAAACCATTCGTCTGGCGCATGATGGGCATTGGCATCATAAGTAGCTTGTACCGCACCATTCCCCACTCGTCGGACAAACTTTGCATAAGTAGATAGGCGCACAAAACGAAATCCGAGGAGGTCATCATAATTTTCCGAAAGAACAGTGAAAGCCCGATCAACATTGGCAATAGTGAGCGATGGAGTGGGAAGGCGATTGCTGCCAGTCAGCTCAAAGCCAGTGGCTGATATTGGTACTGGTAGGTAGGTGCGTAATACATTGTTGTCATCCACGTATTCAATGGACTGGCCGCCAGATTGCTCTGGGCTCACAAGGTATTGAATGGCTGGCCCCACTCCCGGAAACACAGCAGATCCATCAACAATGAACAGGTCTAATCGCGTGTCTTCAACAAGACTACGAGCTTCGTTGATGATGCCACTAGGCGCAAGCGTCATTGGCGATATAGTGCGCCTCCTGGCCGTTGTTCGTTAAGGATAGCTTGCTTAACGGCTTTATCCAGCACTCCAGCGAGCTTATTGCCTTGATCGCCAGTGATTTGCGACTCTGCGGTGGTACCAGTGGAAGAATTGTTGATGACAACATTGATGGGACTATTGTAAGTGGATCCTACGCTTCCACGTAAGTCCACTGGCACAGCGCGATTGTTGGGCATGGGGATAATGGCTTCGTTGTAACGCCCTTCACCAATGAGACCCAGGGTGGGACCAGTGACAATTCCACCATTTGCAAACTTTTTGACACCTTCTCCGCCTTGTGCTTCAGTCATAGGCGCTATGCCAGAAGCATTCATAAGCCATCCCACTGCTTTGCTCACAAGAGCGCGAGTCATTTCATTGATAATCGCATTGGCAAGTTGCTTAAAGGCATCTTGTAGCGTTTTTACGCTGTCTTGAACGTTCTTAGTGAAATTGCCCCAGTCCGTGGCCACATTAACAATGGTGGATCCAAGGGTGGTATTGATTGATTCCCCTAAAGAAACAAATGCTTGCTTCATGCTGGTCAATCGCTCCGCTTGTGCTTTTTCCATTGCTGCCATCCTTGCCTGCTCCATTGAATACCCTTGATTGACGTATTCTTGAACCATTGTTTCCATGCCGGGAGCAGTCACCGCTAGCTTCTGCTGCGCACGAATCTGCTCAAGCTCTTGAGAGAAAGTGATTTGCGATTGAAGCGTGGCAAGCGAACGTGCCATTTCTTCGCTAATGTTCCTCTCAATTTGCAGGCGTTTTGTTTCGCGCTCCACCCCAACAGACAGAGCGAATAGTCCCAACTGATCCTGTAGTGACGTTTTATCTTTGAGGCTAGATCTATCCCGCTCAATCATTACAAGTTCTTCCTGTAATTGAGCTTGTCGAGCACTATCCTGAAGGGCTTGTGTAGCCGCTTTTTCGGCAGCCTTTGCCAGTTTTTCTCTTTCCGCAGAGCTAAGTTTTTGATAGAAAAGCTCTAATCCCGCACCCGTTTTAATGTCATACAACTGCTTTCTAGTATTTTCGTCTCTAGCTTTGGCTTGAGCGCGAATTGCCGATAATTCTTCATCGCTTGTTGTTTGCGTGAGCCGCAATACTTGTCGTTGTGTTGCTACTTCAGTGCGCAAATCATTTAGCTTTAAGCGCGGGAAAGTGCGCTTAGCAACTGCATCAAAAGCCTCTTGCGTTTTTTGCAAATCACCCAAACGACTGAGTTCATTTATTGACGCCTCAAGATCCCTAGACCTATTGATCTGCCGCTCTAATTCCCTAGTATCCACGGAGAAAGTGGTAGGCAACATTTGAGGCGCCTGCGCTAATCCCGCCTGGGGGGCTCCATCTACTTGCATGGCCATGGAACCAGCGGGAGCTTGTAATGCCGCAGTTGCTGCGCCTTGTGGACGCACGGGAACTGATTGAATTGCACTATTGGCCATCAAATGCAATGCCTTCATCGTGCCCTCTGGGGTCATCACTTCAATGACATACCCACCTGCCCCTGTATTTCCAAGGTTTTTAGAGAATCGAGCGCCACCAGTCAATGTGATTGGACTTCCTGCTGGAGTACCAAAGTCAATCCCTCCATGAAAAGATCGACCAAACAAATTGCGTGGACCATATTGGCTGGTAACTCCGTACTTGCTTGGCGGCTCACCTTTTACACGAAAATAACGATCAGCTTGTGCAGCAGTAATTGGCCTTCCATCTCCCCATCGAATGTCTAAATGTGCGCCCGTACTGTCTCCTGTATTTCCAGTGCGTGCCACCATACCCTGAGTTTGGGTGGGTCCATAAGGAGCAGTGGCACCTGTCACGTCAGAAAGATTGCCACGCATGGCTTTGATTTGCGCATTCATCACGTCAATTTGATACTTGCCGATCGCTTTTGCAATCTCTTGTATCTTTTCCCACGTATTAAGACGCACTCGCTCCATTTCCTTCTGCATTTCAAGCAAGGACACTTGGAAGCTCCGTTGCTTTGCTTGATTGTTCGCAGTGGCCTCGTCTCTCGTGCGAATATAGTCAGCCAATGCAGACATCATTTCCGCTTTGGCGCCATCTTCTCCATCAATCAACTTTCGGTAGCGATAATCCGCTGCATCAATATCCAACTGTTGCCTTGCCCGGTAAATCTCTACTTCCTTCCTTGCATTATCAGCACGTCGCCTAAACGTTTCGTCGTCAATTTCACGAGTGAGATCACGCTGTCTTTTCAAGATGCTGTCATAGGATTCACGCAGCTTCTTGAGCGACTCTTCACTCATTCCTCCAGGGCCAATGTTATCCCTAGGTCCGCCAAAAACATAAGGAGTTTTGGGCTCAGCCGTGTCAATTCCTTGCTGTCCTTTGACAAAACGAGAAGCAGCGCCCAGTCCTTTGACAATGCCAGCAGGAATGAAAAACATAATCTTTGACAAAGAAGTCAAGTCAGAAACTATGGACGCAACATTTCTGGCAAACTCTCTTAGATCCTCTTTGTTGTCACGCAGAAATGCCGTAAAGCCATCAATAATGGTCGTGAAAGTGTCTTGTAACTGAGCGCCAGGACCAAGCACAATTTCCCCTAAGGCAAGGGAGAAGGATTCCATTGCCTTTGTCATACGCTGCCCAGCGTATTCCGGTGCTGTTTCTAGGGCCTTAGCAAAGTTAGCGTAATCGGTGTAATTTTGTTTGGCAAACTTGACAAATTGATCAATGCCAACAGTGCCAGCTTGCAAGGCGTCTTGTAGCTCTTGAAAGCTCATTTTGTTCGCCTTGGCAAACTTGACGACGGCACCGGGAAAACGCTCACCCAACTGACCGCGCAGTTCTTCGGCCTGCACTCCGCCTTTGCTCAAGATCTGCACAGTGGCTCTCATTGCCCCTTCAACGTCCTCAATGCTTCCGCCGGTAGCGGCAACAGCGAGAGCTGTCCCTTCAAAAATCTGCTGAGTGTCGGCCACTGACATGCCAAGCTCAACCGTATTAGCTCTTAATTGCGTAAAGAACTTTGTAGTTTGCTGCAATGGCATGAATAGCTTTTTACTAGACGCTGCAATGGCATCTTGCGCCTCACGAAAATCCTTGCTTTCGATAGAAGCCATGGCCAAGCCACGCTGTAATTTCAGTAGTTCCGAATACTGATTCGCAACAGCACTTGTAGCCGCGACAAGCTGGTCAGCCGTTTGGCCAATGGCAGCACCAGTGAAAGACCCAGCAATACCTCCCGTAAGACCGCCAGCAATGCCTCCCAAGGCGCTCAGCGGACTTCCAGCAAGGCCACCGCCATAAAGCACAGCACCAGCCGCAGCGCCAAGCCTATCGCCCATTGGAGTGGGTTTCCGTGAGATGCGATCCATCTGCCGCTCAAGGCGTTGCATCTCCTTAGTGGTTTTTGTGAAGTCTGCTAAACCTGGGGCCAGAAACTCCAAGTTCATCTGCCTTCGCTCTAATTGAGCACGCAATGATGCAATGGATCCCTTTTCGGCAGTGCTTTCCCTGACGGTCAGTTCAAGCTCCCTGCTTGTACGAGCCAGTTTCTCCATTTCAAGAGTGGTCTTGGTAATCTCTTTCTGATATTTTTTCCACTCGTCTGTCTCAGGCTTAATTTGTGATGCCTCAATCTGTAGTGCCTGCAGTTGCTTGCTCAGCCGCGTTAAAGAACCTTCCTCAAAAAATTGCCCGCTAGCTCGCAAACGTTGCACTTGGCTAATGTTTTGAGCCCGTTCAATTTCCCCTTGCCGGAATCCAGCATTGCTTGACAGCCTCTTAAAAGCATTGCTATTGATTGGCACCCTATTGATTTTTCGTTCAACTGCTGCAAGTTGTTCATAAAGGCCAACAATGTCTTCTATGACAAACTGATTCCCGCCTACATGCTGCCTTCTCTTAAAAGAGCCCAGCGTCTGTCCAGACAAAGCCCGTAAATTACTCGGGTTGGGACCACTTGGCGCTGAACCTCCTAAGCCTGCTCCTCCGCCGCCTCCACCGCCTCCGCCTCTCATAGCGGCAGACACTTGTGCAGCCACTTTCTTGGCCGCCGCTACGGCCTTAGAGGCGCCACTGGTGATGCCATCTGCAAGCCTTTCGGAAAAGTCCTTACCAGCTTCCTCTCCATTGTTGGCCAAGGTTTTTCCAGATGGCTTCAGGGCATCGTCTAAACTGCGCTCTAATTGGCCTTTTTGTCCAGTGAGTTGACGAACAAGAGTTTCTACTGGAATGAAAAGTTTAGAATTGGTGCCAAGCTGGTTTCGGATGGATTGCTGCATTGCTTCTGGCAGCTTCTTGACAAATCGGCCAATACCCACTTCAAACCCTTTCAAGGCACGCTCATTGGCCAAGCCAGTAATATCAAGAGGCAAGTTTTCGATACCCGCTTGACGAATGGCCCGACGATAATGCCCAGGCCGCATCGTTACACCAGCAAGACGATCGCCCAGCTCCAATAAAGAACGATTTTGAGCTTCAACTGCTTTGACCTCAGCTTTTAACTTGGAAATGTCTGGCGCATTGAAGCGTCCACCCGCAGTCAAATCGCTAAACGCCATACGCGATGCGGCTGTTTGTCCAGCAGCAGGCAGTAGCCTTGTAACGGTTTTGTCCGAAACCATGGCGCCTTCAGTCTTTGCCTTGGCTACTTGCTTATATGACTGAGCGAGATCATCAAGCACTTTTTGCTCAAGATGCACAATACCAATAGCTTTTAATTGAGCCCGCATTTGAGCTTCACGCTCTTGTGGCGACGGCTGAGCAGGTCCCCATGGGTCAGGGACTTTTCTTGGCGGCGCTGGAGCAGTGAACCAAGACGCAGATAAGTCTGGAGTCCGCATTGCTGCATTTGCAGCTTGCCGACGACGACCTTGTGGAATGTTTGCCGGATCCATCGCCGCAGCCACTTCCTTGGCTAAGTTGCGGGCTGCCGTAATCGCCTTGTCGGAGTGCCTATTGATACCAATAGCAAGACCATCAACGATGTCACGACCATCGGCTTCTGTTTCCTTGGATGGTGATTGAATCTTGAGGACTTTTCTTAGCTCTCTCAATGTTTCTTTTCCCAAGCGTTCCGCCGCTTTAGCTGCTGTTGTGTTGCCAGCGGCCAAAGCATTAGCAAGCCCAACGATTGCTTGGTCTCCGGCATCGCTAAAACCCTTGGCAAGCGTCTGCCGTAGTTGCTCGTTTGTTGGCTTGGAAATACCCGCCAAGCCAGAAACATCAACGCCTTTGCGTCCGGCTAAACTAACCAGTTCTGTTAGCTCGGCCTTTCTCAATCTGGCAGATTTGCTAATTTCTACAAGTCTTGCCTTAACAACTTCTATGCCAGCGGGGCCTAAGTCTTTAACCTGAACATCAATAACGCCAGGCTGGCCAACCGCAGACTGAAAAGCATTTTCAAACTGCTTAGCTTGCTGCTGAGCAACTTTCTTGATTTCAGTAGACGGCAGCGCCTTTTGTAATGCCGCTGGCGTAAGAGCAGGCATGGACAATTCCATGCTTGCCTTGATCTGATTCTGCTTGAAATAAGCAATGGTCTGGCGAAGGTGCCGTTGCTTCAGGTCAAGCTCTGCATTAAGAGCCTTTAGATTGGATAGGTCAACAGTTGGGACAATCGCCTTCCCAACCTGCTGATGCAAGCTCTTGATTTCACCCTCAACCTTAGAGGCATTGGTTGTGAATAAAACTTCGTATGCCGCGTTAGGCACAATCAGCCTCCCCTAAGGCGCCGCTTTCTAACTGCGGCAATCGTTGTTTTCATTCTAAGCAATACTGGTAAAGTCCACGGTCTTCCTGGCACTGGACGACCTAATCGCCCAAACAGCTTTGGCGTGTAACCATCATGCACAAACAAGGCATAGTCCCTTTTTCCATCACCTGTCCATCGAAACAATGTGGCATCAGGCATGTCAAAACGCTGCTGACTGGCCTTTAAGGCTCCTAAGTCGTGAATGTCCCGTGGCGAATATGGCAAGTTGCCTTCTGCAGACAAATGATCGCCATTTTCTCGCAGCGTGCCTGTAATACCAGGAACAATCTTTGGCTTCCCCCCTGGGCGGACAACGCTTACACCCTCTGGCCGATTGTAGTCATACTTAAGCTCAAATGCTCCCTGAAACTCCACACTCACCCTATCCATCAATTCCTTAAACACTTCGCTAGGCAATGAAATGACACTAGCGATGGCTCGCATGGAATCATAATTTTGTCGTGCCATTATTGAGACAATTCCGCACCTATTAGTCCTACGATAGCAGGCGGAAGTCTATGGTTTTTCAATGCCCATTGCAGAGCTTCTTTTGTTTCGCTACTGATGGCATTAGGCTTGTCCTGCTCAAATGGCAAATAATCATCCACTTTTGCACGGGTTCCCTTGCCAGCCAATGCTCCGACAACTGTCACAGCCAGTTTTGCTGTGCTCATACTTTGTGCATTGATTAGCCTTTGCTGTTCAGTGCTGGCCTGCTCCAGCATTGTTCGCAACAATCCAACTGGCACCTTCCCAAACCGTTCCGCATAAAACATGGGATCAGCAATGGAAAGGGCTTGTATGCGGCAATATAACGCAGCCCAATCCGTAGACTGGGCCAACGTTTCTTCACAGTGTTGCTCTAGCCGCTCTAGCCTTGTTCCTTTGGGGATTCTTCATCCTCTCCATCAGTGGCTACAGCGCCCTCCTCTTTGGCCATGAAAGCCTCCACAGCGTCAAGCATGGCCTTAGTGAGCTTACCGGTATCAGCAGTGCTCCAGTCGGGCGTGGCGGTCCATTCCGTGCCTTTTTTCACCTCCCCTCGATTCTGGAAGAACTTAGTCACCAGTTCTTCAAATTGCTCTTGAGCCGATGGGAGCAAAGTGAACAGCGCTGCAGCCTCTTCGGTGAAATCGCCAAGGGCCTCTTGACGTTCAGGGCCATCAGTTTGCAGCAGGTCAAAAGCATCGTCTTCACTGATGCCTTGCTTAGCCGCAATACGACGGGCCAAACGAATGGCCTTCATTGAAAATTCAGCCCGTTTCTTGTTTTGGGCTTCCCGCAGCCACAGTTCTTCTGTGAGCCAACTGCCATAACTACGAAGCCTCAAAGCTCCAGCAATGTTGGCATACTTAGGACTGCCAACCAAGAAAAACTCACTGTATTGGCTCATGGAAAATCAAATAAGCAGCGCAAGTCTAGCGTTAAGCACACGACAAGGCATGGGGTTGGCAATAGCACGATGGGGCAAGGCAATGATTAGCTTTTCCCCTTTCCATTGCACCACCACTTTCTCTGGGCAATCGCTCATAAAGCACGCCAAGCCCGCGACAAGACGATCCTCCTCTTTTCGTACATTGAATAGCCATGATTTCCCGCATTCACTTTGCAGCATTTTCATGGCTTCAACACTGACCTTACTTGCGTGTCTGGAATGGTAATGCGATATTGGCCATAGGCAACGTCTGTTTCAGGCGATGGAGAAAAGGTGGCATCAGGAAATGCTCGCTCCAATCGACTGGCCGCTTCATCAAGAGCATTAGTGCCACCACTGTAGTTCACAAGCATAACCACCCATGCCATGCGGCTCACTACAATACCCACGCCTGCCACTGGTGCGCGTCTTGGGCTATCCTCCATCGTCACTTCCAGGCCCTGCACCTTCCAGTCTGCAGGCACCCCTTGAGTGCCAGTCATATACACTGCTGGAATGGTCTGGCCATTAGGCAGGGTGTAGGTGCCGATAAGATTTGGCGGACAGCTAAGGATGGCCTCTAACTTTTGTCGCAGTTGCAGATTGTTCACAATAAAAAGCCTCCCACTATGGGGAGGCTAGCAGGAAAACAATGGAAAGGGCAGTCAGGATCAAGTGTTGGGGGCAGTCGGGATGATACTGCCTGAGCTGGTGACAGACTGATGGATGCCATACCGGCTACGGCTAATCAGATCAAAAGTCACTTCGACAAGGTTGTCCGCAGGATAGCTTTCGTTGTAATTCATCACGCGAGACACACCAGCCACACGGTCATAGTAGAACGTAGTGCCAGACGATCCAAGCTCTTTGCTCATTTCAAAGTACACTTCAGCGTTCTTGTCATAACGAGACGCTGTGATGACTTGGAATGCTTCGTCAAAGCTATTCGGCACAAACGTGGTGCCATCCACATCCTTTTGGAAATAGGAAGTGACGGAAACAGTGAGACCAGCAGTGACAATCACGCTATCGGAGAAACCACCACCGCCAAGCAGGTAAAACTCGGTATTGCCATCATTGAAGGCAATGCTGGCCGTAGTGGCAGCCTGGAGGGTGTAGAGCGTGGGAGCACCACTGACAGTGAAGGTGGCGCCAGATTGAGTGATGACGGGGCGGGCAACTCCCGCAACGGAACCAACACGCAAGATAACGTCTTGGCTCTTAACCAGTTCAGTCGGATGGAAGAGCATTGCCTTAAAAAGAAAGGAGGAGAAAGAAAGTGGTTAAGCGTTCAAGACGCTTCCTTTACCAATCAGTCTAAACACACCTCTGATTGGTTGTCCTAAGAACTGCCAATAATGTTCAACAAGTTGCTCATTAGGCAGCAATTCAAATCGCCCTTCCCTGCCATTGATTGTGGCTTTTGCTGATGCACCCGCACTAACTCCAGAAAGAGCCAATGGGCTGGTCAGACGCCCCTCCATATACACGGCAGTTTGATCAGCTCCTAAGAGATAGTCATACCGTGGATTGTTCTTTTGTCGTAAAGTGGCGTAGTACACCACTCCACTAGAAATGGGGCGATAGTTTTGAGTGAATGGATCTAGCGCGTAGCCACTAGCTACTTCCCAGATGAGGGTGGCATTTGCTAGTGGTGAAAGTCCGTTCACATGACAAAACCAATGGTGGAAGAACAACTATTGAGCATCCGTAGATACTCTTGTCCGTATTGAGTGGCCTCCAGTCCCTTGCCATAGACTTTACCGTCAGTGGCTCCAATTTGTGCTCCCATTTGCACAAGTTGTAGGGCAATGATGTGAGCAGCTAAATGTTTAGTGGCGCGATCAGTTTGATCGCCAAACACGCCTTCGCTCACATCAGCAGAGGCTTCTGCAATAGCGCCAAGGACAATCCCCGATGGATGGGGAATGAACTCAGGAAACCTCTCCAGAAATCCAGAATACGTGACCATTACGCACGACCTTCGCTAATTGCAGCACGACGCTTGACGATTGCATTACGCACCCTCACGCGCCCTTCTCGTTTTTTCCAATCCAGCAGCAAGTCTTCATCATGGATGAGTTCAATGGTCCGCAGTGCTTCGGCAAGAGGCAGATTGGCAAGGACATTGAGATCGGTGGTCACGTCAGCAATAGTTTCCGTTTCGGCCACTTCTTCAATCGCTCCAATTTGCATCAAACGCTTCACCTCTGAATTTTGACGGGCTTGTTGCCATGCCTGTTCGGGCACGTCAGTATTGAGACCAGGCGCCAGTTGTACCAGCCCCTTTTCTACAATCACGCCAAACCCGCCTTCACGGGGAGGATTCTCAAGTTCGGGGCGATAAGCAATCAGCATTTGTTTGAGAAAACAGTCACCAATTAGCTTAACGCCCCTTCCATGGATCAGGCGCTACGTTGCACGTAGACAACGCTCTTCGGGTAGTAAATTGCCACACCACCCACGCGAGCATGAGCAGGAACAATGAACTGAAGATTGCGCTGCTGAGGCGGGAACAGTTCCAGAGGCTGCGAAATGTGCAGTTGGAGCTTCTCGGGATCGCGCTTGTAGAACACCATCCGGCGAGTGTTGAGCTTACCCGTGGTCTTGCTGCTGTCCAGTTGCAGGATGGGCTCAACGTTGCGGATGTAGGGATTGGTGCGCAGGAAGTATTCCAGAACCGTGAGGTCGCTGGAATCGCTGTTCCGAGTGGAGGTCACTCGCTGATAGTCAGTCCAAGGCAGAAGCAGGGTGTCGGGCTGCTCCTTCATGTTGGAACCATTGACAATGGCGGTGGAGCCATAGTTCAGCAGTTCCAGCATTTCAGCAGTGGTGATGCTACCAGTGTCAAACCACTTATCAGCAGTCACCACGTCAACCGTGGGATTGTTGAAGAGGCCGGTGAGGTTGGTGGCAGTATCACCAAACATGGCAATGTCTTCCACTTTCTCCTCATAGGCACGACGCACAGCCTGAGCGCGACGCTGCTCAAGAGCAACATTCGCCATTTGGGCGGCACGCAGTTCCTGCACGGTGTAGCCAAAGCTACCACCAATGGAGCGGAAGTAGATCGACTTCTCCACTTGGCTCACGTCAGACCGGGGGAGGTCGTCAGCATTGTCAGCAATGAAGTCAAACTTGCCAGTGCTATCCATCACCCGATAAGTGAATTGCTGAGCGCCAGGGCCAGCCTCACTCGTAACAGGCAAGATGGTGGGGTATTTGATGTCGGCATAGGCCGTTTCAAACACTTGCGGGCGGATGTATTCCAGTTGGCGCTGGAGGAACAGTCCCGCGTCGTCCATACGGTAGTCAGACATGGTTTCCTCAGGCGTTAGCGGTAAGGGTGAAGTTGGGACCATTCAGGTCGAGCACCGCCAGTCCACTGCCAGTCGTCCGAGACAGATAGGCAGCATTGGAGAGCAGTGCAGTACGGCCACTCACGGCAGAAGCCGAGAATTGACCGGCATATTGCACGCCAGAAGCGGTGTGAATGACACGCACGGGAGTAGAAGGATCCACGGCCCCATGGACGTAGACAACGGCAGCGCCACGACGCAGCACATTCATCAGTTGACGATCTTTGGCACCAGGACGATTGTTTGCGTCACGGGCAGTTTCGTCAACGTAGGTGAGAATGTTCAGGCCGACGACGGTGCCAGACACGCCAGAAATCGTGCGGGCAGAATCAGCAACAGTGCTGCCACTGTTCCAAACCATCAGGTTGCCAAACGCAACTACGCCAGAAGTTTCATTGACATAGGAATCAATGACTTTCGGGCGAGCGTCAGCCAGTTGGCCTTCCAGGAAGGCATCATGAGCAAGGGGATAGGTGGTCTGCACACCCCCGGCAATGGGAGTACCAGATGCAGTAAAAGAAACGGCCATGATCAGGCTCCTTTGGAAGCGGTGAGGGGACGGAGGTATGCCTTCTCCAGGGAGTCGCGGTAAGCAGCCGGAGGGGCAGTAACAGCCATAGAAGCCACCGCCGCACGCAGAGGACCAGTAGACGAATCAGTCCGGCCATCCAGAGCGATGGTGTCAAAAGCGGCTTGCACATAGTCGTCAGACCGTTCAGACAGGTCCATGGAATCACCACGGACTGCTTTCACGGCGTCAACCATGATTTCACGGGCCGACTTGCCAGCAAAGGCATAGGCACTGTCAAGAACAGGCTTGGCCTTTTCAATCAGAGCAAGACGATCTTCGACAAGGCTGTCAACATTCACGGCCTTAGCCGCTTCAAGATCAGCCTTCAGGGAAGTGTTTTCGGCAGCAAGAGCATCAGCACGACCTTCAGCAGCATCACACTGCCCTTTCATTTTCTGCTCCATTGCATCCATTTCCTCTTTGAGCTTGGATGCTTGGCCACACATTTCGTCGTACTGCTTCTTCATTGCCTCGTACGAGGTCTTTGCATCGGCACGTTCTTTGCCAATGGCAAGGGCAATGCCCTCACTCACTTCAAAGTCAGCACCATCAAAGACCACCTTGGCGGTAGTCATAGGGGAATCTCCAGAGATTAGGGATGGATCGGCGGCATCCTGACGGTCAAGATGCAATTTCACTTGCGGGCCTGCTCGCCCGGTTTTGACAACAGCTACGTGATTACCAATGATTTCCGTTTGGCGACCGTCATACGGTTCACCATCGGGAGTAGTGCCAGGGTTGGCATCAAAGGACACGCGATAGCCTGCGCTAACTTCCGTTGCATCACCACGCTGAATCTTGTCAATCAATTCTTGATCAGTGATCGTCATGATTGCCCGAACAAAGCCATTGTCGTAAACAATCTCAGAGCCAGTAAAGCCCTTTTGATAGTTTTTGGTGTTGGCACTATCCAGGAGAACAGGGGGATGTTCGTCCGTTACGCTCTTGCCCGCAAAGGAAGCAAGACTTTCAGGGAGCGCCACGTCTTCAGGGGCACGATATTCACGACGAATGGAGCCATCACCATTGGAATAGTGTTGCACTCCAGTTCGAGCGATAGTGGCATGAAGCCGCAGATAACCTTCAGGGGTTAGCTCATACCGCTCAATCGGCGCTACGTCGTACCGGAAAGAAGTATTGCTCATAAGGTAATGCTACGAAAACCAATGCAATCTCCAGTAGCATGATTCAGTGCTGAATCAAACTATGGAAAACGACCAAAGCAATCTGCTTAAAATGCCTCCCTTGCAACGGCGCACTGTAGTGGCTGAGCGCATTAAGCAAGCAAGGCTAAACAACGGTCTTTCGCAGCGTGACGTGGCTTCTATTCTTGGCATTAGTCAGTCTTCTTATTCCCGCATGGAAAGTGGATTGTTGGAGCCAAGTGCTGTGCAAATTGCCACACTTAGCGGACTGTTCACCATGTCAGTGCTATGGCTACTTGGCTACCCCAATTTCATTGCCCTGAAGATGCCCTAGTCTCCTCAATCTCTGCTTCCAGGTTGGCCATTACGTATGCCTTGGCCACTGCAATAGCCTCAAATACCAACATGCGATAGTGCTCCTCAAATTCAGGATTAGGCCGATCGTATTGTGGCTCCACATAAATGCACTCTTCCATTGGACGCCCATTGATAAACACTTCCTTAGTGACTGAGGCCCACCGAGTTGTGTCACGATGGGAATTAAGACTCAGGATTCGCAGGGCATCATTTAGGGTAAAGTCCTCGTCTTCTCCATCGTCCAGATAGTCGAGATCAGGGCTTTCCATGGTCAAGATGCTAGTGCCGTCATCTTAACCATCTTTTGTTTTGCTTTCTTGTTCACGAATGACGCGATTGGCCCATGCTCGTCCAGAATCTCCTCCCCACAAAAGCCACGCAATGTATCCAGCATCATTCTCCCCGCCGCCTTTGTTCTTTTCGTGGCGTGAGAAAAATGCCGCCATGCTTTTGATGGTTTCATAGCTAACGGCCTCTCCATTGGCCAAACTCGTGGCACGAGCGACGCCACTACCAATCCCTTGTTGGCCTGCCTCTTGCGTGGTTAGGCCACCTTTGTGGTACTTTCGACGTAACTCTAGACCTCGGCGGGCCGCAGCCTTGACGGACGATGGAGGGGCAAAGCTCGCCGCGTCAAGGCTCAGTCCTTTGGGCGGCCATTCTCCATGGACGGATCCTCTTCGGGATCCTCTTCTTCTGTGAGCGTCAGCACGTACGAATCCCAGTAAGCATCAGTCTTGGCTCCTTTGCTCATACCAGCTTCGGACAAGGCAATGGCAATGGCCTGGCGCTGGTTTTTCACCTTATCGCCAGTGCTACTTTTCAAAGTACCAGCCTTGAACTCCCGCATCACCTTGCGGATTTTGGCCGTACGTGCTTTCTTGTCCATTGTCAATCGTGTTTCACTCCTACAAAGTATAAATCATGGGCTATCAAGTTGGTCTCAAAACCAAAATAGCGAAAGTGGCTGCCCAAGCCAAATAATTCTGTAAAGTTTTCTGGAGTGAGATTACAATAGTATTCCCAGCCCTTTCCAATGGTCAAAGGACTGTCTTGTGGAGTGGTGCGTGATGTGCCGTGTTCAGGACGGCCAGTGGTGGCGCAAGTCATAATCACAAGCCCACCAGGACGGCACAAACGAATCATATTGGCGAAAGTTTCTTCCCATGCTGGATTGTGCTCCATGCACTCACACGAAATGACGCAATCGAAGCGTTCATCAGTGTCATACTTATCTCCATCGCAAACAACATCCACTCCAGGACCTTCACCCACGTCAAGGCCAATGTAAAGTTGCGGATCATCAAAAAACTGCCGCACTGTTCCATTGATATTTAGGCTTCCAACTTCTAGCACTTTGCTATTGGTGAAATAGTTGCCATACATGCCCTTGATGGCACGAATGAAGGACAGTTGAGCGGGATGGGCCATGGCGCTAGTATTGCTGCCTCAGTTTAATCAGTTTGTCAATAGATGGCAAGTTCTCCTGCTCTTTTGTTGGGACAAACAAGGCACGCTGTCGTTGCGACGCATTATCATCAGCATCACTCATGTAGTACACGGCAATGCTTTTTCGGAAGTGACCTTCGGGGCAACGTAATGGTGCTGGCAAGCCATGCCATGATTGCTGGTCAGTACGGAAAATAACAGCCCTATTGAAACGGCAGGGAATGGTAGACTCCAAGCGCAAGGGACGATTATTGATATGATCATGGCTCCATAGCTCCAAGCCACCTCCCCATTCATCTTTCCAATCTTCAGTTAAATAGACAATCAAATTAATGCGTCGCTGCAAGCCAGTTTTAGGATGGATGGAATAATCTTGATGAACATTGAGCTTCCCGCCAGTTCCATGAATATGCCATCCTCCACCATGAAGGCCAATGTCGCCAATCACATCAAAAGGCAAATTGACGAAAGGACCATCTTTCAATAAAGAGGTGAAAGTTTCGTACGTGGCTGCCGGAAATCTATCCCAATGGTTGCACGTTTTTTTGTTTTCCAGTGGATTGTCGTAATGAAGCCACATTTGGCTGTCGAATGGCGGAAACTCTTTCTCTAATTGTCTTGCAAGTTCCAAATGAAAAAAGTCGTCAATCACCCAATGGTCAAAGGGAGTAGTATGCTTCATTTATCGTGAAAAACAATGGGTGCAGTTTCAATGGGACCAAGACTTAAGAAGTCTCGGTAAAAGACCATGGCAGTGAATAGTCGTTCTGCTATAAAAGCAATTCCACGCTGATTGTATCCTTGTTGTTGCTTGAATTGATCTTCGTACCTGTTCCACAGTGGAGCACAAAAATCATACAAAAGCATGTCCATAAAAGGGTGGTACAAGGCTTTTGGCCCTCTTGCCATAAGGCATCCATGAAAAATGTTTTGCTGCCATACCTTGTCCAACTGTTCAGCAGACAATGGGAAAAGACCAGCACTTGCCGCTTCCATGGTCATTTCGTATCCCGGCAATCCGCCATGACCACCACGAAACTGCTGCTCCAATGAACAATTAAACTCCGCAGGACTTGGTATATACAATGTATACACATTGGAGGGTGCCAAGGCATCTTCCTGCCATGATCGACGATACTGGGCATTGCCGATCAAGGTTGTGTCGGGGCAGTCTTCAGTGAGCCTTAAAATGGTATTGATGCAAGACAGGTCGGCCCAGTATGCGTTATCAATAGACATGGGACCATTATCATACACCCAACCAGCACCGTCCATGCGGCGGGTAAGTTGTTCGGGCATTGCCCTCCAACGTTGTGCGCCACACAATACGGGCACGACAGTAGCCTCGCTAGACCACCTCACCGGCTCATTCAAGATGCAGCCAGCATAAATAGTCAGATCAGCGGTGATCATACACTTGCCTCTTTTGCCATAGTTCGTTGTAATTATTGGTGCCAGTCGCTCCAAGTCCAGTTAAATCGCCGCCACCCGCAGGCTTGCTCCAGGCCAGAATCGTACCATCAGGAAGCACAAAAGCTCGATTCTTTTGATCATATGCTTGAGTGAGTTCAAGGTAGTCCCCAAACACGTAATCAGCATCGCTTCCATGCCTAGCAATCGCTTGCCCTAGCAAGGTGGGACCAGTGGAGCACAATGGAGTGATGCCGTAATAATTGCGCTTACAGTTTTCTACAATTTGGCGAATAGCAATGGCCAAGGCATGGTTATTCGGCTGTGCGTATAAGACAGTGGTCGCACAGGCAAAGCTAGTAAAGCTAAATCGCTGAATATCACGAAATGCCAAAAACTTGATGCGATCACCAATCTCCACTGCATTGGCAGCCCTAACGCCAATGTCAAAGTACCATCCACCAATAGCATTGAGAATACAAAATCGTCCGAGATCGGCTTTATATGAATAAGGGCGCAAAGTGTCAAAAGCCCACAGCACTTCTTCGTCGTAATGGCTCTTGATCAGTTCCCTTAAGGCTTGTCGCCCATAAAGCTTGTAATCTGCTCCAGAAAACACATCTTTGACAGTGTTAGTGGCATATTGCAGATAAGGGGAAAGCTCAAGACTGTCATCGTCATTGAGAAAGATTTGCGAAACTTGCATCAGCCCAGCCTCACAGGAGTACCAAAACCCTTAAACGCTGGAGCCTGTTTTGCCGTCAGGCAGCGATCAACAATAGCAATCATTTGCTGGGCGATAGTGTCCCAGTTATAGGCAGGATCAGTGGCCTTCTGATAGCACCATTGGGCAGTGTTGTGCAGTTTTCCACGATCTTTACAGTATTCAGCAAGAAGCTCGGCCATGCTTGCTGCAGATGGGATGGGACGTTCCAGGCCATAAGCCTTATCAGTTTCAGCTTCTAGACAATCAATGCGTGGCACATCACTAAAAATCTCTTTCAGGCTTGTGTGATCAGGAACAAGTTGGGCAATACCAGCGGCGGCGTGCTCAAAATTGACCAAGCCCCAACCCTCGGCAATGCAAGTATTGACGCCAATATCAGCAGCATTATATGCCCGATTCAAGTCTTCAATGGACAGGCAGTTGTTGACGCTGAAATTGTGATTGGTGAGAATCAGGCGGCCAGTGGGATCATAGTCATAATCTCGCGCCACTCGATTAAATAGGGGAATAATGTCCCACCCTTGATCCTTGACGCCCATGTGCAGCCAGAGACGGGCTTGAGGAAACTGCTTAGCAAAACGAATGAAGCCCTTGATGGTGATGTCAATACGCTTGCGTGGCTGATTCCGATTGCCATTGAACACCACAAAATCATCCTTGGCAATGCCAACTGCACGTCGCGCCTCGTCCCTATCCATCGGGAAGAACTTAGTCTGATCCACACCATGAGGAATCACATCAATGGTGCCTTTGTATCCGGCTTTCTCAAGCTCTTGTTTGCCAAATTGAGTGTAGGTGCCAAGGCCGTCTAGCCCATCAAGATGGGCCATAAACTCTGGGAAAATGCCATAAGAGTCAATGGGCGAATAACCATAGACCTTCATCGGCAGTTGGTCTCGCAGTGGCTTTAGCGCCTGCAACAGCGGAGGGATGCACCACAGATCGTTGGTGATCCAGACCAAATCCGGCTTGATTGCTGCCGCAAGTTCAGCAATGCGATGGGCGCCAAAAGGATCAGGGCCACCAACACTTGCCGGATACATCAGACAATGCTGCTGCATGGGCGATGGATCACCATGCCAATTCACGGCAAGAGCATGGATTTCGTGCTTTTCCTTGAGCCGAGGAATAAGCTCTTCTGCTACTCGCCCAAAGCCAGTTTGAGCGCCAACGTCTCCGCAATACAGAATCCGTGCCACAAAAAACGAATAACTGCCATCATGATAGTGACAATTAAGGCATTTGCGAGCGGTAGTAACGAATGGTGCAGCGGCATCTTGCCCTGCAGGCGCACCGTTGTCCAGGCATTGGCAATGCACCTAGTGCTACGATTCCTGCTGCCGCATAACGTAGGCAGTCATCACAATGCTGAGCCTGTGGGTCCAAAATGCGCCTCATAAGAGAATAGCCTTGTTTCTCTTGGCGAATGGTCGTACCAGTCCAGTAGGATCCCCTGACGCTATCGCCATAGAGGCCAATGCGAGCCAAGGCCATGGGCACTGATACGCGCTGCTCCAGTAAGTCCTTGGCAAAGCCTTCCAGATAGCGATACTCCTCCCGCAGCCGCCACCCCACTCGCCCCCACGCTGCAGCATCCATCCCCTGTCGCCCTCCATTGCCCACCAAAGCCGCTTGGATGTGCGCTCGTTTTAGCTCTGCCCGTACTTGCACTTGCCATTGCTCTAGCGTGAGACGACCTTCTGCCAATCCTGCCGTTAGGTCGCGCAAGTCGCTTTTGGTGCGATTGATTCGTCCATCAACAATGGCTTCAACAGTGGCCCCACTCAAGAAACGACCATTCGCGGCGCGATACCGTCCAGTGCGCGGATCATAGGACCAATCTTCATCCAGCCTTGCGCTAAGGACTATGGCCTCAGAAAGTAATGACGCGGGAGATAGCTCTTGCATCATTGCTGCTGCGGATCAAGGTCAGTGGCCTCCAGAAGTGTTTTGTAACGCTCTGGGGCCTCTTGTTTCCATTCCTCTAATGCCGCCTTAATGTCAGCTTCTTCAATGATTGCCGCTTCATCAATTCCGCCAATAATGGTGCCTTCCACTTTCAATGGATCAATAGCATCTACTTTGCTGCTAACCATCTTTGCCGGTCCCTTGCGGTCAGGGTTGGGATCTGCATTTCGCTTGCGGGCAACAATCGTTTGTCGTTCTTCTTTGCTCATTCCTTGCGCCTTGGCCTCGGGCAGGCATTTGGGCTTTCCCTCGCCTTCACTACGGCCTCCGCAAGGTCCCATGATTTCACCATTGCTGCCAATCCTCACCCACTTTTCCTTGAACCATTGGTCAAGATCATCAGCATGGATTTCGCCCTCATCGTTCTTAAATGCTCCAGACAATGATCCGTGCTTTTTCTTGTAGAGAGCCTTGTATTGCTGCACAACATAGCCACTAGCATAAGCCGACGGCCATACGTTGAACTTGCTCTTGGCTTCGGCTACAGCCTGATTGTGCAGGCTTTCATCAGTGAACTTCACGTCACCACGATGCTGCTCTAGGTCTTGCGGTAGAAACAATCCAGCCTCACTGTCTTGCACCTCCCGGCTACCATCCATAGGCAAGGTGCCATTCTGTTCGTTCAATGGATCACGACCGCCAGGTGGTACTGGCTTGCCTTGAGTTTGTTGCGGCAATTCACGGGGAAGCGATGGATCGAGCGTGAGTTCCATTGTCCATTCGCTGCCGCCATAGCGAGCATCAGCCACTTCCTTAGGATGCAGCACGCCAAGTTGAATGTAACGACCATCAACGGCTGCCACCCTTGCCCTCACGTCAGCCTTTTCCCTTTCATTTAGCTCGAACAGATCATTGAACTTAATGCGCCAAGAATCAGGGATTTGCCCATTAGTGGGACCTTGCTTGCTCAGCAAGATGTATTCCATGAGCTTTTTCAATGGGCGGCGGAAGTGACTACTTTGATAGTCTCCCAAGAGCTTGGCAAAATCTCGCTCCTCGCTGCGGCCAGTGGCACCAATCCCGCTAGGGCTTTCACCAAACAGAATTGTATGTGGAATCTGAGAAGCTCCAATAATGTCAATGCGCAGCTTCTCTAGCACATCGCCAATGCCATTAAACTGACGACTAATAAACTCAAGCTCCTCTTTCTCGGCATCAATAGCAAAGCCACGATACACGCTCTTGCTCATGTCATTCAAGACAAGCCTATTCTTCACGTCTGTTTCCTTTCCATTGGCCAGCATTTGCGAAAGGTTGCGAATCTTATGAACAAAAATGTCAAACTCACTCAGCAGCATTGCCGATGAATGGATGCCAGTCCAATAGTGGCGGAAGCTATCGTAAATCGGCTGGATACTACTCATTCCCCATCCATAGTTCCTTTGCCTAATGCGATAGGGGAGCCACATGCCATCAAAGCGCAAAATCCTATCCTTATGAATCTTTTGTGAGTTGGGCTGTTGGATTAGATCGCTAGCAATGATTTGGTAATACGTGGCCTTGGCATAGTCGTACAGGCTTTCCTCCCCAATCATGGGAGCAATTTGATAGCGGTCTAGCACTTCCATGCCTTCCACTTCTGCGATGGCATTTTTATCTACTGGCTCACTGGCATCACGACCATCATTGATGTAGAGCAAGATTGCTGAGCCACCATACAAACGTTCATTCTTACTGGCCAAGTTGAATTGCTCAAGAATCATCAAATCTTCAATGACTTGCTCCATGCCAACCACTTCCTCGGCCTTCACTCCATCGCCACCAAACAAAATGCGAAACCCTTTGCGAGTGGCTTGGTCTGCAACAATGTCTACCACTCGTCGTGGTATCCATTCTCCATAAAGCCCCTCAAGCTCTTCTTGCGTGAGGAAAATGATTGGCTGAGTGATTGTGGCTTGAGACTTGTCGCGCCCCTGGACGCCCATGCCAGTGAACACATTGGCTAAACCATCGGCCCTATAGCCATCGGCATCGTGATGGCCAATGGACACAATGGGGCCACCATTACCATTGCTTAGTGTGGTCATATTGTTGGCTTGTTTCTTATCACTCTAATCCCCGTTAAGATAATGGCGATCGTGCTGTTTCCATGGCCTTGCAAGTGGTCTTGACGGATGAGGAGCGTGCTACAGCCGTGGCTGAAGCTCATCGTCGGCAATGGGCAAACGAGGGAAAGGGGCTATGGGGGAGGAATGGTGGGGCTAGAACTGGCATCAAAGCCCTAGAGATGCACGTAATTGGAGCCATGGGCGAAATGGCAGTGGCCAAGTACCTTGGGCTTAAGCACATGCTCTATCAAGAGAAAGAAGCCAAGCGCGATTCCATTGACCTTCCTCCAGATATTGACGTGAAGACGCGCAAAGGTCATGATCGTGACCTAATCGTGCAACTGTCCGACAATCCAAACAAACGCTATATTTTAGTGACTTGCGTGGATTTCTCGTCGTTGCTCATTCATGGATGGATTTGTGGCGCAAAAGCCATGCAGCCACAATACATTCTTGATCCTGCGCGGGGACGAAAGGCATACTTTGTGCCACAATCCATGCTTTTGCCGATGACAAGTTTTGACAATGCTAAAGTGCTCGCAGTTTGCTGAATACGCGCTAGGACTAAAGCTATGGGATAGACAAAAGGAGATTGTAGACGAATACTTTGATGGCACCAAAACGCATGGTGTTTGGGCGCTTGGTCGTCGTTGTGTTACAGGCGACACGCTTATTGCTACAGATCAAGGAAGCGTAGAAATTAAAGAATTGGCAGAACGTGGTGAGGCGCTAACGCTAGAAGACGGAAGCAAATGGCAAACGTGTTCTGCGCGAGTAGCTCAACTGGATGGCAGCTATGCTTCTGCAGAACTTGTGTATATTGGGGAAATAGAGCCAACCCGAAAAATCACACTAGCCAATGGCTTGTCTATCGCCGGCACTCTAGAGCATCCCATTATGGTCATGGGAAGCGATGGAGCGGAATGGAAGGAACTGCAGCATATTAAGACCGGTGATTTGGTTTTTGTTGCTTCTTGGGAAAGAGGCAATGGGCAAGAGCTGGTGCCGGTAATTGACAATAACGAGAATGGGCTGCATCGAGTGTTTGATCTACATGTTCCTAGCACAAATGCTTTTATTGGTAATGGTATCTGTAATCACAATAGTGGCAAAACTCTGCTTGCAGCGGTAGCGGCTCTCTATGTTTGCTTTGTCCTAGAGGAACGTTATAGGCGCAAAGTAAGAAAGAAAGAAAAGTGGTACATTGTTACTATTGCCAATGACCAATCCCAAGCAAAACTAGCCCTAAACAACATTCGTCAACTGCTGATTGATAGTCAGTTTGCCAAAGAAATTACCAGGGAAACTGCCACTGAAATTGAAATCAGTAATGGCTGTGTATTCCAGGCTATTCCAGCTTCAGCCCGTGCATCACGAGGAAAAGCCGTGGTCATGGTCATCATGGATGAACTTGCATTCAGTATTGAAGGTGATGCTAACCGTGGCGCAAAGGCCATCTACACCGCCCTATCTCCCTCCATTGCACAGTTTGGTGACAATGGACGAATCTTAGAGCTTTCGTCTCCATGGCTCACGGACGGTCTGTTCTATGAACATTACTGCGAAGCTCAAAGTGGTGAATACAAGTTTATGCAGGCCATCAACATTCCCACTTGGGACATCAATCCTAATTTGCCATGGGGATGTGCATTTCTTGAGGCTGAGCTAAAGCGTGATCCAGAGAAGTTTTGGGTGGAGTATGGTGCTCAATTCTCCAAGAATTTATCGTCTTTGCTTGCGCCAGAAGTGGTGGAGGCAGCAGTGGACAAAAAGCGTGGCATTCTATTGCCGCAGCGTGAGTTCCAAAGCACTTACTACCTGGCTCTTGACCCAGCGAAAGGAGGTGTTGGCCGCGACAACTACACGGCAGCTATTGTCCATTATGAAGGCGAAATGCTAATTGTTGATAAGTTCCACTCTTTTGATGCTGACTTTGAAATCAATGGCAAGAAAGAAGTCAATATCAAGGCCGTAGAGCAGTGGATTATGGAGCACCACAAAGCCTATGGTTTTAAGGAGATTGTGCTTGACCAGTTCAACAGTGCCTCCACCATTCAGTCATTGTCTGAAAGCCTGCCCATTGGTGAATTGACCTGGAGTGTATCTACCAAAATGAAAGCATTTAGTAAGATGCGCCAGTTGTTCAATGCTGGCTTGGTGAGCCTATATCCTCATGAAGTGGCAATCAAGCAAATCAAAAACCTTAGCGTTGTGTATCGACAGTCAGGACAATGGACAGTCACTGGTGGCAAGGAGGCCAATGTTGACGACTATCCTTTCGCTTTAGCCGGTGCCATTTTGGCTGCTTCTGAAGGTGATGATATTGATTGGATCAATTCTCTTGTTCGTTAAGGCCATTAGTATGGCAATAGTTTTCTAACGAAAGGTGCTCGTTGACTTAGACGAAAAGGAGATTAAGTTTTTGCTGGCATTGCTTGAAGCTGACAAGCAAACGGCTTTGCAACTATTGGCGGCAGATCATTTCTATGAACCAAAGCTACTGCCTAAGTTGCGAAATGCACAAAGAGAAGAACGGCTTAGAGCTAAAGAGGCAGGCTAGACTGCGACAGAATGATCCTCGCTGTTCATGGTTCGCACTTTAAGCCACAATGCAGAACTGGCTTGGCTTGAGCTTGTGGAGGCAGCCTATGATGCTGCTGACAACGTGGACAGCGGCTCTCCATTGTTTTTCCCTAGTGCATATTATGCACAATGCTTGGAAGCGTATCACCGGGCAATGGAGCAGAATGATCGTGATTTGTGGTGGGACAAAAAGTGTGCTGAATCTCCTGGCATGATTGAATGTCGCATTTATGATTGCTGATGGTGCGTCTTTGCTATTCTTTGAAAGGCAAGCGTTATGAGCAATGCCTTCCAATTAGGGAAGCAATCAAACTGAATCGTCTTTTGCTGTCCATTGGAGCAGCAGTGTATTGGACTGAAAGGCTGCTATAGTAATCAGGCTTTGCAAAGCCCATCGGCGCCGATGGTCAAAACCATAGGGACTTGAAGGACTCCTGTGGATCGTGGGAGGACTGGCCGCACCAGTTTAGGGGCTATAGCGCACCGCCTCCCACTCTCCCCTCCATAGCCCAACTGGAAGAGGCCACAGACTTAAAATCTGTCCAGGTGTCAGTTCAAATCTGACTGGAGGGACTCAATTTCGCTACGGACAGTTTCCCACGCGATAGGGGTGAAGTTGATTTGCTCCACGCATACGGAATAGTAGAGCGGGTCAATGGTGCCATCAGGCAGTGTGATACGTCCTGTATGCAAGTGGCCATGAATGTTTGCGCGAAATCGCATCACTGAGTCACGATGGCAAGGAATATGGGAGAATAGATAGTGGTCATTGTTGACAAACGCACCTTCTACATCATAAAAATACTCAGTGTATTCCTTTAGCTTAAAAATGTCGTGGTTGCCACGAATGAGCTTCTTTTTGCCATTGAGCCTACCAAGAATTGCAAGTGATTGACGCGGAATTACCACGTCACCAAGATGATACACAGTGTCGTATTTGGAAACAGTTGCATTCCATCTTTCTACCATTGCTTCATCCATGGCTTCTACGCTGTCCCACGGGCGGGTTTTGTTGCCATTGGCATCCGTGAAGGAACAAGACTTAGCGTGGCCGAAATGCGTGTCAGAGATTAGAAAGAGGCTCATGGCGATCAGAGTTGTCTTGAACTTTTAGCTTACGTCCGTCAAAGTCCACTTCAATTTGCAAACCATTGACATATACCACGGCATAACCAAGTTGAGGATAGTTGGCATAACCAAGTTGAGGACAGTTAGGCACTGAATTGCTGAAACGACTGAACACAGTCACGTCTTGCCCTCGAACTTCTGTGTCCTGTTTTTGGGTTTTTGTTTCTTGTTCGGCAGGGGTGGCATCGTCTTCGTCTTTGTCAATTTGAGCTTCAGTGGTTTCATCAAGGTCTGGCAAAAGCCTGATTAGTTGAGTCTGTGGATATGTTGCATGAATGTTGCTTTTGCCGCCATCAGTATAGTAGTAGTACACTCCACAAACACTTCCTGACACGCTAACCGAAGCGTAACGGTCGTCAATTCTCAATACGGTCACCACTTTCCCGTCAGCTCTTTCCCATTGCTGCCCAACTTTCACAGTGTCTTTGTTGAACTCCACGGCCGCCTCATTCCAGTGTGCCCTACGAGGATACCATGAATAGGGGAAGGAAAGCAACAAAAAAGGCCCCGAAGCGGCAACTTCGAGACCTAAGAGGATGAGGCTCTAGTCAGTGAAATTATAGCACCCAGGCGGGATTTGAACCCGCATCGCCCTGCGGCCGCAGAACCGTCTTGTCCAGTTAGCTCGGACTGGGTGAGCAGCCTCCCTGTGTGAGCATCGTTGAGAGGCTTGGGAGGATGGTGATGGGCTGATCGTGCCGCCTTCTAGGCTATCTGCCTAGCGCGTACAGAGGATCAGCCTCTATCATTGGTCATTGTAGCAATACAACTACCTTCCGTATGCTGGCAAGTTCAAAGAATTGCTCTCAAAAAAACACGGCATCGTTGATGCACGACTTTCGCTTAGTTCGGGAGCTTTCCCGCTAAGAAACAGGCTATCACTTTGCCTAAGCCAAAAGTCTTTATCTAGCCACTTGCTTGAAGACGTGCCGAGCTTATCATAAATCCATAGTGCAGTCATTTTGCGGAGCTTGTTGAGGCTGTCGCCATACTTTTCACCAGCTTCTTCCGCGATCTTAGTATGGCAAAAGGCGTGACAGATTTCATCCCTAGAAATGTCGCCAGCCACAGTCCGCAGTCCCTTGTCGCCATTAAACCGGAAAAAAGGCAGGATAGTGAAGAACAGGCTCCGCTCTAGAACGGCCACTTTGGCAATGGGGTGGGCAGGGTGATCAATCCATGCCTGGCGAATGCGTAGGGCTTCCTTCTCGGCCTGTTCATCTACGCCATGAGCAGCAGCGACGTAGTTCAGAGCTTCGTCGTGACGCTCTTCATCTTTGATATTGCTGTGGATGCTTTCAATAAGACCAGGGCTATCAGGAAGCTCTCTCCCAAGCCCCTGCAGCAGCATGTCCTTGACTGGCAGTTCAAGGTGGCGAATAGCAAGCGCACGGAAGATAGTCTCTTCCGCTCCCTCCACAAGAGCCCCTTTGGTCACAGGCATAGCCTGCCAAGGACGCTTGCGGGCAACTGCAGAAAAATAATCAAGAGCAGCCATGGCTAATCAGAAACAGAAAAGAATTGACGACAAAGAAGGGGCGGCATTTAACGCCCCATCAAACAGACAAACTGACAACTACTCGGCGCAAGCCGCGCAGAATCCAACATCCGCAGAGCGAGATTCTTGCTCTTCTAGAGAGAAGAACTCTGCCAAACTATCCTCTAATTCTACTCCAACATCGTCCTTGGCTTGGGTGCCGGCTTGCACTTGCAGAGCATAGTAAAGAGAAGTTTGAGGACTATCTAGCCATTCCCGCAGGAAATCTTCATCGCACGTCACCATATCAGACCACCAATTCATAGAGTAGCCATGGAAAAGGCCAGTGCGCTGATACAGGGCCACAATGCCGTCAGCTACCTTCCGAAATGCTTTCCAGCCCACTTCCTCGGCAATCTCAACAGGCCCATATTCAAACCGCTCTACACCCATGGTTTCACTGTCACGATCAACAACGCGATCAATGGGCGGGGCGATTTCAGGGGCAGTGGTAAAGCCACGAGAGTCAAGGTAGCGATAGGAGCAGGATGCCGTAGGGGCAATCAGGAAAGCCCTTTCCATGCCGTGCTGTTTAGCGATGGCAGCAGCAGCCCAGATGCCCGTCTGGAAGCCGGCCACAGCCTTACCAGCAGGCTGGCGACACCAATAATCAGTCCACGGCTGCGAATCTTCCATCAAATAGGCTTCCAAGGCGTCGCCAAAGTCTTTGTATGAAATGCCATGAATAGAAAGAAAGTTGGCGAGGCCAAGGACACCCAATCCCACCTGCTTGTCTTCAGAAGGATGGAGATATTCCCCAGAATCGGCAATGCCAGTGCGAGGATGAAGCTCGCAAATCTGTGTCATGCCTTCCTTGTAAGCGTCTTGCAAGTCATCAATACTGCAAGCTCCTGCATTGATATGCTGAAGCAGGCAAGTCCCCCTTGAAAAAAGTAAAGTTTCGAGGCAAACATTTCCATAGATCCTGTTACCATTTTGATCGTATGTTTTCTTGATAAGCCATACGTCACCATTGGCAATCGCTTTGATTAGAGCGTTAATGGCCTCACTGGAAAGTTTATCCAAAAAGTCGTCGTCAACATTAACGCAACGCTTGGCCCATGGAAGCTCGCTGCGGGGAGTATCAATAAATCCTGGTTCATACACACCATTGACAACTTTTCCAAACAGATCAGGATGATCGTAGTCCAAGTGCAAGACTACAGCACCATTTTTATACAAACCACCACGTCGCAACACCTCATTGAGCGTTGAATAAATCTTGCCAAAGCTGACGGGACCACTAGCAACAAGTCCCTTGCCATTGGTTTCTCCTTTTGCCCTAAGTTTGGACAAATGCACTGCAACACCAGCGCCGTTTCGCAGGCCATGGCTGACGAAGCGCCATGACGCTTCAATGCCATTTTCTCCCTCCATTGCATCCTCTACGACGAAAACCGTACAGGAAGCTGGCAGTCGTCCCGAGGGATCATCCATCCAATCTTGCACACGACCAGTACGGGCAATGGGCAAGCAGCGAGCGTTGTCTTTGAGCGCCATAGACAGAAAAGGGGCCTCTAGGCCCCAGGGGTGAACAGGAGTAGCCTAGCACTAAAGCTCAGTTGCAAATGCCATCTGTTGGTGCGTCCAGTTTGTCTTTAGCAAACAACATGGCCTCCGCCTTGCTCCTGAACCAGTAGGGCTTGCCTTCATAGGCAATGAACCATTGAAAGCCAGGACGGCTATAGCAGGGCCACACTTTAATCTTGCCAATGTACCATGGATCAACGTATTGAGAAGATGGCAACATTGGCAGATTACTTTGGTTCACTATAAGGCGCTTAGTCAATTATGGCGTGTAGCCATTGCGACAGTTGCCAGCGTATTGTGGCGGCCAGTGGGAAATACCTTGGCTTTTGATAGTGCTGCCACGAGAAAGCATGGCCATAAAGCCTTACCGTTCCCCAGTAGAGAGAAAAGGGATGGTCAATAATGCTGTTGGTCCAATACACTGAACCAACTTGTCCACCATGAGAATCAGCACGAATGATGATCATACTTGTTGGCCTAGTCGTCGCAAAAGAGTAGAGACAATGGATGGAAAAATAGGACCTTTATATTGCTCATAATAAAACCGCAAGCAGTCCCATGTGATGCAGCCCCATCGAGAATGAGGAGCCGTTAGGACAACTTCATCGTCCCATTCGACAACTGCCATGTCAACAAGACCAGTGTTGCTATTGGTCCAGAAGATGCGGCCAATACGGCCACCAGAAGAATTGACAAAAATCATGATTCAGAAAATGGGAACATGGCCATAGCTTCGTCCATTAAGTCGTCAATGTGTTCCCGGCCATTAAAGCCAGTGCCATTAACGGCCAGATCAAAAGCACAAATATAACGCTCACCATTTTCACGAAACCATGGAGTGCCATTGCTCCTGAGGTCAAAACCACGCTTTTGCTGCCTAATCCAGCGATAACGCTTGGCATCAGCGTCAAGAGCCAAGAGAGCATCCCTGACAGTGTTGTAGGCATCCATGACTTCCATGAGCGTTTGTCCGCCCATGGCAAGCGCCTGGAGGGCCTGCAGGGCCTCCTCAAGCGTAGGAGGAGGCAATGGAGGGGAATTAAAGGAAGTGGTCATGGCAGGAAGTCTTTTCGGAAGATTCGGGGCGAGCGGGATTTGGGCCTGATTAGCTTGCCAGTAAACGGATTGGTGGGCTGCCGATCAGGCGATGGGTCGGGAAAGGTGATTGAGCGAGTGCCACGGGGGATGAGACGCGGCTTTGGTGCGACGGGGCCCTGCCTCCTGGTGTTGCGGGCAGTGGGGCCTTCGTCGAAACGGACAGGGCGCCATAGGGCCACGCTGTCAAGCCGGTGATCGTCGTTACAAATGTTATGGAACTTGCGCGGACGTGCTTCGCTGCTGTCAGGAGCAGTGTTTTCGTGGCTGAACCGGCTGAATCGCGGATGCCACGGCCAGCCGAACACCACCGCGCTGCAAGTGGCGCCAATGGCAAACCACGCAAGGCGAGGATCAATCATAAGTCACAATCTCCAAGGCAATTACTGACATAGCCCACAGAGTAACAAGTATCGCAATCCTGATTGCCCACCACACCATAGGAATAATCTGGCCAGTCATCAATGCAAAAATCACTAGCCTCTTGCGCTGAGCAATTTCGCTGTAAGCTATCGTGAGGCCGTTCTTTTAAGGCGTATTCAATCCACCATTCTTGACCAGTACCATTGCAATCTGGGCATTTTCGCCATAGCATTTCACCACGAATGGTGGCCCTTAAGTCACTTGCAGTGATGTCCATTAGCTTTTCTCCTTTGCTTGCATGATGGCATTAATACCAGCTTGTGCAATTTCTGCAGGACTTGCATTGGTCCAATAGGCTGGCACAAAAGCACCAGTTAGTGCCATGGCTTCACGAAACTCTTTGATTAGCGACTGTTGCTCAATCGTATAGGGCTTGCCATTGGTGGATGGCATGGACTTAGCTTTCTCTAAGATGTATTCCTCCATTGCCTTGCGAGCTTTCAATGCTGCGGCTAAAAAAGCAGCATCGTCTGGCTTTACATTGGTAACAGTACGCTTGCAATGAGGAGATTCACAATGGACAAGGCGAAATTCGCCAACTTTCATGATGTCACCACTAAGCCAATGACGGTCATCTAGAGAGCCCCATGGCTCATAGCGGCGTCCATTCTTGACATAGAGAGTGGTCATAGCATTTCCTCAATCAGTGAAGCAATGGTGGGGAAATCAGCGCCTGAATCATTGACATCAGCCAGTAGATCGTAGACCGAAATCGAAAGACTAAGGCCGGCCCAAGCACTTATTTCTTCAACGGGATAGTTAACGGCATGTCTCAAAATGTAGCCAAACCGCGAGCTATTTTCGTAGTCCCGTTGCCATTTTTCACCAGGAAAGTCTTGCCTATGCAATTCGCACAGCACGCCTAGGCAACAATAGCAATTATTTATCTTAAGGCCGCCAGAACCTTGCTTGTACTGTCCACTCCTCAAGGCTTCCACCCATCGCTGCTTAATATCAGCGTTCATGCTGACATTAAGTTCGGCCAGGGCGTTTTTGAAGATTTCTAGCTCTTGTGCATAGAAAGCATTTTCTGAAACAGTGGTCATTGGTCGTCCTCGGGAATGTTGGTTCCAATCCAATCGGCAATGTCTGGAAAACTCATGCCAGAGTAGTCATTCATTTCCATCAAAGTTTCTTTTGCCTCTCGCGTAAGTTGATTCCGTAGAACAGGTGGCAGATGACTCAATGCTCCTTCATACGAATAACACAGGCCATTTTCTTCCCACTCACTGAAACTACTCACGTCACACAGCACTCCCAAGCAGCAGAAATGATCAGGCTTGGTTCTCAACGCCCATCGTCCCTGCTTGTATTTGCCGCTCCTCAAAGCCTCTATCCACTTTGCTTTCAACGACGCTTCCATGATTTCCTCCAAAGGCGAATGATACGACGAGTCCAAGAATAGGGAAGGACAATGGGCCAAAGCAAGCCTCCCATTGCCGCTCTAGTCCATTCCTGCCAGGAGTTTTCCCTGTTAGGCCTCACTAGCAAGAACATGGTTCCCCAGAAGCCAATAGCATAAAGTTCAGCCACGATGCTCCTTGCTCAAAAGTTTTAGGACGGCAATAGTGGCCAGTTCACCATAGGCTTCATCAAAAGCCCGGCAAGTGGCAAAGCTCATGGTTTCAGCTTCTCCTAATGCACGATCATAGTCATCATCATCAAACATGGCATTAGAGAAGCGCTGAGCAGCACAATTTGCAATGTTGAACCAATCCTCAAAATGAAGAGAGGAATCAATGGGCAAAGCAGAAGATGCGGGAAGGCTAATCATTTGGCGATGGAGGAGCAAAATTGAACGTTATTGTTGCCAAGTTCAGCCATGCACTTCAGTATGAAATGCTGTCGTTGCTGAACTGAAAAATAACCAAGCAGACTAATTACTGAAGCAGTAATCAGGGCTGCCATGGTAATGACCAAGATTATGGCTACAACACTCTTTGTGTCTTCGTCCATGGGCATCCAAACAGTGGCCTCACAACAATAGAACCAGGAGACAGGCCTGTCAAGCCCTTCTTGCCCATTGCCTTCAATTATTAAGAAATCCTACAGTTTTAAGCTGCCCCAAACCTCCGTTTTTCGGTGTTTTCCCTGACTTCCATTGCTACCACTAGCTTTCTACTTCTTAAGGAAACATTACAGAGGCTTGCAGCGCGATATATGCTTAAAAGAGGGAACCGACATGGTTCCGACACTGAAGCAGGTTCAGTGTCTGCCGGATAAGTTCCCTCTCAGGCCCCTCCTGCCTAGGAAGCCTCTGCTGGAAAGCCCTTTCGGCCAGAGCCCCCCAAGGGCGATCGTTGCTGGGCTTTCCTCCTCTAAGCTCCCTCTCAATAACTAATTAGAAAGCGGGAGCATTAGCCAGGCCCCCAAAAGGGCTTAGACGGGCTCCCGCTTAAAGGCTTCTATAAAAGGAACAATCAATTAAAGGACGCTCCTATACCAAGGGAGTAGTGTGGCCCCGACTAGAGAGTGTATCGTTTGATACAGAATCAATGGGCAAGAGGCTAGATTCAGAGGAACAATGGGCAAAAACAAAAAGAAACAATGGGCAAAGCAAGGGAATGGTCAATAAAAAAGCCCCCTGGAAAGGAGGCCCTAGAACTATCGCCCTTATGGGCTCTGACTATTGGGCCTCCTTCTTCCTTACTACAATCTCAACTTCCGTGTTGTCATAAGACAATGTTGACAGTAAATGATGATTATTCGTCTTGATCTTTAACACCACTTCAATGCGTCCTGTTGCCTCACTGCCAAGATAACCTCTCATTTCTACTTTCTGTTCTCCTGATACCGGCGGTGGCTGAATCTCCACCTTCACGCAAGGCAATACAATTCCTTGGTCTTCACTGGGAAATGCAATGGCTAAAGTGCTCTCAGCAAAAAGTGCGCTCATAATTAGAAAAGAACAATGGGCAAAACTAATGGTGGTTAATGATTATTCTCCTTTAATGTTCCCCTCAATCCATTCTGCAATTTCTGGAAAACTTAGCTTGTCAATATCATTCATTGTCACTAACTCTCCCCATACTCCTCTCGCTCCATCAATATTCACCATGAATGACGGCAAACCATAAAAATCCCTTTCCTCCTCTTTGTAATAACAGTAACTGCTTGGCTCTAGCTTCCATTGCCCTTGACCACTAATATCACACAACACTCCCAAACAACAAAACTCGTCGTCCTCGCTTCTCAGCTTCTTTCGCCCTTGCTTATACTTCCCGCTCCTTAGCGCCTCTAGCCACTTTGCCTTCAATGCCTTGTCCATAGCCTCCCCATAAAAAAAAGAAAGCCCCTCTCGGAGCTTTCCTACACTACCAGCTCTCCTCCTCCTGTCAATCCTCCACCAACACCCACCGCTTAGTCCTCACCTCCTCCACTAGCCCTTCCATTCCCTCCTCTGGTACCATCACTAATGCCTCTAAAGACACTGGCTCATTTGCACTCATATACAATGTCGCCTCAACTACATTCTTTCCATTAAGTCCTACACTCTCCAGCAGCTTCCTTACAATCTCGCTCCGTCCACTCACATAGCCCATAGCCTTTGCCAATAATTCTCAATCATCATACTCCCCATTGCTCTGCCATGGCCTCAGCTACACCCTCATAAGTGCGGCTACGTTCCTTCCAACGATTAGGACCAGGACTCATTCTATGCACTCTTGCTTCCCTACCATCTACTACATTCGTTGCCACCAACTTGGGCAGGTTCTTTAACCACAGGCATGTTGCCTTTGTCTCCCCATGCCCAAACCACCAAGGTTGTACAATTTGATCCGGCTTTCTTATTCTTGTCGAAATTATGCTGATTGGATTTTCTATAGCAATCTTATCAATCCTTGCCTCCATTAACATTCTCACAAATGCCAATGCTTCCTCTTGCTCCTCCCTCTTGTCCTTAAACCATCGACTCCCACTCACTGCCAAATGCGTACATGGCGGATGGGCAATCATTAAGTCCCAACCATCGTCTATCACATCCTCTACCCTCCCCTCATAATGTGGTCCCTCTACTTCCGTTGCCAATAAATCTACGCTCATTGCCTCATGCCCTCTTCTTAAAAACGCATCCCTTACCCTCCCGCTATACTCACAAGCCACTAACACTCGCATAATGCTTCCTCCTCAATACCCTCACCACCTTATCGCCTCCTTGCTCGCTTGTCAATTTCCGATGAAAAATGGCGTCGCTTTTAAGAGGGGATAGCGGACCATGCGAGCGGCCAGGAAGGCCGCTACTGCGCTAGGAGCGTTTCGCCGCGTTTCGCATTCGAATCATAGCGACTCTGGCAGATTCTGTCAAGTCTGCAACTTCGGCAAAGTATCTAGACCAGTCCATAAGGTCATCATCTTCGCAGGGAAGGTCTGGCGTATGCCAATCGCCGTTAGGGTCAAATCTGCGCAGAGTAGCGAGGGTTTCTGAAAGGATTTCGGGAATCATGGGAAGCATTGCGGAAGGCTTGGGAACAATAGGACGGACAGGGCCGGAGAGTCGCGGAAATGTGACGGTGGGGGAAGTGGTTGTGCTCACAATGTAATTACACTGGGGAAGGATTCTCCCTGCCCTCATCCCTGCCTCAGTCTAAGCTAAGGGGCCGGACGCTCCGGCCCTACCAACCAATAGAGCCTAATTAGCCCATAGCCCTAAGAATTGATCAACAATATCGTTAGCCAAGCGCTTGCAGCTATCACGCCGATGGAGGTCAGCGATGCCCCAGTAGGGGAAGCCATAAGCTCCCCCAGCATAACTATTATCTCCCGTTTGATAATTCCAGGAAATACCATCGGGAGTCAATTCTGCCCCGATTGTAACTGCCAGGCTGGGGAGATTGGCATCTTCATGGCTTCTGAAATCATCTTCGATGGTAGGCTTCAATGCTTTAAGCAGAGCTTCCACGTCACGGCGGAAGGTCAGGAGATGGGAACGTGAAGGGGAAGTCATGGCAGAATTGTAGAGAATGGAACGGTGATAGGATCGGAAACTAGATAAGGTTCAGTCTGCAGAATCTTCAGGATATACTCTGAAGATACTGGACGGCGGCATACTGGCAAGCCAGACTCCCATCCCGTAGCAGTCCATTGTTTCCCGCTACGCTCAAATGTGATGGGATGATTTTCTAGGGTGATTTGTTTGACTTGTGAGAGCTTAATTTGCATGGTTAAGCTTGTGCAGTGTATACGGTGGGACACCATATAGGGTCTAAGTAGTGCATCAGACAAAGGCCGAGCGAACAAAGACGGACGCAATGCTGAGAATATAACCAGAGTCCAGTTCAACCAAGAGATCAGATGAGAAGGCTGATAATTTTCGACCACCATAGGAGACTCTACCTTCCAAGTGATAGCCAGCTTGTAAAGGCCTAGACATAGTGCGGCGACCCAACAATACAGTGCGCACGATGGATGAATGAGGTCCCCAAACGACATAATGACACGGCGCATTATATGAAACAGGGATTGACCACGGCCCCATAGTGACAAGGATGCCATGGGTAGGCGCATCGTCCGGGGCGTTAGCGTCCGGAGCGATGTATGGGCGCACCAAATCCCACGACGGGCGATCTGGAAGAACAAGGGGGGGGAGCATGGAAGGAATGCCGAAGCCCCCCCAGAATGCCCATAGTCGGGCACCGCGTCAAGGTGGACAGTCGAAAGACTGTCCCTGAGAATGAGAATCATTCTCAAGAGCATCGGCCTTGGGGATCAGGGTCTGAGTCTGGGTCTGAGTCTGGGTCTGGGTCTGAGTCTGGGTCAGGGTCAGGGTCAGGGTCTGAGTCTGGGTCTGGGTCTGAGTCTGGGTCAGGGTCAGGGTCAGGGTCTGAGTCTGGGTCTGGGTCTGAGTCTGGGTCAGGGTCTGGCTCTGGGTCTGGGTCTGGGTCTGGCTCTGGGACAGGGCCGGACAGGGCCGGACAGGGCCGATTCTCCCCTTTACCGGCCGTCACCTTGTCCCCTTTTACCGTCCCCCGCCTTGTCTCTTTACCGTCCGCTGTTTTGTCCCCTTTTACTGGCCTTCAGCGAGTCCCTAGGCGGCTAGTCGATTAGTCCTGAAAACAGTCCCACAAGTCAGACTCTGGCCCATCGTTAAAACAGTCGTCTAGGTAGGCTTCTTCCGGCGGCAAATAGTAATCCTCTAGATCGGCCATAGAATCATCATCAAGCCAAGGCCAAATGGCGGCTTCTTGTGCTAATTGCTCCCAATCCATTGATAAAAAGCGAAGGAGAAAAGAGCCGGGATAGGCTCCCGGCGGGCCGTTGCGGGGCTTAGCCTTCCCCGTACCAGAACAGTCCCGCGAACCATTCCAAGCTCTCCGCCGTGCCGCCGTGGTATTCGGTCCAAGGCGTGAACCAATTTTGGTGCTCAAGCCGGCACCTACGGGGGGTGCAATGCTGGTCTAAGTCACCGATCAGGCGGAGCGCTGGACCGCCAGTGGAGAGGAGCAGGTAAAATTCCTCGGCGCCATCGCATTGCCCGGGAGAATGCCAGCCCGAGCGAACTTCTAGGGACAAGATGCTCTCCCTAGCTTCTTCTTCGATAGCCTCTAAGATTTCGCTTTTGTTTGTCCCATCGTAACCATGCTCTCTAAGATTTTTTTTAGCCTCGGGGCTAATGTCTCTGCCTTCCATGCTGTCATCTTGGCAAAATTGCCAGGCTTCATAAGCGGCATCAATGGAATCAGCCCATCTTGCCGCATTGTCTGCTGCGCGATTTTCGGAAGTGGCGCTAGTGGCGTTCATGGCTGAAGATTGTGGAATGGTGCGGGCTGTCCCGCTGGAATAACAATAGAGGCAGGCTACCGGCTAGCTTGCCATGCTGTGACAGTAAACAAACTGGTCCACTGGGCTGTCTGAACTGCCCTAGCCTCTGCCTCGGACAATGGCCAAGCCATGGAGGCTAAACGGCGGGAAATGGGCTGAAACGATGCCGGGCCGTCTCGCGGGATCAGCACAGACCTACCATTGGGCAGCGTTGATACATAGCCGGCGGCTAATTTGCCGCGAATTGCCAGGAGACGATGGGCGAGGGTTAGGGAGTCTTTCACGGTTTGATCGACACTTCATAGTCATTGTGCGGATCGTTCTCAATTAAAGGATGGTTGCGAGCTGCAACTGGCATGATGATAAAATCCAGCCACGCATTTTTTAGCATGTGGTGATCTATTGCCGCCCTAAACTTGGCAGGCTTATGCCGAGACGATTCCAGGCAAAACACCTTCCCATCTCCCCACTTTTGAGCAATCTTTAGGGGAACCATCATCAAGGCAGGATCAAACACCCACCGCGCAAATTCTCCCACGCTGTCTAGGGAGTCATTGCGGCCAATCTTTACGACATCCTCTAAGTGGTCTGGCAGTTTATAGGGCAATCGTTCTTCTTTGGTGACTTTCCCCTTCTTGTCCACAATTTCCACATCAAAAGTGGAAGAATCGTGACGGGGAGAAATGATGGCCCCGCCATCATAAGCCTTACGGAATGGCGCCGCCGGCACGTCAATAATGACGGGGCACAATTCCTCAGGATGCTCAAAAGATAGAGCGCAGGCGATAGTCCCATTAGCGGCATACAGGAACAAACGGCCATCATGGGGGATAAGCCTGATACCTTCCAGGCTAGGTTTGATGTCTTTGGGGACGGAGGAAAATTGCGCCGCAATGTGAAGCGCAAGCGTGGGAAGTTCGGCAGTCATTTTCAGGAGGAATAGGGCGAAAAATCACGATTGCTAGAGAGGCTAAAACGCTCTACTTCCACGGGGTAGCCTTTACCACGAAGAAATTGGAGAGAGCTTAAGACGATGGGTTCAGGAATAGAGTTAGAGAGAAGAACGCGCCCCTTTCTATTCCTAAACTCTTGCCTCCATCGTCCTATCGTATCAGTATCGCGGCGACAGTGCCAAACATTGTCATCAATTTGTACGGTGAGACTGTAAATCCCGTCAAGCATGGTGAGAATCCTCGGGGAATAATTGCCTGGCACGCTTGATGGCGTCTCTTTTGTGGCTGTAATGGAAACCCATTTTCAGGTCTGGAGACCTTCCAAAATATGCCTCTCCGTCTCTACCTGGAGTTAGAAAGCCTCCGCGACTAAACGGAATTGCCACAACGTAGCGCCCGTCGATTTCGTGAACAGTAGACATTGGATAAAAGCGATGGAAAGAGAAAGAAAAGGGGGAAGATTCCTCCGGATTCAGTCAAGAGCGCAGCGCAAATCCTGCAAAAAGCTAATGACGCGATTTTGGATAAATTCGCTGCTGTCATCTTTTGCCTGTCTCTTCATTTCCAAAACAAGACGAACAATAGCCTTTCCTATGATGTCCTGAGAATAGTTAGCAATTTTCAGCTCGTGCTCTTCTCCATCGTTAAATCTATTTCCGCGCCTAACGCTGACACTACTAAGCCCTAGATGCACTTCGTCATCATCTACTAGGTCATAATGCGTCTCCTTGAGTGTTTCACGGATAGGTGGATTGTCGTCTGGATAGTCTCTTTGCGTTGTTGTGGTTGTGATTTTAGGGAGAAGGGGAATCATCAGAAAAGAGCAGTGGTGCGGCGGATCAGGTCCGCTCGCTCCTAATGATGCCGCCACCTTCGCCCCCTAGCCCATCTCAGTGGACAGTTGACCTAGTGGCACAAGACGACCACTAAACCAGCCAGACCGGCACTATCGGCGCCACCATTGGCCAGGCTACCCCTTCCATATAAGGCGACTTTTGGCGGGCCATTGCCAAGCCATTTACCGCCCGTCAGCTAGTCCCCTTTACCGGCCCTCAGTTAGTCCCCTTTACCGGCTCCTCCTTAGTCCTTTTACCGCTCCTTAGCGAGTCCCCGGTCTCTTTACCGCTCCTTGGCGAGTCCCCGGCTCTTTTACTGCTTACTGGCGAGTCCCTTAGTCCCTTTTGTCACCATCCGGCTAGTCCCTTAGTCCCTTTTGCTGGCCCTTAGCGAGTCCCTGCATATTACTGCCTTCCAGCGAGTCCTTTAGTCCCTATACCAGCAAGTCATTTAGTCCCTGGCCCATAGTTTCTCCCATGAAAAAGGGGCCTTACTGGCCCCTTGTTTAGTCCCCTTTCTATCTGGCTTGCTGTTTAGTCTCTAGGAGCTTTCTAATATCGCGCTCAACGTTCTTAAGAGCACGACTGTCACTGGCAGTTTTGCTAGTCACTAATCGTGCTCCCGAAGCATGGAGAAAGACTAGGTGGTTTTTGGCGCGATGGAGAGAGAAGCCATACTTAGCGCACAGTTTGACGATGGCTGTCATTTTGCTAGCACTTCCACCATATCAAGTTCTGACTGGATGCCATCGTCATAATACTTTCCATCTTTATACAGCCACAGACATTCCCCTAGAAGCACGGCCTCTTCCGCTCCTGTTAAACAATTATCATCTAGGTCAACGCTTTCGACAGCACGAAGCCTTCCGTCTTTTAGCTTCACTACCCTCCCCACCAAAGCATTGAGCTTTTCGGGAGTGTCAAAGTTGAAAGGAGGAAGAATGATTCCGTCAGGAATAGGAGGGGCATTGTTTTGCCTGCTCTCCTCTCCATTGCCCTCTTCTCCAGTGCCTTCTGAGGCATCATTGCGGCGAACCATGATGCCATGAAGCTCTGTCAATGCTTCAATCAAGATGCCAGCTTCCTCAATGGAAAAGGAAGTTGAATAGCCGTCACTAAGACCGAACTTCAGAGAATCACCTTGCTCTTCCAAGGTGACAATAGGAGAGCCGGAATTGAAAAGCGTTTTGGTGGTGAAGATGGTAGTCATTGGGAGGAAGAGAAGGTTGAATTGCGTGCAATGGACTCACAAGAGTTATTCGCCACAGTTATAAGCCATCATGCTACGAAGGTTTTTTAGTGCTTCAATCAAGCAGCTAAGTTTCTCATTGAAAAGAGAAACTTGACGGTCATCACTAAGAATAAACTTAAAAAATTCATCACCTTCATCCATGGTGACAACGGGGGTGCCAAAAGAGAAAAGTGCCTTAGAGAGGAGGATAGTTTTCATTGGGAGAAATAGTTAGGACGCTGCAAGCACTTTCACAATATCTAATGAGGATTCACGGGAATTGCCCAAATAAGTGCCATCCTTAAAAAGCCATGTTCCATCGCTTAGCCTTATCACTTCGCCTCGCCCAGCCAAGGCATCTTCTTTACTGCTAATATATTCAATAGTAGAAACACAACCGTTTCTAAGCTCCACTTGTCTCCCCAAGAGAGCCGCAAGTTCCTCTGGAGTATTGAAGTTGAATGGAGGCAGAATAGAGCCAGAGCTAATCACTTTCCCTTGCCCATTGTCTTCTTTTTTGCCTTCTCCATTGCCTTGTTTCTTGGCCCCGCTAGCTTTGATTGCTTTAAGAGCCTCAATCACGTCATCAATTTGATCAAACGCAATACTTTGGCAATTTTCAATACAAAACAATGCTCCTTGGTCTGTCTGAAAAAGAAAAAACGGAAGGGCATCAGATTTGAAAGTAAAGCTGAGAAAAGTTTGGTTCATTTGGAAAGAGTCTCGAAAAAGCTGGCGAGAAAAATGATAATGCCAATCACCAAAGCCACAGTGGCAAGGGCAGCGAGGATGGCATAGGGCAGCAGTGGCAGCAGGATGAGCCACAGGGGCACTTCCAGGCCATTGATGGAGGCCGTGTAGAGCAGCCCAGAAACTATGGCTGGCCACAGTGGAATGTTGAACGAGATTCTTTCCAAGGGCTTCAGTGCAGGAGGAACGAGCCCACCCTAGTCCCACTAGGCCGTGGTGTCAAGAAGCCGCAAGAGGCAGTAGGATCAAGCAGGAAAAAGGGACTCCCCCAGCAAAGGAAGCCCCTTGGCTCATGCGCCCCAATCGTAGGCTCTTGCTGGCTAGGCAGCAATGCTTAGTCAGCAAATCCTCACTAGGCAATGGGCTCAGCAAGCTCAGAGGCGCAAGTGCCTTGCAGGGCAGCACAAGGCAAGGCGGCTGGCAGGGGAGCCTGGAAAGGCAGCCAGAAGGCAATAAGGAAAGGAAGATAGGGCATGACAAAAAGAAAGGGGCTTACGCCCCTAGAGGAACTAAAGAGCTTACCAGATCATGCTTCCTTTGGCAACACTGCGACAATATCCCAATCTGAGCCACTGCCGCTTTCCCAATATCGTCCATCGCTATACACCCACCCTTTTTCATGCTCTATCACTTCCTCCCTGAACTGGTCGCACGTCAAGTCCACTGATTCAACTTTCACAATCCCCCCATCTGCGAGTTTCACTTTGCGCCCAACAAGAGCCTTGAGCTTTTCGGGAGTATTGAAGTTGAATGGGGGCAGGATTGTGCCGCTACTAATCGCCTGTACATCGTCCTTTTCTTCTTCATCGTCTTGCTTGTTTTCGCTGCTATTGCCCTTCTCCATAACTTCCATGGGCTCCGAATAACTCAAAACCATTTCAAGTGCGGCTTGAAACTGATTCAGGGTGATGGTAGGAATGAGTGTCTCAATGAAATTTTTGCCAGCAAGGAGAGCCTGATTACTGAATTTGCAAGGCACAATGGCATCAGCAAGATCAGGATGGCCGAGTGCCCTGAGTTTTGCTGCAGCGCGGAATAAAGCGGAAGAATTGGTAGAAGACATGATTAGCAATGGTAGAGAGAGGAAGGATCATCAAAGGCAGCTAGGCTTGCCGCACCATAAATGCTCCACGATTGGCTTGATGCCATTGCGAGGATCAGAGGCTGTGGTGGTTGCGGAAACTTTCGTGGTCACGTGGCAGAAAAAGCAACGCCGGAATAATAAGGGCGCTATGGGCAAAAGTTAAGCTAGTGGCAAAAGCCACCCATGCACCAGCCAATCCAATCGAAATAGCTGAATAGCCATGCGCAATAGCCAGGCAAAGTGGTTGTGTTTTTCTCATAGAAATTGTTTTCTCCCCATTGTTCTACAATGAGGGTGCTTTGGTTTTGCCAATAAAACCTACCAATGTTGCCTCCATTGGAAGTAATGTTCATAATGAATAGCGGCTCAAATGATTGCTCCCAGTCGGGGGATAAAGTGGTCATGGCTGCACATCAACTCGCAGATGCAGCGCCTTGCCAGAACCGTCGCAGTGCAAGCACTGCCGGTAGGTGGTGCCATTGATGCCGCAGGACTTGACTGTCTCGCCAGAACCGCCGCAGTAACAGCACAGGCCGG
>SXGQ01372846.1_pt1 | contig 74073 bp, 86 predicted proteins | sample 3178371 | NCBI WGS metagenome assembly SXGQ01 (sample SAMN11356859, study PRJNA531348) | freshwater metagenome | isolation source: freshwater sample F1-20 | place: China: Fuxian Lake, Yuxi | collected 2017-12-25 | reverse complement strand
TTGCCCCCGGAGCTTCCTCTGGGGTCATGGCTGGGGCACCATCGACCTCGGTCGCGGGCCGGGTAGGTCCAAGGCCAAGCCCGAGAAGGACAGCAAGCACCATGCGGTCATGGGCATCGTGCTGGCCCGTGCCATCGAGCACCTGTACAACGACGAGCTCTGGCGCGAGCCCACCACGCTCTCTCAAGTGCTGACGGACTTGGTGACCCGCGAGTTCACCTTCGCCCTCAACGAGAACTACATCGACTGGAACGAGGCCCCCAGCAAGCAGGAGATGCTGGAGGTGTGCGTCAAGGGCGCGCTCGGCTACCTTCGCACGATGAAGTCCAACAAGCTGCTGGGCCCCTACGCCAAGAGCGAGGTGGACCTCACGGCATGGGTGGACCAGTACACCCCCGTGGCGGGTCGCCCAGACATCATCATTCGCCGGGAGGACACCGGGGTCACGATCATCGACGGCAAGAACTCGCTGAACCCCGGCAAGTACACGAACCCAGACCAGTTGCGCTGGTACGCGCTCTGTTTCTACCTCGCGTACAACACCCTGCCCAGCCGTCTGGCCTTCGCGTACTTTCGGTACCCGGAGGGCACCCCACCCAAGGACCACCCCGAGGGTGCCCCGTGGACGGGCTTGGTGGACGTGCCCCTCACCCGTGATGATCTCAAGACGCTGGGCGTCCGGGCCAAGGAGACGCACCGGGCGATGCAGAAGGAACTGTTCGACCCGGTGCCCTCACCGAAGAACTGCCGCTTCTGCGACTACAAGACCGTGTGTGACGCAGCACATCAACCTGCCTCCCGGAAGCCCAAGTCCCTGCCCGTGGTGGTGGAGGGGACGGTGGAGCACGCCATCGCTACGTCAGACGGGATGATCGAGATTGGGTTCGGGGCACCTACGGGCGTAAAGGGCACACCATGACCGTCACCCCCGACTTGAAGACCCGTCTCGATGCCGCCGTGAAGCGCCGGGACGAACTCTCCCAGAAGCGCCAACGCTTGCTAGGGCGCTTGGAAGAGGCGGAACGGGCCGTGGAGGAACTCCGGGCGAAGTGCCGCGCCAAGGGCATCGACCCCGACAACCTCGACGGTGTGATCGCCAAGTTGGAGGCTGCGCTGGAACAAGCCGTCGCCAACCTCGAAACCAAGCTGGCCGAAGCCGAGCAAGCCATTGACCCCTTCATCAACAGGAAGTGACCCCGCCGTGAACATCAGCATCAACAGCACCGACCTCGAAAACGCCCTGAAGGTTGTCCGCATCACCGTGGGCTCCTCCAGCGACATCTCCTCCCACTACGTCTTCCGCGCCCGCGATGAGAAGCTGGAGGTGCTTTCCTACGACGGTCGCACCTTCGCCTCGTGCATCGTCACCCACGCGACGCCCGCCGAGGACACCTCGTTCACCGTGGAAGCGCGGCGCATCCACGTTCTCCTCGACAACGTGGGGTCCAACCAAGCCCTCGACGTGTCCGCTGCCGAAGGTGGTGAGGTCACCGTGAAGGCCGCACGGGGCAAGGTCACCTTCTCGTCCCTTGACCCCTCCCTGTTCCCCTACTGGGACGACGTGCTGGCCGGGGCGAAGTCCACGGCGAAGATCGCGGCAGAGCGCCTTCACACGGCGCTGTCGAACGCCAAGCAGTTCATCTACGACCAAGAGTCCAAGAACCCGGCGCTGTGCGTGGCCGAGTTCCGCAACGGGGTGCTCCACTCCACGGACCAGATGGCCGTGTCCCTCGTCAAGATGCCGGGGATGGAAGGCTGCGGGCTGCGGGTGTTCGTGAAGGACCTCCCCAACGTGCTGGCGTTCATCGCCACGGCGAAGGGTGACGAGGTGGAGGTGCTGGAATCGGACCGGGCGTTCTTTATCCGCCGCCCGGACGGGGCGGTGTTCGGGGAGACCGTGTTCGCCCACCGCTTCCCGGACATCAACGTGGATTGGAACCTCGAAGACGACCAGACGTGGGACCTGTTCCAAGAGGAACTCCTCGCCGGGATCGGCCTCCTGCAATCCGGCGCGAAGCTGGACGAGCCCCGCGTTCGGTTCCAGCGCAACGGGACCAGCGACTTGGTGCTGTCGATGACCTCCGTGTCGGGCAAGCCCCTTCCTCTTTCCGTCTCCCTCGCGGGCTTCAAGCAGAAGGAGGGGGGCGTAACGGAGATGCCCGCGTTCGCCATCACCGATGCCTACGTCAGCAAGATGCTCAACGGGAACACCAACACCAAGGTTAGCCTTGGTGTGTCCAAGAAGGGCGCTGGCGGTTGGGTTCGCCTTCGTGACGACCGGGGGATCGACACCTACCTCACCACGGTCGCATGGTTGAAGAACGCCTGAAGTCCCTGAACAACGCGCTGCGTGTCGCGCAGGGTCGCCGTGAGGAAATCCGGCGGTCCCTGCGCGACGCCCGCGCGTCTGTCACCCGCAACGAGGACGAGTCCCAGCTTCTCGACCACGTCACGATCCTACTGCACACGCTGATCGACGGTGAGATCACCGAAGGGGTGAAGGCCATCGAGTCCCTTCAATCCGAGGGGGTTCGGGCCGTGTTCAGCGACCAAGACATCACGGTGCGGGCCGACGTGGAGGTGTCCCGTGGGAAGGTGAACGTGTCCCTCGTCACCTCCCAACGCAAGGAGAACGGGGACTTGATCGAAGGGATGTCCCTCGACGGGTTCGGCGGTGCGGTGTCCACCGTGCAGAGTATTCTTCTCCGTCTGGCTATCATCCTGCGCCGAGGTCTTCGTCCCGTGCTGTTCCTAGACGAGACACTCCCAGCCTTCGACGACCGCTACGTCCACGCGATGGCCGCGTTCCTCAAGACCCTTTGCAAGCGCATGGGTGTGGACATCCTGCTGGTGACGCACAACCCGGCGTTGGTAGATGCCGGGGACCGCGCGTACCGTATTCGGCGGGACAAGGGGTTCTGCACGTTCCACAGGATCACCCAATGAAAACCGAAGGGCAGGTACGGCACAAGCTCCAGCAGGTGACCTACCGCCACATCCAGCGGGCCATTCGCACGGCCCTCTCCCGTCGCCCCGAGAACTGCGAGAACAACCGCCGCGTGAAGCTCCCGGTGTTGGGTTCCGAAGTGCGGTTCTGCACCGTGATCGAGGACGTGGACGGTGACTTCGTGCCGTGCGACGAACGGCACGGGGGTTTGGACCGTGCCGCCAAGTGCCCGCAGTTCGCGTGCGCTTCCACCAAGGAGTCCGTGAAGGCCGACTTCTCGGAATTCTTGAGTACGTCCGACGTGGCGACCATCGCCGCCCAGTACCCGGACATCGCCGCGCTTCTGTGGGCCCTTGATGACACCGCCCCGGTGCCCATCGAGGAGCCCCTAGCGCCGGAACCACCCCCTCCCCCCTACAACATCATCTACTTTACTGGGGAGGGGGCCGTGAGTACCCCCGCCGTGGGGCCGTTCACAGGCCACCGCGCCGTCACCTACAACGTCACGTTCGGAGCCGGGTCGTGAGTCTCCTCCACGTCGTCTCCGTCCCTGCCCCCGGCAAGGGCGTCCCATTGTTCGTGGAGTTGCCCGTCCACCCGGACACGGCCCCGTACCTCGTCACCAGCAACAAGGGGATGTTGTGGATCGACAACAGCTTCAGCGGGGGGTTCGTCCGTTCCGCTGTCCTCCGTGAGCGATGGGGGGACTCCGTGGGTCACGTCACCTACGAGGCCGTCGTCCGGTGCATCGTCCAGCGGGGTCGGGAACTCTCGTGGGGCAACCAGTTCCCGGCGACGGCGGTAGGACTTCGTGGTGCCCGTGAGTACCTGCGGTCCTACGACTTGGTGGACTGCGACCTACTGACCGGGAAGGGCGTGGCCTTGGGCGAGGGCATGGAGTGCCCTTGGGTGCCCGAGGGCTGCGCCGTGTTGGTCCCCCGCGACCGTTCGTACCTCGGCATCGTCGGGACGCTGGGCGACGGGGCACACACGGTCATGGTCCACAACCCTTCCCGTGGCATGGCCGTGCTGGGCGCGTGGTGACGGGCGTAACCTTCCCGCACCATGACCTCCTCCATCGGTGAGTGGATCGAAGCTCACCTCGCCACCCTCCCCCTCTCCGAAGACTGCGAAGGCTACCTGTTGGGCCGGGGCGCGAGCCCCGACACCATCGAGCGCCTTGGCATCCGCGAGTGGGAGCCCGCTAGCACCCCCGCCCCCAGCGAGCACTTCGTCTCTCGGTACGGGCGGCACGGCGAGAAGTTGGCCGGGATGGTCACCATCCCCCTGTGCGGACCCACGGGAACGCTCACCGGGATCGAAGCCCGGTCGTGGCACGAGAAGAAGGTGACCGAGTTCCGGGTGCCCGAGTCCGAGTACAACCCCGTCGCCATCAACCTCCCGAGGGCTGCGGAGGCCATGTGGGCGGGCGGGTCCGTGTGGATCGTCGAGGGCGTCTACGACCTGTGCGCCTTGGATTGGTGCGTCCCCAAGACCGACGCCGTGGTGGCAACGCTGCGCGCGGGACTAGGCAAAGACGTGCTGGAGTTCATAGCCCGGTTCTGCACGAACACCGTCTACATGGTCTACGACAACGACGAGACGGGACGCAAAGCCACCCACGGCTGGCGGGACGCCGAGACGGGCAAGTACCGACCGGGTGCCCTCGACCTCCTCAAGCGGGCGGGCATCCGTGCCGTGGACTACCGCTACCGGGGGAAAGACCCCGGCGAGGTGTGGCGGGCCGGGGGACTCACCAAGCTGCGGGAGACGTTCGGCTGATACCCTGCGGGCGTAACGTCCCGCATGAGTCCCGAAGCTATCGTCATCGCCATCCTCGCCCTGTTCCCCCACATGAGCGGGAACAACCGGGCGTGCATCGAAACCCAACAAGCCCGCATCGTCCAGCAACTCCGTGAGGTGTCTGAGCCCTACGAGCCCGGTGCGCCCGTGCCCCCGGTGGAGCTCACCGCCGCCGTGGCCTTCGCGGAGACACACCTTGGGTGCGACATCAACGAAGGGGGCAACTGGGGTGCGCCCATCGACCCGCAGCACCGTCACACCGCCGGGACGCATATGCACGCCGTCCGCGCCCTGTCCCGTGGCTACCAGCGGTGCGGGGATTGGGACGGGGCCATCCTTCGGTTCCGCACGGGGCTCTGCAACCCCCGGCGCAGCCCGTCCCCACGGGTACGCGAGCAGGGCGCGCACTACCTCCGGGTGATTCACCGCATCGTGGAGCGCGTCCGTAGGCACGCCGAGGAGGTACACGGCGAGTGACCCGGGACAACCTTCCGCGTATCCTCCGGGGCGGCAGCGGGTTCAGCCTAGAGACGGTGCCCGTTCGCGCGGCGACTCGCTACACGGTCGGGCCTTTGGTTTTGTACGACAGCGTCGGGTTTCGGTGCGGGTTGCGGGGCAGACAACCCGTGGGGGCTAAACCGTGAGCTTCGACAAGACTATGGTCGTCATCCGAGGCGGTAGCTGGGGGGATTCCCCGGAAATCTTCGTCCGTGCGACCTTCGATTCCGCGTGTTTAGGTTTCCGCACCTCCCTTCCAGCCCGTCAGCCACGGGCGTAAGTACCCGTATGAACCCTCCCACCACCAAGCCCACGGACACCCTCTACCGCGTCTACCGCGTCTACCGCGTCTACCGCGGCGGCGGTTGGTACATCGGCGTACCGTCGTGGTTGCGCGCCGCGTCTCGCGGCTCGAACGTGCCTGCGGTCCGTGACAGCCGCATCGGGTTTCGGTGCGCGCGTGGGGGTTCCGAGAGGAAGGTGAAACCGTGAGTGATCCCAAGCCCACCGACACCCTCCTCCGCGTCTTTCGAGGCGGCAGTTGGGTCAGCGACGTACCGTCGTGGGTGCGCGCCGCGTCTCGCGTCACTTACGAGCCTGCGTACCGTTACAGCGACATCGGGTTTCGGTGCGCCCTTCGGGGAAGGGAACCCCGAGTATGAACCCCCCCACCACCAAGCCCACCGACACCCGTTACCTCGTCCTCCGCGTCGGCAGTTGGAGCAGCTTCGGACCGTCGTGGGTGCGCGCGGCCTATAGCGGCAGGAGCGTACCGGAGGACCGTGACGCTGACATCGGGTTTCGGTGCGCGCTGCGGGCGAGGCAACCCCGAGTATGAACCCTCCTACCAAGCCCACCAAGCCCACCGACACCCGTCTCCGCGTGTATCGCGGCGGGTCGTGGTGGAACGAGACCACCACCTATGTGCGCTCGGGGGTGAGCAGCGTTGACACGCCCACGAACCGTATCAACGACATCGGGTTTCGGTGCGCGCTGCGGGGATGTGAGAGGAAGGTGAAGCCGTGAGTGAGTCCAAGACCGACACCCTCCTCCGCGTCCTCCACGGCGGCGGCAGTTGGCTCAGCAACGTACCGTCGTGGGTGCGCGCCGCGTCTCGCAGCACGGACGTGCCTGCGGACCGTGGCTTCATCTTGGGGTTCCGAACCCACCTGCCAGTAAGGCAACCCCGAGTAGTGCCCATCGGGTGGGATGAGACGGCATGGGAAAGGTTCTGCCTCTACCGCTACGGTGCGGCGGATGACGTGCGGGCGATGAAGCCCGAGGACATTCTGACGGAACGCTGAAAGGACAAAGCGATGGCAACGGATACATGGGAAGCTGGCAAGGACGTGTGGGAGCTCGTGCAGTACCACATCAGCAACAACCACCCCAACCTCGCGCTGGTGGACAAGGAGATCGCCGTGATCTTCCGGGGCAAGGCCAGCAAGTCGGGCGGTCAGGTCGTGCTGGGCAAGTCCCGCAAGGCGGGCGCTATCTTCAAGGTGCTGGGCAAGGCGGATTACAAGTTCATCTTGGAAATCGCCGGGGACGAGTGGGGCAAGATGGGCGATCCCCAGCGTAGCGCCCTCATCGACCACCTCCTCTGCGCCTGCAAGGTCGAGGAAGACGAGAAGACCGGCGACCTCAAGTTCTCCATCTCCTCGCCCGAGGTGAGCTTCTTCTGGGACGAGCTCAAGCGCCACGGTGATTGGCGCACGCGCCCGCAGCAGGAAGCCGGGGACAGCACCAACGTCGAGGGTGTGCTGGGCATGATGGGCGGGGACAACGACGACGAAGCCTAGCCCCCCCGGTAGGGCACCTATCCCCCACCGGGGGTAGGAGCGCCCTACCGTGACGTCTCTCCGTTCCAGCGTCATCCGCCTCGCCCACGCACAACCGGCCCTGCGCCCGCACCTCCTACCCCTCCTCAAGACGGCAGACGACGACGGCGACTACACCGACGAGGAGTACGCCTTCCTCCTGTGGACGCGGAAGTACGAGCGCCGACAAGAGGCCGTGCTTCGCAAGTGGGAGGACAAGTACGAGCGGGAACTGAACGCCGTGGGTGACGGGTTGATCGCTGACCTCGAAGCCCTCAAGGCGCTGGTGCGCTTCTGGTTCTGGCAGCGCAAGGGCAACTACCGGGACACCCCCGGCGAGGAGGCCCCCAACTTCAAGGGGGCCGTGGACGCGATGTTCCACCGCCGCCGCAAGGCCCTTGTGGAAGTGAAGGACATCACGGATCGCATGGCCGCACGGGTCGCGGCGATCTCGGGTTCCGCCCTCTTTGGGGACGACTTCCTTGATGACCTGAACCGATTGGTGTCCGAGTACGAGCGGGAGTTCCAATCCCGGTAGCGTCTGCCCGTGCCCCCTCCCACCGTCTACTTCGTCCAGTCTGACTTCCCCGACGGCCCGGTGAAGATCGGGTACACGGGAAGGAGGGTGCGGCAACGGTTGGCTGAAGGCCAGACCTTCGCCCACCAAGAACTCACCCTGTTGGCCGAGACCTACGGCACGATGGCCGACGAGGCCAAGCTGCACCGTCTGTTCGCCCCACTACGCCTCCGGGGCGAGTGGTTTCGCTACGAGGGCGAGCTTCGTGAGCTCGTGATGATGCTGATGCTGGACGATGTCACGCTTCAATCGTGGCTAGAGTCCCACGACGGGTGAAGGCGCGGTATCCGTTTTCTAGAGGCGGTGGGGTGTGGCAAAGGTAATCAGCACCGTTGGGATGGTCCCCTTCGAGGTCGGTATCGACGGGACCGTTCCGGGCATGGTTCGATTCGTTCGAGCCATGTCGAAGACGGGTGCGAAGGTATCTAGCTCGCCCAAGAAGAGCCAGCTAGGGAACCAGATGGCCTTCGTGGTCTGGCTGAGCCCGTTCTACATCGCCCTGTTTCGGACGTGGTGCCAGCCAGCGGTGTTTCGGTTCATCTCCACCGATGCCGTCCAAGTAGACGGGTCGGTCAAGACTCCAAAGCCTTGAGCGAGCTCGCGAGGGACTGAACGGCGTTCTTCGACAGCTTGTCGGCGGCGCTTTCGAGATCCACCAAGTGAATCGAGTACCGCTCCACGTCGCCTTCGATCAGGTCCATGATCGCCCAGAACCGCTTGCGGCACTCCACGGCCAACGCCGCGACGTGCTTGCACGCGGCGCGGCGCTTCTGAAGATCCGGGCAGGTGCAGTTGAAGCCTTGCTTGGGCTGGAACACGATCCGGGTCTTGTACCCGCCGTCGCCCGTCGTGGCCGTCACCGCCGTGGGAACCCCGCTGCCATCAGGCAGCGTGCTGGTGGTCAGCTTCACGTTCGACACGGGGACGTTCGGGGCGCGTTGGGCGCGGGACGAGGGAACAGCCTTCTCCAAGCGATCCAGCAGGGCGTTCGCCTCGTTGAGGTTGTTCAGCGTCTTTGACAACCCGCTGAGCGCGGCAGATGCGATCTGAAGGGTGTTCGCCATGTCAGGTTCCTTTACGCCCAATCCCCATAGGTAGGGTAACGGCATGACCCGGCCCGTTACCGTTCTGTTTCAGCCCACCGTCATCCCTCTTGCGGAGATGGTTCTCCTGCCCCAAGGGCTTGACGACCTCGTTGATTGGGTTGGCGACTACCGCCCCGAGTGCCTCCCCGGCGAGAACCCCACGGGCATGGACCTGTTCCCGCACGATGGGACGGAGGGCGGGCGTTCGCTCACGGGTAACGAGCTTCTCGTAGAGCTCGCGGGCCGGAACTGCTATCACTCCTACGGGGCCAAGGCGGGCAAGAAGTCGAACGCGGACTACATCGCCCACACGCAATCGGGCACCGTCCCGCACCGCAGCATCATGTACCACGCGAAGATGACCTTCTTCGTCGCGGGCATCTCGCGGAGGGTCTCCCACGAGCTCATCCGGCACTACGTCGGTGCAGACCGTAGCGAGGAGGGGAGCCCTTCGCAGGAGAGCACCCGGTACACGCACCACCCGGGGCAGTTCGTCGTGCCCCCCAAGATGGCGTCGGACGGCAAGGCCGTGGAGCAGTTCATGGCGGCGATGACCACCGCGTACACCGAGTACCACGACTACATCGACCGGGAGGTCGAAGCCTACCGGGCGTCCTCTGGGGAGGAGCCCAAGGGGCTGACCCGCAAGCGCATCTATGAGGCGGCGGCAGGACTTCTCCCAATGCAAGCTGCCACGTCCCTCGTGTGGACGACGAACCCCGTGGCCCTTGCCAAGCTGTTCGCAGAGCGCACGGATGAGAGCGCCGATGCGGAGTTCCAGCGCCTCGCCCTCCGGTGGCAGAAGCTGTGTGTCGCCCGGTGGCCCAATCTGTTTCCGAGGGCGTAAGGTAGGGCACGCGAGCGTGGCGGAATGGCAGACGCGCCGGATTTAGGCTCCGGTGCCGCAAGGCGTGGAGGTTCGACCCCTCTCGCTCGCACTGGATACGGCAATGCACACCCTGCTTCAAGGCTTCTATCACGTCGGGCGCGACCCTTTCCCCGAGCACCTCTGCACCCTCCCCAACTCTCGGGAGCCCGGGGTCATGGATTCTCCCGGCGACGCCTATCACGTCGTGGTTCTCGTAGATTGCAGGTTTTCCGTGCATGGTAGGCTCGCCAAGATGAAGCCCTACACTGCCCGCGACGACGAAGACGGTTCGTTGCTGTACGGTTGGGTAGACGCGAACGGCAACTTCGCGGACCACGGCGAGAAGGGCATCCACGGCGACCACGAGAAGGTGGTCGCTTGGAAGCCGTGCCCTGCCGACTTCGACCTTCGAGACTGAGGGAAAAGCACATGGCTTGGGACGCGAACGGAACGCCCGTCGAAGGCCCTCAACACCACACCCCTGCTCCTACCCCCTCCCCGTCGCGGAAGGGAGCCCTCTCCGACCTCTTCGTCGGCTACCGGGAGGCGCTTTCGCTTGCCCTGTTGGACGGTGACCTGTCGAAGCTGGACGAGGCTCACGAGGCCCTCAAGGCGCGCATCCTTGAGGACCGCGCGCGGTAGAGTAGACCGACACGGACGGATGCCCGAGCGGCCAAAGGGAGCAGACTGTACATCTGTCGGCTTATGCCTACGGTGGTTCAAATCCACCTCCGTCCACCGCCCGGTACAGGGACCACTGGGCCTTCACACACGGTCCCAGCACACACGGAGATACGCATGAGCAACGGTTACGAAATCCGACACTCCCTTCTGTCCGAGGCCAAGGATATGCTGCTCGAACGGTGGCACGCAGCGATGGACGTGGAGCGCATCAGCGCCGAGCGTGAGAACCGCAACCCCGCGTTGATCGAGCCGCCGTCCGTGGAACAGATCAAGGCCACCGCCGAGAGCTTGTACGAGTTCGTGCAGAAGAAGTGACGTGACCGGGCAGGGGTGACTCTCACCTCCCGCCCGTCTTCGGGTGTCGTCCAATGGCAGGACAACGGGTTTTGGCTCCGTGAATCAAGGTTCGACTCCTTGCACCCGAACCGCTAACGGTTAGGTTCCTATCGCCGCGTTGGTGCATAGGAGCTCACCGTGCCCAACATCGTTTCTATCGTTCTCGCTGCTGCCGCCGTTGTCGTTGCTTCGGCGGTGGTTTCCCTCATCGCCCACATCCGCACGGCGATCAGCTCTCGTTTGGCTGCAAGCTCCCTGTCCCTGCTCACCGCGCACGCCGGGACGCTGGTCCTCGCGGCGATGGACGAGGTTCGCACCCTCAAATCCAAGCCGGGAGCGTGGACTACCGCCGACGCCAGACGGGTGAAGAACCGGGTGTTGGACGAGCTTCGCGCCTTGGGGGCGCATGACATCGAGGCGCTGGCCACCCTTCACGGGCTTTCCGATTCGTCCGTCATCACCCTGCTCGACAAGCTGGTCGAGGAGCAGGTCGAGGTGCTTCGGTCTTCGGCCAAACCCACCAGCACGGTCAACGTCCTCGTCCCCACCCCGGACACCGACGCCCCCGCCCAATGAACGCTTCGGGGCGTAAGGTAGCCCGTGGCCCTAGACACGAAGTACCGCCCCCGCACCTACGCTGACGTTCTCGGCCAGCGCGAAACCATCACGATCCTCAAGCAGTACGTCGCCAGCGGGGCGGGCTTCCATCAGTCCTACCTGTTCGCGGGCCCCTTTGGATCGGGCAAGACCACCCTCGCACGGGTGCTTGCCCGATCCCTGCTGTGCTCCGCGCCCGTGGAGGGAGAACCGTGCGACCAATGCACCTCGTGCAGGTCGATCCTGAACGGGGGCACCTCCCCGGACTTCTTCGAGATCGACGCGGCGACCAACAGTGGCAAAGACTCCGTTCGCCGGATCGTGGACGAGATCCAGTACAGCACCTTCAGCGGCAAACGGAAGCTGTATCTGCTGGACGAGTCCCACCGCTTGTCCACGGACGCCCTCGATGCGCTCCTGAAGCCGCTGGAGGACACCTACCCCGGCACGCAGGACAAGCTCCTCGTCTGTATCTTCTGCACCACCGAGCCGGAACGGATGCGGAACACCATCCTGTCCCGGTGCGCCCCGGCGTTCGTGGTGCGGCCCGTGTTGCCCGAACAGGTAGGCGAACGCCTCGCGACGGTGTGCGAGGCCGAAGGCATCCCGTACGAGCGTCCAGCCCTCGACCTGATCGGTGAGATCACCGAGTGCCACATCCGCGATGCGCTGAAGGCCGTGGAGGGCGTTTCGATGCTGGGGGGCATCACCGTCCCGAACGTCTCCCGGTACCTGCACCTCGACTACGCCGAGGCCGTGCTGGAGGTGCTGGCCCACGTCAAGACCGACCTTCCCACGGCCATCGCCCGTGCCGAGGGACTGTTGAAAACCATGTCCCCGATCACGCTGTACGAGCGCCTGTCGGACATGGCCATGCTGGCCTACCGTTCAAGCCTTGGTCCCGTGGCCGTGCCGACGTACCTTGACCGGGGGGCCATCGAGGGTGTAGGGCGAAACGTAGGAGTTGAGCTTCTCGACTACGCCGAGAAACTGTCATCCCGCCCCGGTAGGCCCACGGCGGCGATGCTCCTGTGCGACCTGTCGCAACTGCACCGTGGACCCCAACGGATCGTTCTCGCAGAAACCGTCGCACCCGCCCCGCAGGCACCCAAGAAAGACGGTAACGTCAAGGTGCCCCATGTCGATAAGCCTACTATTGTCGATTCAGTGTACGTCCATCCCCGCGCTATCAACGGGAACCACGAACGGGCCGAGTCTTCGTCTGCTGCGCCGTCTTCGTCTGGCTACACTCCCTTGGAGTTTCTCCAACTCGTCAAGCGTCGCGTCCTAGAGCTGGAGCAGCAGAGCGAACCGAATGGACAAACGGGACGAGACGACTTGGGCAACGCTGGAGCTCACGAAGCTCGGTGAGCAGAAGGCCGTAGAGGGCCGTCTGGAAGCGGCCCTACGGGCGCTTCTATCCGTCGATTCATCGTTCCCAGTATTCGTTCCCTACGCCACCTACACCAAGGGTGGCCGCACGGTCAGCGTGCGGTTGATCGAGGGCTACTCCTTCGTGGGCACGGGGTTGCCTGAAACCTCGTACTTCCGCCTCGAGAAGTCCCCCATCGTCGCCCGCGTGTTCAGTTCCAGCCTGAACGGGATGCGGGTGCTTCACACTTTGCCGAACGGCGAGGTGGAGGTGATGCGGAACCGCCTTGCCGAGTCCCTTGGGGCGGACTTGGAGCTGGGGGCGAAGGTTCGTGTCACGGGCGGTAACTACAGGGACCTTGATGGGGTGGTTGTTGATCTGTACGAGAAGCGGGTGGCCGTACAGATCATGTTTCGATCCCTCACCGCAATCGCGGTGGTGCCCCGGAACTTGGTGACCTTTGCGTCGGCAGAGGTCCCCTTGGCCTTGGAGGGGGAGTCCGAAGCCACGGTGTCGTTGGACGAGTTGCTGGAGGAGGGGGTCCTTCGTCTATGACCGAGTGGCTGATGAACTTGTCCGAGGAAGACGTGATCACGTCTTTCGGCAGCATTTTCACCGACCCAGACGAGGACGATCTTCAGGTCATCGAACGGGTGAGGAAGATCCTCGACCGCCTCCCGGTGATCGAGGCCGACTTCATCGACCTGTACTTCTTTCGCCACCTACGGCAGACCGACATCGCCGCCATCTTCGGGGTGTCCCAGCCCACCGTGTGCTACCGCCTCCAGCGGGCCATCCAGCGCATCAAGTACCTGCTGGAAGTACCCAAGGTAGACGAGGACACGCTTCGGTCTGATCTTCGGCGGTTCTTTACCGACCCCACGGACATCGAGATCCTCGTGCTCATGTACGAGACCACCTGCCAGAGCGAGACGGCGAAGCGCCTCGGGGTCACCCAAGGTTTCGTCCGCCACAGGTTCGTGCGGTCCACCAAGCGCATGAACACCCACCCCTCCATGCGGTTCTACGGCGAGGTGTTCACGGTGGTGTCCGACAACCTGAACTTGCTGCGCGAAGTGCAACGCACCCACCCTGCCGTGCGTGGCGGGTACGTACTGGACTCCTAGCCGCTATCTTCCCTATCCCCCGTGGTGGGGTAGATGTCCTCGGACGAGAAACCCCTTACCGTGCGTGTGGTGATGGCCCGGTCCGTTGCGGATCGGTGGCTACGGGGTCATACCCACAGCGAGTACCGTTTCACCATCTTTGGTTTCCCTACCCCGGCGAAGGCCAAGCGGTTCGCTTCAACCCTTCGCGCTTTGCGGGATCGAAGCCAACGTCGTGGGTCATCGGGGCCTGCTCGGGTTCCTACGATCTCTGACCTTGGGGTGAAAGAGCGTGGGGACGTGGTCGAAGTGTGGTCCTCCAATGTGGAGTCCCTTCGTAAGCTCGCCCGCTGGGCCGACACGATGGGCTTGAACACTGACTTCATCTGGTGACCCGTGGCCTACCAGCGCACCCTTTCGACGTTCACCTACCGTAGCGGGGTCGCCCCGAACTACTACTACTTCACCATCGCCCTCGACCAGAACGGGCTGGTCTCGGTGAGGGACATCCAGTCCCCGCAGGGCCGGATCATCGACTCCAACACGTCCATCCCGCAGTCCGTGACCGACGACATTCAGTCGGCCATCCAACAGGTGGAGAACTTCGTGGCCCAGACCAGCGCCGTGAACGGCCAACTCACCTTCGCCGGGGAAACCACCAAGACGGTGACCTTCGTGACGCCGTTCGCGGGCACTTCCTACCGGGTGGTGTTCTCGGTGCAGGACTTCGTGCCCGTGCGGGTTGTGTCGAAGCTCACCACGGGCTTCACGGTGTCCGTGGGCGTGACGTATACGGGCACCATCGGCTACGACGTGTTCGCGTGAGGGGCTGACCAATGGCACAACCGAACTTCCAAGTAGACGGGCTCCGGGTCGAGCCGGGTTCCGGTCAGACGCTCACCCTCACCCGCGACTCTGCCACGGGCTCCCTGCGGTTCGTGGACGCCGTGGTCACGGGCGGGATCAACCTGTCCGACCTCGCGGGCCTCGGCACCGTGGCGGGAACGCTCATTGTCGGGTCCTCGGGCACTGGGGCCAAGTACACGACGGTTCAGAGCGCCCTTGATGCCGTGCCCGCGAACGCCAGCCTCTCCAATCCCTACGTCATCCTCGTGATGCCGGGGGTGTACACGGAGAACGTGGTGGTCGAGAAGGCCGGGATCACCGTGCAAGGCATCGGTCGCGCGGTCATTCAAGCCGCCGCAGCCTCGGGCACGATCACGGTGCAGGAGGCCGTCGCCAGCATCCCGACCTCCCTCACCCTTCGCAACCTCACCATCGTCAACGCCTACAACGGCGAGGCGTGCGTGGACCTCGTGGGCGGCGCGGGCAGCACCGTGGGTGCAGGCGGGATCGTCCTCGACGGGTGCGACCTCCAGCCTACGGGCGTGGGCGGGTACACGGTGTACGCGGACGCGGTGAACTACGTCACCCTCACCGGGTGCCAAGCCACGGGTGCCCCCGCGACGGCGAGCCTCCGGGTGAACCAGTGCGCGGGGCTCACCGCCACCAACAGTATTCTCCCCGCCGTGCAGGCCGACTACACCACGGCGGGCAGCATCCCTTCGGTGGTGGGCAGCGCCTACATCCTGTCCGGGTGCCTGTCCGTGGGCAACGTGCTCTCGACCCTCACCAGCGCGGGGTCCCTCACCGTGAGCGGGTGTCCTACCGTGGGCACCGTCACGGTGAACGGCAACCGCACCCTCACCGTGTCGGGCAGCAGCATCGGGAACCTCACGGTCAACGGGACCACGGCGGCGACCCTCAAGAACTCATCCCGGGGCACGCTAGCGGGGGCGGGCACCGTGTTGGAGTCGCAAGTGTCGGGCTCGAAGGCGTTCGCGGCCAGCAATACGGAGACGGTCACCTTCCCGGTCGCCCGACCCAACGCCAACTACACGGTTGCCCTCGACACGGGGATCAACACCGTGTCCCGCGTGGACAACAAGCTCGCCACGGGCTTCGACATCGTGTTCACCGCCCCGGTCACCACCACGGTCTACTGGACCGTTCTGTCCTAGCTAGTTTCCCTATCCCCCGCCGTCGATAGGCGTCCTCCCGCCTTCAAGGGGGGTTCGCGCTATATCGAGGTGCAGCGGTGAGCAAGTTTTGGGAAAACGGTGGGTTCTTCGTCGAGGCGAGTGCCATCGACACTCACTTGTCGGGCGATACCACGGTGCAGGACTACGTCCGGGGCCGCACGGCTTCCCTTGAAGGCATCCCTTCCGGCACCCGCGTGGCGTTCGACGGCAAGCTATCCTCCCTCCTTGCCTACCCGGAACCCCCGGAGAAGGGCGAGACGGGCACGGTGGTGATGGTCCGCACGGCGATGGGCGACGCCACCGAGCAGGACGGGGTGGTGTTCGTGAAGCTGGATAGCGGGAGGCTGATGGGCCTTCACCGCGCCCACCTACGCCGCGCCCCGGCGAGCGCCCGCACCGCCAATGCCTACCGCATGACGGTGACTGCGATGGGAGACCTCACCGACTTTATGAAGTCGGCGGACGGCGGGGATGACCTCATTCACAAGTCCACCAAGGACCTGTGGAAGCTGTCCAAGTCGGGCGGGGACTTCGTGATCGAGCGCCTGTTCGACGAGACGGGCAAGCCCCTGAAGGTGTGACGATGACCACCCGCAAGCCCGACCCCAAGAACATCGCCCGCCGCGCCATGATCCGCACGGCGGGTGAGGTCCGTTTCATCAAGGACAAGTCCAACGACGCCTCCCAATGGGCGTGGAACGACTCGGGCCCGCAGGAACGGAAGATCACCCCAGACTTCGCGTTCGACCCCCGGAACACCAAGCCCCTCGCCAAGGTGCTTCGGTCTACCAACGCGGCGCTGGGACACGCGATGTCGGCCTACACGATCTTCACCAAGATCAAGAGTGCCGACGTGTCCCCCGATGGGTCGCTGGGTGGCAAGGGCTACATCCAGAAGATCGCGGAGATGCGCCGCGCGTACATGAACGTGGTCGAGGCCATGTCCGCCCTGTCCGACACCCTGTACGACGAGATTCGCGCCCCGCATTGGGCGGCAGTTTCCCGGCAGGAAGACCCGGAGGAGCGGGCTGAGGTCGAGCAGATCGTCGAGGACGCTGTCGAGATCAAGCAAGACCCCGAGGGCTGGGCCGAGGACCAAGAAGAAGAGATGGACGAGGAGAACGAGGAAGAGATGGCCGCGAAGGCCGTCAAGCTCGCCTCCCTCAAGGCCCGTTCCCCCCGAGGTACCCGATGAGCTCCCGCACGCCCGATGGTGGGTACATGCCCACGTTCGCCAGTAACTACATGCTGGACGGTTTCGACTTCTCCGAGGAGTACGGCGAGGGACCGTTGATGAACCACAAGATCCCGACCACCTCCCGCACCACCGGGATGCCCGCCGCGACCCGTTCCGAAAGCGGGATGGCGAGGCTTCCTGATGGCATCGTGACGGCGGGCCGCGAAGCGTCGGTGGACGACCAGAGCTTGTTCGCTGGCGCGGACGGGACCGACGTGGGGGACCTATCGGGCATGGTCCGAGAGGCATCGCACATCTCCGACCTATCGTGGCTGGAGCTCGCGGAGCAGGACCCGGATCGCCTTCCCCAGCAGCACAACGACAAGGCCCTTCAGGGCGTGATCGAAGCGTGGGGGGTGAACAACCGCACGGACGGCGTGGAGATCATCCCGAACGTGGTGGTCCCCCCGGCCCCCCGGTCGCAAGTAGCCCTTCTGCCGGGTGACGACACCCTGCGGCAAGTGGTCTCCAGCGCCATGCGGAAGTCGGCCTTCGGCGTGCCCTTCGAGAACATCCTCGCGGACGTGGCCGCGCACTTGGGCCCGGACGCCCTTGCCCAAGTCGGCACCCACCCCCGGCTTCAGCGGTTCGCTTCGGCGGTGCGGTCGATCAAGGCCGAGCACGGCGTGGCGGGCGCGGTGTACCTTCGGGACAGCGCCTTCCCCGGTCTGCTCACGGGCAAGTGGGACCGCGAGATCAAGAAGCGTTGCGCCAGCGCCCGGTACTGGCTCACTCGCCCCGGCTCCAAGCTCGCTGCCTACCAGAACTACCTCGGCAAGCAGGTGGTAACGGAAGTGCCGTGGGGCGAGGCCCTCGACCACTACCGAACGGGGCTGGAAGCATCGGGCAAGCGGCTGGCTTCGGGCGACCCCAAGACGGTGCTCATCGCCGCGCTTCGGGCAGAGGCTTCCCGCGCCGAACGAGACGCCCACCACACCTACCACCTCACCCCGGCGCAGCGGGTGAGCTCGCAGGAAGCGTGGCAGGTGTTCGCCAGCACCAAGGCCCCGCAACGGGAGATCGTCCAGAAGGACACCGTGCGGGTCACGGCCCAACAGGCGCAACAGAAGTTCGCCCGGTGGGTCGCGGCGGGCCTCCTCACCCACGACCGCGCCCGTGACCTCCTCGCCGCCTCGCAGCCCGAGGACGCCATTCGGGCGGGCGCTACCTTCATCGCCACCACCCATCGCCAAGCCAAGTACACGGGCAACGGCGTGGGGGTGAAGGCCCCGGTGCGGCCCTCCACGGCAGACGTTCAACAGGCCCAAGCGAAGCTGGCCAGCGACCTCAAGGCCCGCGAGGAACTAGCGGCCAAGCGCCGGGACGAAGCCCGCACCCGTGCGGGGGAGAAGCTCGCATCCCTCACCGCCCAGCACTCGTACAAGGGCGAAGGCGTCGGGGCCAGCGTCCACACGGGTATCCGCCGCGCTTCCGTTTCCGGGGATACCCGCCCGGTGCTGAAGTACGCGATGCAGAAGATGAACGAGGGGTCGGCGGGCCGTGACCTCGACGTGCTCCTCAACTCCCGGTTCTCGCAGGACTACCTGAAGGGGGCGGGCGAGCAACTGGTGCAGCTTCGCCGGAAGCACGAAGGGCTGGCAGGCCACGTCTACGTCGCCGCCGCTGCCTACGCCAGCAAGATGGGCACGACGGGGTGCGACCAAGGCGCGCTGATCCACCGGGCGAACCAAGTGAAGGCCGTCCTCCAGATGGAACGCTGCGGTTCGTGCGCCCACAACACCGAGGGCCATTGCCAGAAGTACGCGAAGCAGCTAGTAAAAGTCGCCCCGGTGGCTAACCCCGCGAAATACCAGCGGGAAACGATCCGCCTCGCCAACGCCGACGACAGCGAGCGCACGGCGGCGATGTTCAACAACTATGACCCGGGCGAGTTCGACCTTCAGAACGACACCCTTGAGACGTTCTCCTACGACAACCTCCCCGCCCACGAGACCCTGAACGGGATCTTGTTCGAGGGGCTGACCCTCCCCGAGGAGTGACCACCATGCGCGTCGCCGCCCCGCCCAAGTTCAAGGTGCTTGTCGCCAACCTCGCCGGGAGCTCCGACCCCGCGCGGAACACGGGGGGCAACCCCGTGAAGATCCGCACGGGCTTCGTCCTCCAGACGGTCCACACCCCCAGCGGGAACGTGCGGACGGGCGGGCCGACGCAGCAGCCTCCGCCCGTGGGGGTTGCGAACCACACGGCGTCGATTCAGGTTCTCGGAGCGAACTACTGGGACCCCACGGTGGCACCCCCCGGCCCCTTCTACTACCAAGAGGAGTGCCGCGCGTACGACCAGTACCCGCTGGCCGCGACGGACTTCGGGGTGGGCAACGGTTCCGGCGCGGGCCCCGTGAACACCATCGCCAGCACGCTCGCGGATTGGGTCAACTACTCGGTCCAAGGGGTCGATGCCGTGGCGGTGGCCGACACCGTGTACCTTTCGGCCCTTCGCACGGATCCAACCCTGCCCGTTCAGGCTGCGAACGATATGTCGGCCCTCCTCGGCGGGTTGTCCTTCGCGGTCCGGGACAGCGCCGGGACCATCTTGAACGTCGCGGGGAAGCGGCGGGCCTCGTTCTTCTTGCCCAAGGCGGTCAAGACCCAAGCCCCCCCGACGATCTTGCCGTGAAGGTAGCGTAGGTCATGGCCGACGAAAACGACATCCTCGAAGACGAGATCCCCTCCGTAGCCGTGAAGCGGGATGTGAAGTCCCCCTCCCCGTACATCACCGTGGATGCCAACGGCATCCGTAGGTACAAGGGGTACATCGTTCCGCACGAAGTCGTCCGCATCAAGGTCATCGACGACAAGGGCCACACCAAGTTCCGCAAGCTGGAGGAGATCCAGCAGGGCGACACCCCATCGCTCAACGACTCGGGCTTGCCCGTGTTCGTGGAGGGGCGCATCGGGAAGCCCAAGAAGGAGGAGGCCCTCCCCCCGGCGTCGCCCCTCATCGGTGACTTGCTCCGCATCAAGCAGGGCCAGCTACGGAACGACCCGATCCTCCAAGCTGCCGAATCCGCGCCTGAGTCCGCCGAGGTGTTGAACCAAGTGGTGCTGGCCATCGGTGAGGAAGCAGCGTCCCTGCGCTTCGAGCGCATGGAGGCCGAGCGCAAGGGCACGGACACGTCGCAACTGTCCATGCGCCGCGTCGCGGCCCTGAAGGCCATCGGTGACACATGGATCAAGCGCAAGGAGCAGATCCAGAGCCGCCTGATCGACCTTGAGTCCCCCCCGTTCCAAGCCCTGTTCCAGTTCATCACCGAGACGTTCGTGCGGGCGATGCAGAGCGCGGGCGTTCGCCAAGAGCTTTCCGACACCGTGATCGCCCAGTTCGCCAAGCAACTGGACGACTCGTGGAAGAACGAGGCGAAGTCCCGCATGAAGGAGTGAGGGGGGTAACACCATGACCCTCGCCAATCTCGTCCTGTCCGGTGCGCGGGCCGTTGCCCCGGCGGCTTCCACGACCACCGTCGCGAACATCATCGAGTTCGTGGAGGAGCCTTGGGGCCTCGGGATGCAACTGTTCCCGATCCAGAAGATCATCCTCAAGGCCCACTACGGCATCCCCCTCGATGACACCCAGACCTTCACGGTCACGGATTGGCGGCGGCAGAACGTCCGCAACATGACCGAGAAGGAGTACCTTGAGTACCTGTACTCCGAAGGGCGGTCGAACATCAAAGAGGTGGTGCCGGGGCACGAGCGCCGGGAGATGATCCTCTCCATCGGTCGCCGTTCCGGCAAGTGCGTGACGGGGGACACCCTCGTCCTCACCGACCGAGGCATCTACCCCATTGTAGAACTGGGCGACCCCAACGGTCCCGAGGTGCAGCCTCTCGTGGTGGGTGTGGCCCAAGAGGGCGGGGCGTCATCCACCTCTCAATACTTCTACAACGGGGGCACGAAGCCCACCTACCGGGTCACGTCTCACACGGGCGTGTCCGTGGAAGGCACGGGCAATCACCGGGTGCGGGTGCTGACTCCCGAGGGGGTCGTCGATTGGAAGCACTTGGCGGACATCTGTCCGGGTGACGTTCTGGCAGTCCACCGTTCTACGAACCTCTGGGCTTCCGACCTCGTGGACGTGCGGGCACACCACGTTCGTGCCGTGCGCCGAGGGGCAGTCGTCCAGCCCGACACGTTCGACGAGCGGTGGGGACTCCTCATGGGCTATTTGGTGGGTGACGGCTCGTGGACCAACCGCACGTCCCTCGCCATCACCGTCGAGCACCCCGAGACCCGCACCGAGGTCGAGTCCCTCTTTACCGAACTCTGCGGGAAGTGCTCGTTCACGCACGACAAGCGCACGGCGCGCACGGGTGCGGTGAGGGTGTCCGACAAAGCCCTTCGGGAGTTCCTGCACCGTCTGGGTTTCGACTGGGGCTGTGAGTCCCACACCAAGAGAACTCCGTGGGTGGTGCTGCGCTCCCCACGTCCCGTCGTTCGTGCCTACCTCCAAGGGCTTTTTGAGACGGATGGCACGGTCACGTCGGGCGGGATGTCGGTCTCGTTCTGTTCCGCCTCCCGTGATCTCGCCCGCGAGACACAGGTGCTCCTGCTCAACTTCGGGGTGGTGTCTCGCCTGCGGGTGAAGCACAACCGCAAGCTGAACCGGGACTACTACGAGGTCACGATCCGAGGGCTGCGGTCTCGACGCACCTTCGCCCGCGAGATTGGGTTCCGTTCCTGCAAGAAGCAGGAGCCCTTGGAGGCCGGGTTGGCGGCTCCCGTCCGTGAGGGCGGTGGTACCGAGTCCGTGCCGCACCAGACGGGGTGGGTCGCACGACTTCTCGCGTCCATTCCCAAGTCGTTCCCCGGCAAGGGTTGGCAGCGCAGCACCCTCCGGGCGATTCTCGGCAACGTATGCAAGCCGGGAAGCCGGGAAGACCTCACATACAGCCGCATCCGTGCGCTCCTCCCCGTCGCGGAAAGTCTAGGCGCGGACTCCGGGGTACTGGACCACTTCCGCAAACTGTTGCGGACGGACTACTTCTTTGACCCCGTGGTGTCCGTCACGCCCGGTGAGGCACGGGTCTACGACCTCAACGTGCCCGAGGGTGAGAGCTTCGTTGCCAACGGTCTGACCAACCACAACACGACCATCAGCGCGTGCATCGCCGCCTACGAGACCTACAAGCTCATCTCGAAGGGCGATCCGCAGGCGTACTACGGGCTCCCGCAGTCGAACATGATCCAACTGATCTCCGTCGCTACCGACAAGGATCAGGCGGGTCTGCTCTACCAAGAGGTGTCCGGGCACTTCCGCAACTGTGCGTTCTTCGGCCCGTACACCGCCAACAACACCATGTCCTACGCCCGGTTCCAGACGCCCAAGGACGTGGAGCGGTACGGGGCCTACGCGGACGACCCGAGCGCCAAGGCCACCATCAAGGTGACCTTCCGTTCGTGCGTTGCGAAGGGACTCCGTGGCGCGGGCAACATCGTGGTCATCCTCGACGAGGTGGCGCACTTCACCGACGCGGGGCAATCGTCCGCCGACGCGGTCTACAACGCCGTCGTCCCCAGCACGTCGGCCTACTCCGCGAAAGACCCTAAGGACCGCCGCAAGCCCATCGGGCAGGTGGAAGGCCGGATCATCCTGATCTCCTCGCCCCTTGGCCGTCAGGGGTTGTTCTACAAGATGTTCCAGATCGGCATGGGCGGCGGCATGGCTGCGAGCAACATGCTCTGCATTCAAGCACCGACGTGGGAGGTGAACCCCACGGTGCCCGCGCACGAGTTCGAGAAGCACTACTTGAAGGACCAAGCCGTGTTCTTCACGGAGTACGGCGGGGAGTTCAGCGACCGCACCCGTGGCTGGATCGAACGTGGCGAGGATCTCACGGCGTGCGTGGACAAGGCGGCGCGGCCCCAGCAGCGGGGCATCCCCCGCGTGTCCTACTTCTTGGGCCTCGACCTTGGCCTTGTGGGCGACGGCACGGCGGTATCCATTGGGCACCTCGATCCCGAGGGCCGCATCGTGGTTGACCTCGTAGATCAGATCAAGGCGGGCGACGGGAAGTACCAGAACAAGGAACGGCTGGACTTCGACGACGTGGCCGACTGGATTCTCGACCTGTCGAAGCGGTTCCTCATTCAAGAAGGGATGTTCGACCAGTGGGCGGGCATCCCTCTGGAGCAAGCCCTGTCGAAACGTGGGCTGGGCCAGATGAAGGCCCAGCAGATGACCAAGCAGCTCACGTCCCAGATGTTCCAGAACTTCAAGGACATGATGTGGGACAAGAAGCTGGTGCTGTACGACTTCCCCATCGCGGCGAACGAGAGCCATTGTTCGTACATCGCGGAGCTCTTGGAGCTTCAGGCCGAGTACCACAGCAAGTTCGTGACGACGGTGGAAGCACCGAACATCGACGGCAAGCACGACGATATGTCCGACGCCCTTGTCCGCATGGTGTGGCTGGCGTCGAACCGCTTGTCCAAGTCCGCGCACTTCTCTGGCACAGCCCGGACGGGGCCGGTAATCCCCGGATACGCCCGCGTAGCTATGCGCGCGAAGCTGTTGCAGAGCGGGTCGCACGAGTCCCGGCAAGTGCCCCGTGGCGGGAAGGGTCTACGAAGATGGTCGCCCCGATGAGAACCGCCAAGCTGGACCCCTTGAAGCCTAGCCGTGCGGATTACCGTCTGATCCGCAAGCTGCTGGACAGCTCGTTCTCGGGCAAGGTGCTTCACACGGAGGGGGGCTACGACCTCATCGTGCGGGTGTTCCAGCGGGCGGGTGGTTCGTGGGAGCGCCTATTTCTAGGCTCCTCCGACGACTTGCACCTCCTCAAGAGGGTTCTGAAGGTAGCGTTCAAGAAGGGCTACCTACCCCGAGCGCCCGATTGGAGATGACCCGCCGTGAGCCGTCTGCGCGCGACCCTTTCATCGCTGCCCATCGACCGAGAGATCGCTGGTCACGTTGACGCTGCCCAGCGGGCCATCAGGGCCGCGCTACGGGCGTGTGAAGCGAAGGAAGAGAACCCCGTGCAGCGGCGGCGGGTGATGGCGGTTCGCCGGGACCTCGAAAAGATCCTTGGGGCCATGACCTCGGTTCGCCGCGTTGGGTCCCTGTACGACCTGAACGACCCGGACCTCACGAACACTCCCACGCCCCCGCGACCGAAGCGCGAGGCCCCTCCCTCCCCTGTGGCCCCTGCGGTTGACGGAGAATAGTTCCCATGCCCAAGTCGAATGATGGTGCCGTCGAGGTGAAGCGCGTCGCCCCCAAAGAGAAGGGGGCGAAGGTCGGCAAGCCGGGGAAGATCGTCACGTCTTCCATGCGGTCGAAGGTGGCGTTCCCGGCTTCTGGGGGAACCGTGGGGGGTACGGGCGGCAACTTCTACTCGCCCGAGCTCTCCACCGACTTCCTCGAACTACCGCAGTCCCTTGACGAGAAGCGCAATTACTTTCGGTTCTTCTACCAGACCGATGCGTTCGTCGGTCAGGCCGTGGACCTGCACACGGAACTGCCCCTCTCGAAGATCCGCTTGTCTACCCCGAAGGCGAAGGATCCCGAGCTTGCCAAGCGGTCGCTGGACTTCTGTTCCAAGTGGGCGCGGGAAATCGGGCTGCTGCACCGCCTCATCGAGATCGTCCACGATTACAACCTCTTGGGGGAAGTCTTCGTGTTCTGCGAGGACAACTCGCCCGACATGCCCGAGGAAATCACCCACGAGGTGATCCGCGAGCTTGACGCGGAAGGCAACCCCACGGAGCGCACGCAGCGCCGGGAAGACGCCGACGCCCGGGCCGAGAAGTGGCTGAAGCGCAACTACAAGGGGTGGACGGCGATCCGGGTGCTGCCCCCCGAGCAGGTTCACATGGAGAGCTTCCCGTTCACGGACGAGAAGCTGGTGGAACTGATCCCTGACAGCAAGACCAAGGACATCGTCAACCGCGCGGACATGGGGGACGAGTCCGCCGTTCGCATCGTGAAGTCCATGCCCGAAGGCGTGGTGAACGCCATCCGCGAGGGCATGAACATCCCGCTGAACACGGACCCCGACGCCGGGAGCTTCGTGTACTACATGGCCCGGAAGAAGTCCCAGTACGAGCCCCGTGGGCACTCGATGCTGGAACGCTGCCTTCGCATCCTCGTCTACCGGGACAAGCTCCGCCAAGCCCAGACCAGCATCGCGTCGCGCCACATGACGCCCATTCGCATCGTGTCGGCGGCGGATATGTCCGCGACGGACACGGACGCCCTACGCGACCAAGTAGACCTCGCCCTCCAAGACCCCGACTACTCGATCATCACGAACTTCGACGTGAACTGGAACGAGATGGGGTCGCAGGGACGCTTGCTGGAGCTTTCCAGCGAGTACGACATGACCGACCGCCAGATGTACGCTGGGTTGGGCGTGACCGAATCCCTCTTGTCGGGTGAGTCGAGCTACTCCGGGGACCGCATCAACCTCGAAGTCATCAACACCCGGTACATGCTCCTCCGCGAAGTCCTCCAAGACATGGTGGAAGACCGAATGCTGCGCCCGATGTGCCGCCGCATGGGCTTCATCGAAACGGACGACGAGGGCAACGAGATGGTGGTGTGCCCCGCCCTTTCGTTCACTCGTCTGGCCCTGCGGGACAACAGCGACACGTTCGACGCCCTGTTCAACCTGTACCAGAAGGGCTCGCTGGACGTGGACGTGATCCTAGAGCTCCTGAACATCGACCCGCACACCACCCGTGAGAAGCTGAAGCGCGACGTATTCACGTTCAACGACAGCAAGTTCAACGACGTGCTGGGCGGGATCTACTCCGAAGCGGGCCGCGCCCTCGCGGAGAACAGCGACGTGGTCCAGAAGATCGCGGAAACGCTGGGGCTGAAGTACGCGAAGCCCGCTGAGGGCGGGGACCGTTTCTAGCCCTATCCCCCGGCGCTAGGTGGAGCACCCACCATGAACCGCCGCGCCGACGAGACGCCCGATCTCCTGCCGATCATGCACCCTCTCTACAACATGAGGGAGGTGTGCAAGCAGACGGCGTTGCTTGAGGACCACCTCAACAACGAGCGGAAGCGTTGCACGGACTGTATCCGCAAGCACTTCCTCACCATCGAGGCCCTGCTGGAAGAGGCGGTTTCCCTCGACAACAAGGCCAAGTGGTCGGACTTGCTTGACGGCAAGGTGGAGCTCGTGCGGGATTGCCAAGCCCGGTGGATCGACGGCGAGGAGCCCTGCGACATCGCCCAAGACCTCCGGGTGGTACGCAAGGAGCTCACCCCCGAGTGCTTCGACCTTCGGGAGATGACCGCTGAGTCCCGGTTGGCCAGCGCCCGTTACCCGCTGCGGTCGAAGGTAGCCGAGCGGTACCTTCGCCGTAGCTCTCACACCTGTAAGTGAGTTGCCATGGTTCCCACGAAGCTAGCCATCTACGACTTCGACGGCACGCTGTTCCGTAGCCCTGAGAAGCCCGAGGGTTGGGCCGCTGGATGGTGGGGAAACCTAGCTTCCCTCACCCCGCCCATCGTTCCCGAAGCCCCCGGCGCGGATTGGTGGAACGGGTCCGTGGTGCAACGGGCGAAGCAGGACATCGCGGACGGTGACACCGTCGCCGTGCTCCTCACGGGGCGTATCGCCAAGAAGTTCACCGCCCGAGTGAAGGACCTCCTCGCCCAAGCGGGCTTGAAGTTCCAGCACGCCTACCTCGCCCCCGGCGGGGACACGGAGACCTACAAGCTCCGGGTGATCGGTGATCTCCTCAAGGAGTACCCCACGGTGACGGGCGTGGACATCTGGGAGGACAGGGCCCCGCACCTTCAGAAGTTCGCGGACTTCGTGGAGTCCCACGGCAAGGCCGCGTTCCCGCACCTCGTGACGGTGATGGCCCACGAGCCAGAGGGCACCCCCAGCGCGGTGAAGGTTGCTTCCCGGTACAGGGGGGAACTGCGATGATCGACCCGTTTGCTTGGAATCCTTCGGCATCCCGCGTCGCCGCCCGCTACAAGTCCAAGAAGAAGATCGAGACCAAGGACGGCGACGAAGCCACGGTGTACGAGTACGGACCCCGCCAAGTGGCCAACCGTCACAAGGAGAAGGCCGAGCGGGTCGAGCACCTCCGCAACCACATCTCGGACCTCCGCGAGCGGGTGAAGGACGATCTCAAGTCCGATGACCCGCACACCCGGATGACGGCCCTCGCCGTGAGCCTCATGGACCACACCTGCGAGCGGGTGGGCAACGACGACAGCGCCGACAACGGCCACTACGGGGTCACGGGCTGGCTCAAGAAGCACATCACGGTGCGGGATGGCAAGGCCACCATCAAGTACGTCGGCAAGTCCGGGGTGAAGCACGAGAAGACCGTGGACGACGGCCCGACCGTCACCGCCCTGAAGGAGCTCTGCGAGGGCCGGGGTGGTGATGAAGCCGTATTCGACACGGACGACGCCAAGGTCAGCGCCGATGACGTGAACGACTACCTCGCGGAATTTGATGTCACCGCCAAGGACATCCGGGGCTACCGCGCGAACGACGAGATGTGCAAGGCCCTACGGGCTGAACGCGCCAAGGGACCGAAGGACCTCCCCCGCGCCCGCAAGGAGAAGGACGAGATCCTCAAGGCCGAGTTCAAGCGGGCGCTGGAGACGGTCGCGGAGGTGGTGGGCCACGAAGCCGCCACCCTGCGCTCCCAGTACCTCGTGCCGGGGCTGGAAGACCAGTACGTACACGACGGGACGGTGCTGAAGTCGCTGAAGGTGGGGACCAAGACAGACGCCCAGCGTGAGGACGAAGCCACCGAGAAGCTGGTGAAGCCCGCCCCCAAGAAGAAGCCCCCGCGCCATGATCTACGGAGCGAGAGGGTGGAGTCCGACGACCCGGACCTCGACTCCGAGGACGACGACCTGTCTCTGAACTTCAAGAAGGTGGCGGGTGAAGTGCTCGTACGGCAGATGGCCATGCGGGTCGCCTCCCGGTACCTGTGGGCGAAGGGGAAGGCCAACAAGCAGTTGGACGAAGAGTTCCTGAAGTCGGTCGAGGGCAAGCTCTTCAAGACGCCGAAGTCCGATCAAAAGGACGGGATCTCGTACTCCCACCTCAAGAAGATCGACCCGGATAAGGCCAAGGAGGAGCGTGACAAGTGGGTGAAGGGCAAGCGTGAGGAGAAGGGCAAGCAGAATACCCCCGAGCAGGATCAAGCCGAGAAAAGAGAGAAGCTGAAGCAGCAGCAGCAGTTGTCTCCCGCTACCTCCGAGGAAGTCCAGCAGTCGGTGGGAAAAATTCAATCTTCCGAGGCCGCGAAGTCCCTGTCCGAATCCGACCGTGAGAGGGTGTCGGACCTCATCTCCTCCGTGATGTCAGGTCAGAAGAGGGTGGACAAGGAGAAGCTGGAAGCTGGCATCGAGCAGCACAACGCGGGCAACGTCGAGAAGCTCAAGGGCGGGGTGAACCGCAAGACGGTCGATGACCTTCGCCGGGTGCCGAAGGGCATCTACGGTGAAGGCGTGAAGATGTCCACGTTCGACTCGAAGAAGTCGGGCGAGCTGATCGCCAAGAAGCAGAAGAGCCGTGAGAAGGTCGAGAAGGACTACGAGCAAGCACGGAACGACGTGCGGGACCTTCCCAGCGAGATCAAAGAGTCCGAAGACCGCGAAAAGGTAGAGAACCAAGACCTTGAGAGCGAAACCAAAACGCTCAAGGACCTAGAGGCCAAGGTCGAGAAGGCTGGTGAAAACGCCGACCCCAAGGACAAGGCCGACATCACAAGGCTGAAGGCAAAGGTATCAACGCGCCAACGAACCATCCAGAAGTTGAAGGTCACCCGGGGTGCGGCCCGAAAGAAGCTGACAGCGGCCCAGAAGCGCCTGCCTTCGTTGAAGGACTCCTACGAGAAGGAGACCTCGGAGCTCAACGCGATGACGGCGTACCACGTCTCGCAGGAGCACCTGTCTTCGCACCTGACGGACATGTCGAAGGGTTCCGACAACCCGGCCAAGCGCCTTTCCGAAGCGGCCAAGCACCTGTCCTCCCTGCCACCCGAGATGGCGGATAAGGCACGGGAGGGCGCGAAGGCCCACCGCGACCAGATCAAGAAGGACTACGACAACGCCGCCGAAGAGGACCGCGAGGCGTTGAAGAAGGAGCTCGATTTGGCGGACTCCGTGGTCGCTGCGGGCGTTCACGACAAGTACCTTCGGATGGACGAGAAAGAAGCGGAGGAAGACAACAAGGCTTCCTTCATCCGTACGTTGCACGGGGCTGGGGTCGGCGCTGACGACGAGCACGTTCAGGCGCTACTTCAAGAAGGGTCCAGCCAGAAGGACGTAGCGAAGGCCGTTCACAACCTCGCCCAAAAGATGCCGAAGGGCGCACTTGCTCGACGGGACTTCGGTGACATATACGATATGTTCGCGGACAGCCCTTACATTTCGGGGATTCTTGAACAATCCTCCGTGAACTCCTTGGTAGGGGAGTTCCAGAAGGGCCGAGTGAAGGGCAAGGGCGACAAGGCCAAGGCCGACAAGGCCAAGGCCGACCGGGTGAAGCAACTCGCGGAAACGGCCAACACCGAGGACCTCACCGACGAACAGCGGGGGGCCATCAAAAAGGTCGTCCGTGACAAGGCCAAGGACCTCCCCGCTGCCGACCGCGAGACCGTCACGGACATTGTCGAACTGGATATCCCGGACGCCGCATCAGCACCCGAAGGTGACGGGGGCAAGAAGAAGGGTCCCTCCAGCCCCGGGGAGTACCGCCAGATGTTGCTGGACAACGCCAAGGACGAGGAAACCCGCAAGCGGGTCAAGGACCTTTCCTCCGAGGAGCTCAACGAGAAGTGGGAGACGTACAAGTCTGGGAAGACCGCCCGCGTCCCCAGCCCCCGTCGCCTCGCAACCCGTTTTCTCGCCTATTCCACGGCGGGTAGGTAGTGGGTGCGTCCCGCCGGGAGCCCCGTGTTTTCGTCTACAGCGCCCACGGTGACCCCGGCGGGACCAGAAGGAGATCCCATCACATGACCACGAAGAAGGCTTCCAAGGCGGGTGCCCGCCGCATCACGGCGAACCTCGACGCTCTCGCTTCTCTGTTCCAGAACCACCACGCGAGCCTCGGCATCCCGAGCAAGGTGGCGATGGACTTCGCGTACCGCTGCGACCTCCTGTCGGACAGCATCGACCGCCGCAAGCAGGCGGGGTACTTCGACCCGAGCGAGATCGGCAAGGAGGTCCCCGGCCCGCTGATGTTCGACGAGAACAACCCCTTCATGGAGGGCGAGTTCACCCGCGAGGAGTTCCGCGCCCTCGACGAGAAGCAGTTGGCGGGCGAGCTCGCGGCGAACGCCGCGAAGCACGTTGCCGATCCGAAGCTCGCTTCGGCCATCAAGAAGGCCGCGTACACCGTCGCCCTTGAGGCTCTCCGCACCGCCAAGAAGTCCGAGGACGAGGCCCCCGCGAAGGAGGCCGAAGAGGCCGACAAGGACGCCGAGGACGAGGCCAAGAAGGACGAGGCCGCGCAGAAGACGGCCATGATGGCCCAGCTCTACAACCGCCTTCGCCGTCAGGCCAAGAAGTCCGAGGAGGCCCCCGCGAAGGAGGCCGATGAGGACGAGGGTGAGACTGCCGAGGACGAGGAGCCCGCCAAGACGGCCAGCCTGTTCGGTCTCTTCCGCTGAAAGGGCGCGAACATGAAGCCGTCCCGTAGGGCTACCTACGTCAACTACCAATCCCGTGCTTCTGCCTTCAAGGTGGGGGACCGGGTGTACCCGATTCTCAAGGGCAACCCGTCGAACGGCGGAACCGTCGTCGCGGTGTGGCCTGCCATCGGGATGGTGGACGTGCAGTACCCCCACGGGACGGCTCGCGCCGCCGTCGAAGACCTGTTGATCGACCGGGGCCGTTCCATCGAGTCCGAGGTGGACGTGCAGTCGGATACCGTTCCCGGCGGCACCCACACGGTGCCCGTGTCGGGTGGCCCCGGCCCGGAACGGACGGACTCCCCGCACCGGGTTGCTTCCCGCTACGTCAAACAGGCCGTGTACTGGGCGGCACCTAACCGCCAGTACCGCCCGTCGAAGGAAGAGCTCGCCACGGGCAACCTGTGCTGCCCCCGGTGCGACGAAGCGTACCTTCGCAAGACGATCTACAAGCGGGAAGGCGGCGCGAGCACGAAGCTCTACTGCTGCCCCGAGTGCCTGTTCCTCATCCGGCGCGACGACATTCTCGGTTTCGAGGAGTAACCCCACCGTGGCCCGCGAGAAGATCCAAGGAATCTACGCTATTCGGAACACCTCCAACGGGAAGGTGTACGTGGGTAGGTCCGTGGATGTTCTCGGAAGATGGGATACCCACCGCCGCTCTTTGAATGCCGGAAAGCATGTGAATCCCCACCTTCAAGGTGCGTGGTCGAAGTACGGCCAAGAGGCGTTTCGATTCGAGTTGCTGGAAACCGTATCGGATCCTTCGGGTTTGCCGCTGAGAGAAGGGTTCTATTGCGACGGGCTTCACGCTCACGACCCCCGGTTCGGGTACAACTCGGAACGGGTCCGCTTGGACGGAAGCGTATCGTCCCCTATGAAGGGTCGGAAGGCTTCCGACGAAACCCGTCGTAAGCAATCGGAAGCTCGTAAAGGTCGTCCTCTTACTGAAGCCCAAAGGGCGGTTCGGCGTAGGCCGCATACCCCTGAGCAAACCCTAGCGATTGCGAACGCGAACCGGGGAAAGCGGAGGACGGAAGAGGCGAAGCAGAAAATTTCCGCGTCGAATGCAGGGAAGGTTCGCTCAGACGAGGCGCGGTTGAAGATGTCCGGGGCTCAGAAGTCGAGATTTTCGACACAAGAGGGTAGGGACAGGGCCTCTAGGTCCGCTTTGGCGTACTACGGGTCGCTGAAGGGTGAGGGATTGCCGCCGCCGTGTAAAGGTAGGTCCCCGGACCCCGAGCAAGGAAAGGCTCATTCAGAGGCCCTCCGCAAGATATATGCGGATCGAAAAGAGGCCGGAATCCCTCACCCCCGTCAAGGAAAGCTCCATACGGAAGAAACGAAGCGGAAGATTTCTGAAACGAAGGCGCTTCGGAAACTTCAGCGGGAGGCTCAGTCATGCCTTTGATGAAGTACGCCTACGCTGCGGCGTCACCTACTCGCGTCCATGACGGGGGTTGGGATAACGTCCGGGTTGCGGCCTCCTCTCCGAGAATAGGTCGAGGTCTTTCGGATCAGGCTTCCAAGATTCTCGGCCAAGAGTTCAACCCGGCTAACTTCTTGTTGAGCCACTGCACGATAGTAGCGAGCGTGGACGCGGTTTCCGTTCCCAACATTAGGCTGGGTGCTTCGACCTACGAGGGTCGAAAGGTTTTCAGAAAGACGACGGAATTCCGCATCAAGCCCGAGTGCGAGCGGTTTGTGAACAACAATTTCGACTGCTGGGCTCGTCCCGTGCTGTTGAAGTCGTACAAGACGTTTTCAGGAGCCTTCAATTTTCTTGAGCACGTCCAGATCGAGGACTTGTCCAAGGGCCGCATCCTCGATGCCGTTGCCCGGGACATCGGTGACTCGATCTACGTTGACATCCTCATCGCCACGGACCGCAAGCACCGGGAGCTTATCAAGGACATCGAGAGCGGGGAGCTTTCGACCTTGAGCATGGGATGTTCCATCGACGGCTCGACGTGTACGAAGTGCGGCCACTGGGCGGCGGATGAGACCGAGTTCTGCGATCACGTCAAGTACGCCAAGGGCAACACGTTCTTCGACGAGAAGGGCCAGAAGCACCGCATCGCGGAGCTCTGCGGTGATGTCACCCTCGACCCCACGGGCGGGGTGCAGTTCATCGAAGCGTCTTGGGTGAAGGTGCCCGCGTTCAAGGGCGCAGTAGCCCGGAACCTGATTACCTTGTCCAGCGACGACAAGGGCAAGACCGCCAAGCGCATCCAGAACGTGATGGACACCCCAGCCCCGAAGGTCCCCGCCGATGGGTACTTGAAGGCTGCGCGGAAGGTGATGGCCGACGAGTTTGGTCTGGATGAAGGGGGTGGGGACGCCGCCCCGGCTGACAAGCCCGAAGCCCCGGCAGCGCCCGCTGACCCATTGAAGGGGATCACGGACGAGCTCAAGCAGTACGTCCTCGACAACCTCAAGAAGTCCCTCAAGGAGGACCTGTCGAAGTCGGACTTGACCAAGGCGCTCCTCCCCGCTGACGCTTCGATCAAGCCCAACGACACGGTGGTGAAGCAAGCACGGGCGAAGCGGGCCGCGTACCTATCCCGGGTGCGTAGCATCGTTCGCACGGCGGGAACGGATCGGGAAGTGATCCAGAAAATCGCCATGCTCAATCGAGAGTTTGCGATTTTTGTCCCCGAGAACCTTTATCGCACCGCCCTAAAGGTCGGAGGTTCCCATCGCTATGCGAGCCTTCCGTCTTTCATTGACGGGTGCCGAGGGTACCTTGGCCGGGACCCCACGGTGAGGGAAGCCCGCACATTGATCCGTCTGGCCAAGTTGCTCTCAACCCGTACTGTCGGCGTCAAGCCGAAGAAGCCCTGAACAGGAGAAAAGAAATGACTCGACGCCGCCTCACTTGGAATGGCCGCATGGCCAGCGCCCCCCCGGCGATGCCGGGGTACCAAGAGCCCTCCGTTCACCCCGCCGCGTACCCGGACCCGGAGGCTGATGCCTACGAGAACGGCGACACGAGCTCGTGGGCCGAGGACCCGCACCCCGGTCCGTACCCGAACACGTTCCACCCGGCGCTTCCGGGCACGGATGAGCCCATGGGCCACCCGGCGACCGATCCGGCGCACTACTTCCCGCCGAACCCGACGAAGCAGGCGAGCCGCCAGATGCGCGCCGCGATGGAAGTGAAGGCCGCGAAGTGCATCCGTATCGCTCAGTCGATGCTGGGCCGCAAGGCCAGCGTCTCGGCCATCGAGGACCAAGCCCTCGACCTGATGAACCTGACCGAGCGCCAGATCGCCGCTGCCCTCAAGCGCATCGCGGACGACGACGGCATGGCGCAGGACGTTCCCACCGAGGCCAGCATGGACCTCCTCGCCATCGAGAACATGACCCTCACCCCGGAGCGGTCGGCTGACGACGAGCAACTCCTCGCGGAGATGCTGGACGAGCACGCGGCGGGCGGCGAGCACATGTCGGACGAGGCTGTCCTCGCCCACATGATTGCTGAGGAGAAGGCCAAGATGTCGATGCACATGGCGTCGCGCAAGCGCGCCTTCGGTGCCTACGACAAGATGCCCGGTGACCAGAACGCCCCCGAGCACTACAACTTCCGTGCGGAGGGTGTCCTCGCTTCCAAGAAGTCGGACGATGCCGACGTTGAGGCCGAGGAGATGCTCGCGGAGATGGCGAAGGAGGAGGCCAAGAAGGCCGCTTCCCTCCGCCGTCAGGCCAAGAAGTCTGAGGAGGAGACTGCCGAGGACGAGGGCGAGACCGCCGATGGCGAGGAGCCCGAGGCCGCGAAGAAGGCCGCTCACTTCCAGCGCCTCGCCGCCTACTGGTCGCGCGTCGCCAAGAAGTCCGAGGAGGAGGCCACCAAGGCTGACGAGGAGACCACCGAGGCCGAGGAAGAGGACAAGGCCGAGGAGCCCAAGGCTGACAAGAAGGCTTCGGCCCGCAAGGCTGCGATTCGCCGCCTCGCTGGTCTGGAGATGTCGGCAGACGTGAAGGATGCCCTTGCGGCCCTCCTGAAGGCCGAGGGCGAGGAGCAGATCGCTGCCGAGGAGCCCGTTGCGGCTGAGGGCGAGGAGCCTACGGCGGACGACTTCCTGATGGACGACATGGGCCTCGACCCGATGCTCATGGACGACGGCATGGGCGGCGACGAACTGGCGATGCTGTACGGTAGCCGGGTCGCCAAGAAGTCCGAAGAGGAGACCACCGAGGCCGATGGCGAGGAGCCCGTGGCCGATGACGCCGAGGCCCCCAAGGCCGAGAAGAAGGCGGCGGTTCGCCCGCAGCCCCGCAAGGCGTCGAACGGCCCCAAGACCCTTGGCACGGTCGCCAAGGTCGCTTCCGGCGACGTGAACGACCTGTCGAAGCTCTGGGAGTCGGCCCCCGACGTTTCCAAGATTTTCGGCTGATCCCGAAGGTCTGAACCGCGAGGAAGGGCCGCGAGAGGAATCTCGCGGCCCTTTTTCGTTTTCTATTCGATACCCACACCGTTAGGTGACGGGAACTTTCCCGGTCCTTGTTACTGAACCGGCAATGGTGTCGGGGGGGTTGCAAGGGAAACCACACGCCCCTGTGAACAGGGGTCAAGGCCAAGGAACACATCATGGCATTGACTGGACAGGCGAGCGGTGGCTGGACGGAGTCGTCGTCGGCTCTACGGATTCTCCACGTTGGTGTTCGTAACACCGTGGGCGTCCTGACCGACGATGCTTTCACCCAGACCAACCCTCCGATCATCAAGACGGCTGGCACGGTTTCGACTTCTCCCGGCGCGCTCACCGAGGTTCTCGGCGTGCTCTCGGGCTCGGTCGCCTTCACCCGCCCGGACGCTGGCAGCAACTACATCGGTGGCCCCACGGTCACCGCGATGGCGCTCCCGGCTGACGTGACGCAGGTGCTTCCGCTGGGCTGCTTCATCAACAGCGCCTCTGGCAACCCTTACGAGAACCTCCCGGCGGTCGCGTCGGGCAAGGGCCCGTACGTTGCGGCGATGGGCACCTACGGCTCGCGCCTCTTCGAGACGCAGCTTCTCGTTGCCACCACGGGCATCGTGGTCGCGGCGGGCACGGCCCTCACCTACGTCGCGGGCCAGAAGCTCGTGGCGTCGCAGAACGGCTACCTGATGCCCTCGGTGGTCTTCAACGGCGCGGCCCTCGTGGCCGTGGACAACACCGCTGGCGGCGGTGCTTACAACACGCTGGAGAGCGTGAACGCGGGTGCTGTCGTGGCGACGACCATCGGCATCCTCAAGATGGCCCCCGACTCGGTCCAGAACGAGATCGTGTTCGATCAGCGCATCTGAGGAAGAGAGAGGAACACGACCATGACCACGCCCAACGTCTCCACCGAGATCAAGCAGAAGATCATCGGGGACTACATCAAGACCGCCGCTGGCCGCGCCAAGCTCGCCGCCAGCATGACGCAGCCGCTCCGTACCCGCCGCGACTACATGAGCGTCGGTCGCAAGACCTTCCTCGTGGAGCAGCTCCCGGACGGCGCGCTTCCGATCTACGACAAGGACCCGGACGTCACGGCGTACGTGGTGGGTGAGGAAGGCGAGAACATCCTCGCGATCACCAAGCCGCGCCGCGTGATCTTCCCCCTCTTCGAGATCGCCAGCAACCCGGAGATCCCGCTGACGCAGATCAAGGAGCGCCGCTTCGATCTGATCGAGCGTTCGCAGGACCTCGCCCGTGCGATGATTCAGGCTGCCGAGGACGAGCGCGTCTTCGCGGTTCTCGACGCCATCGCCGTGAACGGGTTCGACTCGATCCCCGGCGGCACGAACCCCGACATCCCCGTGGTCGCCCCGCTCAACGGCGCGGTCCTCGCGGATGCCTTCGCCCTCATCGAGCGCCACGACCTCCGCGTTGCCCGCGTGTACATGAACGCGCGTGACTACGCGGACGTCCGCAAGTTCGGTCGGGACATCCTCGACATCGAGTCGCAGGCGACGCTGCTCAAGACCGGCCTTCAGGCGACCCTCTGGGGCGCGCAGGTCATCACGAGCCGCCTCGTCCCGGCGGGCACGGTGTACGTGTGCTGCGAGCCCGAGATGTTCGGTCGGATCCCGGTCCGTACCGAGCTCACGGTCCTCAGCGCCGACGACCCCAAGGCCCGCACGATTGGCTTCTCGGTTTTCGAAAACCTCGGCATCGGGGCCTACAACCCCCGTGGCCTCTCGCGTCTCGTCATCACCCGCTGAAGCTAAACACCCTGTAAAATAGGGTGTTGAAGTAGACGGCCCCGGAAGCGAAAGCCTCCGGGGCCGTTTCCTTTTGTCCGCGACGTGATCGAAGCCCTCAAGGGCTTCGACAAGGGCACCCCCCCTAGTTCCCTTATAGGAGCGGGGGAAGTGAAAGGTTGAACATGAAGCAAGCCCTTTTCATTCTTGCCCTGTGTGCCCTTGGTTGCGAAGGCACATCGGCCCCGGTCACCGACGCCACCCTCGACCACGAAGAGGCTGGCGATGCGTCTGGCTCCGACGCCGTCACCGTTGACGCCTCGGTGTCTCGGGACGCTTCGATGGACTCTAACCTCGGCGTGGACGTTTCCATGTCTGACGCCTCCAACAGCGCAGACGCGCACGACTGAAGGAACTCCGACGCCATGAACCTCGAGCAAATGGTCCGCACGGCGGCTGCGCTTCCCAAGGGCAGCGAGGACCGCCGCACTCTTCTCGCCGCGATCAAGGTCGCCATCGCCCCGGACACCGAGGACTTCGTGGAGTGGGTCATCTCCACCCAGAAGCCCATGAGCGAGGCCGAGATGGTTCGCTTCCTCGAAGCGAAGCTGGGCCGCACCCCAGACCCCGCCCCGGCGAAGGGCCAGTCGGGCCGCAAGAGCCCGACCACCCCCCTCGCGGTTGGTGAGAAGGTCATGGTGGACAAGACCAAGAACGCGAACCCGCTCAACACGGACGCCTGCGAGCAGTACCACAACCGCGTCGGTCAGATCGCGGACGTGACCAACGAGGGTCTGGTGGTCGCGTTCTACCGTGGGAACATGGACTCGTGGGCCGACGAGCTCACGGGCGAGAAGCAACTGTTCAACGGCTTCCAATCGGGCCAGAAGTCGGGCCTGTACCGCTGGACCCCGAAGTCGGCCATCGTCGAGAACAGCACGGACAAGAAGATCCTGTTCGAGTGCGTGTACCTCCGTGGCGGAACCACCGTGGATACCCGCCGCGTGGAGCAGATCGAGCAGTACGTCGAGCAGGGTGTTCTCAAGGGCGAGTCCCGCAGCACCGTGTACTACACGGGCCTCGTGGGTCGTTTCGCGGAGAACCAGCAGGGCGAGGTCTACTTCGGACTCGTCGCCCAGCAGCGCGATGTCCCTACTTTCATCAACCCGAAGAAGGGCCAGCTTCTCTACATCGGCGTCGCGGGCAAGCGCCCCGGCGGGTGGAAGGAAGAGGCCGTGAAGCTGGGCCTCCGTATCCCCTGAACAGGAACTCACTATCCATGCGCGTACCAAGAAATACCCACCTGTCTTTCATCCGATCCATTCGGGCAGACTTCCCGAGGCACGTCCCTGCCCCAGTCGAGCCTGTGGTTGAACCGGCCCCCGTGCCCGTGAAAGCGCAGGTTCAGGCCAAGTCCTTCAGGAGCGCCCCCGTGATCAAGAGGGAATTGCCCCCGGTGGTAGAGGCCCCGGTGGCCGAAACCCCGGAGCCCGTGGCCGTGGTGGTCCCGGAACCCCTCCCCGTCGCCGTGGAACAACCCGTTCCCCCGGCCCCTCCCGTCAAGAAGACTCGCAAGCGCAAGACCTCTGCCTGAGGGTTCTCCTCGGGTAGGGTTCCGCCCGAGGAGTCATCATGGCCGACTTGCAACTGGTTACGGGTACCTTCCGCTCGTTCCGAGCCACCGTGCGCTTTCATCTGGGCAAGATCCAGCAGGACGTTCTCAAGGACGATGTCGTCGAGTTCGACGGCACCACCTTGAAGCTGAACGGGACTTCCCACGCCCTCCCAGAGCTTCGCAGCGCCGTGAAGGCTGGGTGGCTGGCCCCGGTCGAGTCGTCCGTGGGTGACTACCTACCGCAGTCCGCGAACGTGAAGGTTCGCCCCGCGATGGACAAGGGGAAGGCCGTCAGCACCGAGGTCCAGCGGGACGAGACGTTCGTGGGTGCCGCCCGCAAGACGGCCACGACCACGGATGGTGTTCGGATCGAATCCAAGGCTTTCAACTCCACGGTGATCCGCGACACCGAGGGTGATGGTCGATCTGTCGGTTCTGCCACCAAGAAGCCCGTGCCCACGGGGGGTGACGCCACCGAGGGGGAGACCGTGGCGAAGATCAAGACCTCTGCCAAGCGGAGCTTCTCCGTGGACGGCAGCACCAGCATGAACGCCGACGTGGAGTCGGGCGACGTGACGAACGTGATCGAACACGTCAAGGTCGCCGCGAAGGTCACCCCTGCGGTCGAGGGGGAAGTCACCCGCGAGGGTCAGTCCAGCGACACGGGGAAGGTGATCGCCAACGTGAAGACAGCGGCGAAGCGCAAGGTCACCCTCACGGACGCCAACAGCGTGGACGCCGAGATCAGCAAGCTCGACAACGCTTCCCGCGTGGCCCTCGCCCCCAAGGGCAAGCGGGACATCGCCGCCCTCGCGGGCGACACGCTGGAAGAGATCATCCCAGCCAACGAACCCGAGAACCGTGGCCGGATGCTGGCCGAGCAGGCAAAGGCGCAGCGGCTTGCGGCCATCAAGGCCAAGGAGACCGAGGCGGTCAAGACGCGGGTTATCCAAGAGGAACCGCTTCGCATCGAGGAGTTCGATGCCACGCCCCCCGAAGAGGGTGACCTTTCCCACGAGAGTGACAGCCCCGTCCCGGTGGCGGTGATCGGCGTGAAGCCCCCGGTGAAGGTCGCGGCCAAGCAACCGAAGTCGGTCGAGGACTTCGCGGTGAACGGCGACGATCTGGAACTTGCCCCCGGTGTGCGGTGGAACAAGAAGCTCCATTGGAAGACCCGCGTGAAGCAGGCCCTTCAGTACCGGGACCGCCCAGAGATCCTCGACCTCATTCGGGGCTACGAGGTGGAGTCCGTGGTGAAGGCCATCGACGCCGCCCTCGCGGGTGCGTGACCACCGTTTTCTAGCCTTTCGCGCACGTCTTCACGATGCGCCCTTCCCGCAAAGCCTCTAGCCAAGTTTCGTGGTCCCTTCTGACCGAAGGGGTCACGCAGGCCCGCGTCGAGGCACACCGTCTACGCCTGATGATCGACCGTGCTCTCGCCCTCGTGGAAACCTCCACGGCACGGGATCACCTGTGGCAAGTAGGGGGTGATTTGATCCAAGGGCTTCCCGAGCGCCTTACGGACTTGGAGCGTTCCCTTGACCGCACCAGCTATGCGCTGGTGGTGATGGGCGAGGACTTCCTTCGTGGTCGCATCCCGGCGGACGACCGCTACGTGGTGGACGAGGCCACGAAGGCGCACCCCTACGCGAGCACCCGGTCGAAGGACTCGTTGGCTGAACGAGTGGCCCACCGACACCTGATGGCGAAGTTCAAGGGCGTTGCGCCGAGCGCGGAGCACCACTTCTTCGACAATCCCAAGAAGCGGGAGACGCGGGAGTTCGCCCAGACCAAGGCCCTGTCCAACGAGGTCCCCACGGCGGTGAAAGCCGTGAGGGAGATGGACAACCCGGACAAGACGGTGGCCAAGGCCCGTAGCGAGGCCAAGAAGGCCCCTCCCACGCCTACGGAGATTCGCCGGGAACCGGGGGGCAAGCAGTTCAGCACGCTCAATCGCCACGTCGTCGTGACGGAGCAGCCCAAGGTGAAGGGCGTGCCCGTCAGCCGTGACGACCTTCCGAAGAGCGAGAAGCCGAAAGGGAACCTGTGATGCCGCGCCAGACGTTCTTCGCCAACCTCAACAACTACACGGTACAGCGCCAGCTTTCGATTCTCCACAAGGGCGATTCCATGCCCATGAAGATCGACGCTGCGATGGCCGCGCGTGGCTGGGTAGGTGGCACCTTCGTCCGGTGGGTGGACGACGGTTCGGGCGAACCCTGCGTGACCATCGCGGACGGGCGATACTGCGGGTTCAGCCCGTGGGGGTCGAACGAGCCCGCCGACAAGTACACGTCCCTCACGCAGACGAACCCCACCTACAAGTACATCACGATGTTCTACGGTGGTAACTACTTCGCCACCACGTCGTTCGAGAAGTACACGTACCTGTCCCGGCACGGTGTCGGCCCCCTCACCCCGCTGGTGTACGCCCCGCAGGACTTCCTGTACGTCAGCGAGAACGGGCTGATCACCAACCAAGATGAGAGCAACGTGTTGGTGAACCCCGGCCACACGTTCCCTAACGGTGACCCCATCCTCGTCCCGTTCCTCTACTTCGGGCTGTGCTCCCTGCCCCCGAGCGACCTAACGGACGGGCGCATGTTCGTCCAGACCAACGTGGGAGTGTGACCGTGAAGCGCCGCGCCGACCTCTACCCCCCGCTGGGAAAAGACCCCGGCCCGTGCAAGGTCGTGGACCGCATCTACCAGCGGGTGCGGAGCCCTGTTGAACAGCAGGAGCTCGCGGATAGGGTCAACGGCAACCAGAACCTCACGAACCCACAAGCCGTCACGGTCTACCGGGAGTTCGACAAGAACCCGTCCACGTCGAAGTTCCGGCAGTTCGCCATCTCCCCGCACGCCCAGTACCGCATGGACCTTCGAGGCATCACCGTGCCGCAGGTCCAGAAGGCGTTGACGAAGCTGGCGGCGGTGTTCGGCAATCCGAAACACCGCGCGATGCTCCAGAAGCTCAACGAGGTGAACAACCTCCAGTTGAACTACGACGCCTCTAGTGACGTGCTGAAGATCGACGACGAGCCTGTTCGGGCTGGGTACGAACGCCGGGGCAAGACGATCCGGGTGGACGACTCGGAAATCTCCGTCACCTTCAGCTTCGGCGGGGATGTCGTCACGGTCGTGACCGCGTACCCCCGGAGCGGTAGCGACCCCAAGGCACCTCCGGGCGGGTGCCCGAGCCCCGTGAAGGTGGCGGACTACCGGGCCCCGGCGGGGGAGCTATCGGGCTACCGCACCTACCCGAGCGAGAAGCCCAGCAAGGGGATCGACGCTCCCAGCGGGGATAGCGTCCACCATTCGCCCGGTGAGTCGCCACGGTCGGACCGTGAGCGGGCCGCGCCCATGCGTCCGGGGCAGAAGGACGAGCTCCTTCAGAAGACGCCCGGAAACGCGGTATTCAACACGCCGGGACCGTCCTCCAAGGAGGAGGGGACGAAGATCCACGTCCGTTCCCCCGGCACCCCCGGCGAGGAGTACGGCCACCCGTACAAGCTGGACATCGCCCCCCGGCGCACCGAAGCGTCGGCGGGCAAGATGTTCCCCTCGTACAACGAGCGCCAACGGAAGCAGAAGAGCGAAGCCAAGCTCTACTACAAGAAGTATTACCTCCGCCACCGGGGGAAGATCCGTGCCCGGTCCAAGCGCGACTACCTCCACAAGAGGAACAGCGCCACCTTCAAGAAGGAGCGGGAGCGTCGGAACAGCCAGCAGTACGGCTGGCGGTTCAACCGCCTTCCGTCTGGCGGCAACCGTAGCCTTGCGGAGCGTTCGCGCGATTACCGGGAAAGCAAGAAGGCCATGGTCGCGATCCCGTTCTACCACCCCAACTACGGGGCGGGGAACGTCCTCGACGTGCGCGACCAAGAGGTGTTTATCGAGCAGACGGACTCGATGGGCGGAGATTCCTTGGGCACGGGCACCGTTCCGTTCTTCACGTTCCTTCGTGGCGTCGAGTTCGACGACGAGGCGGGCATCGACGCCTTCTTCGACCTCGCAGATCTCGACTTTGACCGGGACGAGGATGACGACGAGGAGGCGGTGCGCCTCGCGACGTTCTACCGGGAGACCTTCCGTCCCGGCGACAACCTTGACCCCGGCGACGGCGTGAGGGACTTGGGGGAACCTTCCCCCTACTCTCCCACGCTCCCGTACTACGACACGGACCGTAACGACCGCCACCCCGGTGAGTTGATGAACAATATCCGGGAGGTGGACAACAATCCCGGCAGCGCCAAGGTCATCCCGGAGGGGCACGACTTCCAGAACCGCAAGGCGGCGGGGTCGGACCTCGTCTCTCGTATCCGTAAGCTCCTCCCGGCTCTCGCACGGGCAGCGCAAGAGGAGTACGACGCTTGGGATCAAGACGAGGAGGGGTACGACGAGGAGTGCGGGTGGGGCGGCATTTGCGACCGTCTTGCCGGGGCCTTTTCGGGCGTGCTGGCGAACCTGCCCGACGTAGAAATCGTTGAAGGCGGACAAGACGGAGACGACCACGCCTATGTGATTGCCCTCACCGACACCGAAGCCGTCGCTGTCGATATTCCCCCGAGGATCTATGAGACCGGGGGAGGGTACTCGTGGAAGAAGAAGCCGGGAGTTCGATTCAGCCCCTCCCACATTGTTCTCGATCAACTCAACCGGGGGGACTTCGATGACGGGGCTCGGTTCGCGAGTTCCGTGCGGGTCGCCGCGAAGATGGCCGAGATCCTCCAAGGGATCGACCCCGGCATCGCGTCCCGTGCGCGGGGGATCACCCCCAAGATGAAGCGCAGCGACGTCAAGAACACCGTGTACTCGTTCGCCGTGCCGGGTAGCCGGGGCGAGACGTACACCGTGAAGGTGAAGGGGGTGCCCCCTTCGGGCAGCGTTCGGACCATCAGCAAGATGGACCTGAAGCTGTCCTGCACTTGCGACTTCTGGCAGTACCAAGGGCCCGAGCATTGGGCGAAGGCCGGGGACTACCTGTTCGGTAAGCCCCGGGGTACCGCCGACCGCCCGGATGCGAAGGACCCCAAGGGCCGTAACCGCCTGTGCAAGCACGCCGTCGCGGTGCTGGACGTCCTCAAGAAGTGGCCCGCGTTCGGGAAGCGGTAAGGTCGAGAGCCATGCCAACCTACACCTACGTCTGCACGTCCTGCGAGACCCCCTTCGAGCGGTTCATGTCCATCACCCGATGTGATGAACCGCAGACGTGTGAGGCTTGCGGCGCACCGGGCAAGAAGACCATCTCGATGCCCAACTTCATCCTCAAGGGTGACGGGTGGGCGGGCAAGAACATCAAGATCGCGGGGCAGATGGCCGCGAAGAACCGCATCCTCGACAAGAAGCAAGACGAACGGAAGCGGGATGCGCCCGGTGTGCGCCTCGCCCCCAACGTGGACGGTGAGCGGGTGGATAGCTGGGCCGATGCCCAGAAGCTCGCGGCGTCCAAGGGCAAGAACACCGAGAGCTACAACGCCAAGGTGCGTGAGGAGAAGGCCAAGTGACCCGCCAGCGTGAGATCCCCTCGGTCCTGTACCGCCAACCCAACTACATCAACATGGTCTTCCCGGTGCTACCCGGGGTGCCGAAGATCCGCGTGTCCGGGGCGTCCCGGATCAACGATGCCTACGGCAACGTGGCGGGTGTCGGTGGCGGCGGGGTCCTTCCGATGTTCGAGGTTCTCTCCGGGGCGACCTTCAAGTCGCCGTCCGTGATGGCCAAGAACCACCCCTTCGAGGACACCAACCGTGGCCTCACCCGGATGATCTTCGACCCGGACGACTACGCCACGCCCGCTCAGCCCCCCGGCACCAGCTACCTTCCCACGGACGATCAGACGCTCTACCTGCGGATCGAGACGTGGAACCCGGTGACTTCGGCATGGAACCCACCGGGGCCGATCATCATCATCCCGCCCTACGACTTCTTCACGACGAAGGAGCCCGTGTTCACGGTGACGGGGTTGGCCCCCAACATGGCGCTGGGCGCATGGCCAGCGGGGCTCCCGGACTTCATGCCGCCTACGGTCATGAACTTCCTCGTTCCGGCGTACTCGCAGACCATCTCGGGTACGAACTTGGACGCCGGGAAGGTCCTGTTCATGTCGTTCCACCCCGGTATGCCTCCCACGGTGTTGCTCCCCAAGGAGGTATTGAGCCTCACGGGATCGGGCGTTCCAGAGTTCTTCGTCGGGTGCCCGGACGGGAACATCTGGTTTACCCTCCGCATCGCCGTGGTGAACAGCGCCTAACGGCCCTACGGTGAGACCGTATCACCTCACCGTCATCTACGAGTAAGCCCTCCCCGCGCCGTTTTCCGTTCTATTCAAGGCGGGGTAGGTAGGGCGGATTTCGTTCCCCCGGACCCCGTGGACTCTGCCACCGACACCCGGTGGAAACGAAAACAGGAGCAAACCAATGCCGTTCATCTGCCTCGCTCGTACCGACATCCCCAACAGCACCCTCCAGATCACCGACCTCTGGCCCAACAAGAGCCAGACGAACGTGACGCTCGACCCCCCGGCGGTCGGCCCGCTGTACATCGACGCCGTGACGACCGCGACCGTGACCCTCAGCGGCGCGTTCGCCTTCACCAAGGCCGTCGCTGGCGTTGCGGCCTACCTCGTCGCCAACGTGCAGGCGGCGGGCGCGGGCGGCGCGGCCCTCACCCCGACGCAAGCCAACGCGGCGGCGACGGCGATCATCGCGGCCATGCGGGCGGGTTCGTCTCTCTCCCTCGCGGCGATCAACGCGATCCTCGTGATCGCGGCGGGCGCGGGCACGGAGCTCACCACGGCGGGCGGTTCGCTCTCGACAGGTGCCGTCTCGGACGTTCTCCGCATCCTCGCGGGCATCACCTACACCGTCCCGGCGGGCACCACCGTCCAAGCGGCGGGCGTGTTCACCCCGCAAGCCTCGGCGGCGACGTGGAACGCGGCGAACTTCGCCGTGGGCCACAAGGACATCCTCCCGACCGACTCGTCGTTCTACCAGTCGCTCGCCTACGGCAAGATCGCTGGCTTCAAGTCCGCGAGCTTCTCGTACCTCGGCGTGACCGGGGCGGCGATCACCGTGTACGACGACGCTGGCGGCGTGTACTGAACCACCCTCAGAAGGGAATCCAACCATGACTATCGTAGCGGCCATCGGCGCGACTGAAGCTACGGCCCTCGGCAGCGCCGGGGCCGTGACGGGTCCGCGTCAGCTTCTCTTCTTTGGCACGGCGAACATCGCGGCGGGTGACAACGCCACCCCGGCGAACTCGACCCCGGTGCAGTCGGGCTTCTGCGGCGTTTCCGCCGTCGTGGTCAGCGTCCCCATGATCCGCCCCGGTTCCGTCACGGGTCTGGGCATCCGGCTCTCGGGTGCGGCGGCGGGCAGCGTGGCGATCTTCGGTGTCTACAAGAACGGCACCCTCGTCGCTTCGCTGTCCATCGGCCTCACGGGGAACCAGAACTACACCACCTACGCGGAGGGGCTTCACACCTTCGCGGCGAACGACGTGATCGACGTTCGTATCCAGACGGGTTCGGGCTGGACCGCCACGGGCGTGGACGCGGCCATCGCCGTCGAGATCCAGACCACTACTTGATCCCCTCCCCCCGTCACGGTAGGTAGGCTTTCAGCCCGCCTACCGCGATGTCCACCGATGCCTACATCGGGAGCCCTTTCGTGTTCCAAGTCGGGTACTTGGACGACACGGGTCAACCCATCACCGTTACGGGCGTGAACCTCACCCTGTTCGTGTTCGACGCGAACACAGGCGTTCGCACCACTCTGGTTTCGGCGGCACCTATGGCTCCTATCGTGCCGCCGATGCCCAGCCGCTACTACTACGCCTATACGATCCCGCCTACGTTGGAAGACGGCACCCCGCTCTACGCGGAGTACCGAGCTACGAGCGTTCTCACGGGATTCGACGTGGTGGTTTCAGATACGCTGAACCTACACGCGAAGCCATCAGACCTCGGCCTACGCTCCCGGTTCGTGAGGTGAACCCCGTGATCTGGCTCAAAGACTTTCGTATGGCAGGGTTTCTCATTTCTCGCGGGTTCCCCATGTCCGACATGAGGCTGGACGCGCGTGGGGACGTTGAGATTTCCTTCAACGACGAGGACCGCAAGGTTTCCGACTCCCTTCGCGAGTATCCGCAATCCGTGGAGTTCAAGTACGACACGTCTTGCAAGGTCGTCCACGACCTCATTCGTCTCAAACTCAGGAATGGGCGATGAACCGCAAACAGCGCCGCGCGGCGGAAAAGTCCGCTCGCCGGTATCCATTCAAAACGCAACGCACAGGGGAAAGAACAGTCATGTCTCTCGCTCGCATCGAAGCCGACATCCTCGCCGCTCAAGAAGAGGGCAAAGCCGCCATCGCCAAGTACAACGACTACGCGAAGTCGGTGACCGAAGAAGTACACAACCTGCTTCGCCAAGCGGGCCTGTTCGATGCGATCAATGCCCTTGAGATGGATCGACTGGAAGTCCGCAAAGAACTTCAAGCCAAGATCGAAGGGGTCAACGCGAAGATCTCAGAGCTTCAGAAGGTACGTTCTTACCTCGCGGCCCCCGCTCCCGAAGCCCCCGCTCCCGAAGCCCCCGCCCACGAGGAGGTCTCCGAGGAAGCCCACGAGGACGCCCCGGAAGTCACCCTCGTCGAAGAGCCCGCCGCCGAGAAGAAGACCCGCAAGAAGAAGACGGCACCCGCTCCCGAGGCACCCGCCCCTGTCGTCGCCCGAAAGCTCGAACGCCCCCAGTTCTGATTCTTTCGGTTCCGCGCCTATACAAGCCCCCCTAGTGTAGATCCGACCCCCCGCGCCTCTTCTCCTATCAGGCCGGGACCATCCTATCAGTATCCCCCATCGCCCGAATGCTTCGGGTGGGGCTGGTAACTGATCCGACTACGACCCCTTCGCGGGTCTAGGATGGTCCATCATGGCCTCGATTCAGTACAACAAGATCCTCGCAGTCCCCTCTTCGGGTCTCAAGAACCCGGCGGCCCCCAAGGCCGTTGACACCCTCACCCTGTCTCTCGCTGAGACGAGCATCCAGCTTGGCGCGGGCGGCTTCTTCAAGCTGCTCGACAGCGCGGGCTCGGACCTCCTCAACGCCCAGAACTCGGCCATCTCGTTCGCCCAAGACGCGAGCTTCTCGCAGGACCTCACGGTCAGCGGCGACACCATCCTCGCGGCCCTCTCGGCCACGAACGCTTCGTTCTCGGGCACGCTCGGCGTGACCGGGGCTTCTACCCTCGGCGTGCTCCACGCGGGCGCGACGGACGTGGACAGCCTCTCGGTGGACGTGGACGCCTCGGTGGGCGGCGAGCTCACGGTCAGCGGCGACTCGAACCTCGCGGACCTGTACGCGGCGGCGGCTTCGTTCTCGGGTGACGTGTCCGTCTCGGGCAACCTGACGGTCAACGGCAAGGTCACCACGATCAACTCGGACCAGATCATGGTCCACGATCCGATCATGGTGCTGGCCGACGGCAACACGGCGGACACCTTCGACATCGGTTTCGTGGGCAAGCGCAAGGTCGGCGCGGCCTTCGAGAACGTGTCGTTCTTCTACGACCAGTCGGCGGGCGAGTTCGCCGTCGCCAACGTCGGCACGACCTACGGTCAGGACGGCAGCAACAACTACCAGTCCCTCACCGTGGCGTCCTACATGGACCTCCACATCGCGGACCTCGCTGCGGCCAGCGCGGACTTCTCGGCGAACGTGTCGATCTCGGGCACCCTCTCGGCGGGCAACACCACCGTTGCCGACCTGACGGCTGAGGACGGCACGTTCTCGGGCGACATCGCAGCGGTCAACGCGACCCTCTCGGGCAACATCTCCGCGGTGGACGGCACGTTCTCGGGCGACATCTCGGCGGACGACATCTCGGCGGCGACGGCGACCCTCTCGGGTGCCCTCTCGGCGGCTTCGGCCTCGATCTCTGGCGCGGCCACCATCGGCTCTACGCTCGACGTGACGGGTGCCCTCTCGGCGGCTTCGGCCAGCATCACGGGCGCGATGTCTTCGGGCTCCGTCTCGACGGGGAACATCACCGCCTCGGGCTCGGCCACCGTTGCCGGTACGCTCTCGGCGGGCGCGACGGACGTGGACAGCCTCGCCGTGGACGGCAACGCCTCGGTGGGTGGGAACATCACCGCCGTGGACGCCACCCTCTCGGGCGACCTCGCTGCGGTTGACGCCACCCTCTCGGGCAACCTCGCCGCCGTAGGCGGCACGTTCTCGGGCAACATCGCCGCGGTTGACGCCACCCTGTCGGGTGACCTCGCTGCGGTTGACGCCACCCTGTCGGGCAACATCGCTGCGGTTGACGCCACCCTGTCGGGTGACCTCGCTGCGGTTGACGGCACGTTCTCGGGCAACATCGCGGCTGTGGACGCGACCCTCTCGGGCGACCTCGCGGCTGTGGACGCGGCCCTCTCGGGCAACGCCACCATCGCGGGTACGCTCGGCGTGACGGGAGCCCTCTCGGGCTCTTCGGCCTCGTTCAGCGCCAACATCGCTGCGGTTGACGCCACCCTGTCGGGTGACCTCGCTGCGGTTGACGCGACCCTCTCGGGCGACCTCACGGTCGCGGGTGCGGCGGACCTCGACGCCCTCACCGCTTCGGGCGCGGTTCACTTCACGGCGGCTGACGATGCCCTCTCCATCGCCATCCCCTCGATGGCGGTCACCGAGAGCTACGCTCTCGAAGTCGAGGGCGGCGTCCACATGGACGGCCACCTCTACCTCGCCAAGACGGGCGGATCGCTCGATCTGAGCGGTGGCTCTGTCACCCCCGACCTCATGGTCGCTGGCAAGTCGGCCTTCATCGCGTCTGCGGGCTCGGCGACGAACCCCGACTTCATGGTGAGCGGTCACGCCCGGTTCAACTCGGGCTTCGCGGTGGACAGCGAGGCCGCTGCCTCGATCACCGTCGCCAACGTGTCGGGCGACGCCATCTCGTTCTCGACGGGCACGGACGGCCACATCCACCTCGACGCTGCCAAGATCCTCCGTCTCTCGGCAGCCATGGGCATCGCGACCAACCACACCGCGAACGCCTCGGGCGCGGTGGCGGCGAACCTTGCCGTCTCGGTCAACGCCACGGGTGACTTCGTCGCCGTGAGCGCCAACGAGAAGAACGCCATCGTCCTCGGCGTGTCGCTCGCCAGCATCGCTGGTTCGACCTCGGCCAAGGGCAAGGTTGCCGAGTTCGGCAAGGTGGAGATCGCCGTCGAAGGCGGGACCAGCATCGCCATTGGCGACCTCCTGTACCTGTCGGCCAGCGAGGCGGGCAAGGTCACGAACGTCGTCCCGGTTGACGCGGACAGCACCGCGTACCTCATGGGCAAGGCCCTCCAGGCCCCCGTCGCGGGCAAGGTCAGCATCGCGCTGCACCGCCAGTTCCTCTACAACAACTGAGTGACCCGGTAGCCCTCGCGCTACCGACACTCCCCTGCCGGAAAACCCCCCAGAGGCATCGCCCTCTGGGGGTTTTCTTTTTATAGGGCGGGGTGTTCGATGTCCGACGAGAGCGCCCCGCAAGTCAACAAGTACCTTCACATGGGCCTCGGGGAAGCCGTGCGTAGGCTCCTCGACGTTGAGATCCAGTACCGGCACGGCCAGCGGGGGGAAGCCCTCGTGAAAGAACGCGACCTGATTCTATCGGCCCTGAACCGGGTCGAGCTTCAGCTAGGGTTCGATTGCAACTCCGATGGGGTGCCCGACACCGTGGAGATTTTTCAGCAAGCTGCGGAAACCTCCTGCTGCCGTATCACCTCGTTCGACCCTCCCGCCGCGCCCGCCCCCAAGGGGGAGTCCCTCATCGTTCTCGATTCCTCGCGGTCGCCCGACCCCCCCGCGACGGTCGAAACCGTCGCGGAGTCTGAAGGTCTATTCGCCCGACTGTTCGGAACAGGTAAGAAGAAATGACCCCCTCGATCCCCTACCTCCTCGCAGCCTACGGGCTCACGTTCGGCCTGCAAAACAAGGCTCCGTTCCTTCGCGGGAAGTTTCGGTTCACCGATGCTCTGCTGAAGTGCAGCTATTGCACGGGGTTCCACGCAGGGTGGGTCACCTACCTCGCGTCCGTCCCGCTAGAACACTCGCACCTGACAAGGTGGTCCCTCGTCGCCGCCTTGGTGTGGGCGTTCGCCTCGTCGGCCTTCAGCTACTCCGTGGACACCGCCGTGCGACGCTTGGAGACTAAGTAGTCTCGTGCCCCTCGTCGTCATCCCCCGTAACCCGTCTACGTCTACCTCGACGAACGTCGTCATCGACGGGGCCGTGTTCACGCCCCCCGGCGAACCCCCTATCTCGGGCGGCACGGGAACCCTTCGGTATCTGGGGATGGCCGTCGGTGCCCTCATGGACCCCGCAACGGGACAACTCAACCTGTTCCCCGTGGGCTCCCGCACGGAAGACAACCCGCAGATGTTCTACGGGTTCCTCACGGGCATGGGCGGGTCGGGAATCATCGTCGCCACGGGGCGGGGTTCCATCGTCACCCCGCTGTCCGAGGACGAAGGACCCCTTGAACCGGGGAAAGACGTGTTTCTGTCTCTCGTACCCGGCTACGTCACCCAAGGGTACGAGATGGAAACCGAAGGCGGGGCGTACCTGCGGATCGGATACGCCCTCGACGGAACCCGCATCGTCATCGCCACCGACACCCGCATTCAGTTCTGAGAGACTGCCATGACCCCCAGCCCCGTCCGCATCGCCCGTCGCTACCTTCTCGCGGTCAACGTCCCCTTTGACGCCGCGAGCATCGAGAAGCTCCGTAAGGACTTCTTGATGCTTCTCAAGAACGTAGACCGTGTCTCCTCCTACGAGGACCTCACGAAGTTGCGAACGGCGGCGAGGACTTGGAACGATCACTACGACGGGTCGGTCCAGAACCTCCTGCGGGGGTTGTCCGACACCATCTGGTTCGTTCTCACGGGTGAAATGAAGTACAACGACTTCTACGCCGACCAGCACAGGGGTTGGGTGAAGCATTGGGACGCAAAGATCCGCGCGGGCTACTGGCCCCTGCACACCGAGTTTATGAGCCTCCCCTACGAGCCCCTAGAATTGTGGCTGGACAAGTGGGACGGGCGGTTCTCTGCGGAGGAGGGAAAGGCAAGCATCCTCGCCAAGTGGGAACGCGATAAGAAGAAGTGGTCGGAAAAGGCCAAGCGCGAAGCCCGCAAGGCTTGGGCCGCGCTGGACGAGTACGTCACTTGGGTCGGCCAGCGGCGCGAGGGCACGGCCCCCGTCCAAGAGATGAAAGAGGTCTACCAGCAGGACGTAGACGGTTTCAGTGTCACCTTCGTCGGGATGGAAGGCGACCATGACTACTATCGTTCTGCCGTCGAGAAGTTCAAAGTGGGCATCGCCCACTACCGTGAGCGTGCCGCGAAGGTATTCCCCCTCCTGCTAGGCCCCGCCAAGCTGCCCCTTCAGCTTCGTGGTGACCAAGGTATCGACTGCGGTGGCAAGTACGAAGGGCGGCACATCGTCATTTGCCCGCTCAATGCCCCCCCGAAAGAGTACGCCCACGTCATCGCCCACGAGATGGGTCATCACGTCTACCAAGTGTACCTGTCGGGCGACGCCAAAGAGTTCTGGAGCGCCGCGATCCGTCAAGACTACGCCGAGGCAGACCTCAACGAGATCCTCGCGGAGTGGAGGGAAGGCGAGTGGTCTATGGACGTGCTGAAGCGTCTGGCTCTGACGGACCCGATTCTAGCACTGCAAATCGACGGGCTGTCGCGCACCCACGATTGGGGATCTCGCGAAGATGCCGTGACGTACCTCCAGAAGTACGGGCCAAAGGTTCACGTCCCGACTACCCCCATCACGGGCTACGCGACCAAGAACACCGAAGAGGCATTCTGCGAAGCCATCGGGAGGCTCGTCGGATATGGCTCCCGTGCCGTCCACCCTCTGATCCTCCACTGGCTCACGATCATCCTCCCCCGTGAGGTGAAGATCGCAAAGTCTACCCGCCAAGCGTTTCCCGTCTTATCCCCCCCGTAGGGCATGATGCCGATGGAAGGGCGAACGACGCCCGTCCCCTCAGCGCACGAAACGCGACTCCCCTACGACGTGCTGCAAGACCGCCGCGAAGCCCTCTTGGTAGCGGCCCTCGCAGTCGTCGCGGTCATCGCGGTCGTCGCCCTTGCGCTGCACTTCCGCCACCCCACGACCACCCGCGCGCCCACCACGGAGCACCCCTGCCCTACCTGCCCCGCCGTGCCCCCGTGCCCTGCGGTGCCCCCGTGCCCCGCGTGCCCCGCGTGCCCGACGTGCCCGCCCGAAAACACCGCAGAGCCCCTGTAGGAGGTCCCCGTGTCAGTAGTTTTCAACCCCGGACAGACCATCGGGCAGGGTGACCTAGATGTCTTCCTGACCAACGCGGGCGGGTTCCCGGCGAAGGAAGAGGCACGGTCTCGGCTGGGTTCCGACCCCGACCCGTCAGCCGTTCTCGAATTTCTGAACCTCACGGCTCACCGAATCGAAGACGTGAAGGGGTGGTGGGGAGACAATCACCCTACTTACCCGAAGGTGTCATCTTTTCGATCCCAACATCCGGGCACGTTCAACGTGGTCGTGAAAACGAAAGGTGTATGGTCATGTCTGTAGTCTTCACGCCCAACCAGACGATTGGACAGGGGGACCTCGACATATTTTTGACGAACGCCGGGGGTTTTCCTGCCAATGCGGCGTCGATAACCTACGCCCTGTACTACGTCGATCCCGGCCCCCCTGAGACGGAGGTGCTCATCGGGTCCGCCACCCGCACGCCCGTCAACCCCACGGTGGGCGAGTACTACGCCTCCCTCACCGTGCCCGCGATGGCGACGCCCGGTGACTATCGCATCCGGTGGACGTTCCAGCAGTTCGCGGGTTCGCCCCCGCAACAAGTGGTGATGGAGTGGGGCGTCGTCTCGGCAGGGCTCATCGCCGTGGGTGCGTACAGCACCCTCACCCAAGGGATGATCGACAAGCTGCGACTTCTCCTCCGCGACCAGTGCCTCGGCGGTGAAGAAACCATCGAGGTGGACGCGGGCGGCGAGCGCATCACCGTCAGCATGGAGGAGTTGTACAATCTTCTCGGCGTGGCCGGATAGCTTCTACCGTTTTCCGTGCTATCCTCTCCCTTACCCATGACCGCCCCTCACCCGAAGCTCGCCCCGCTGCTCGCGAAGCACAACATCACGCACGCGGACTTCATCAAGAAGGGACGGCCCGTGAAGGGCACGGGCGAGGCGTTGGTGAATGCCCGAAGGGCGATCATCACGGAACTGCACACGCAGGGCACGTCGTGGTCCGAAATGATTGAGGTGACGGGGCTGGGACAAGGGAGCATCCAACGTCTCACCGGGGCCATGTGGAACCCCGAAAGCCGGAAGCGGGTCAGCGAGAACGGTGCCCGCACCGGGAAGCTGTGGAAGGGGAAGCCCCGTCCCGGCCAGCTAGAACGTCAATGGGCGGCGGGCACGTTCGACTTCCATCGCGGGCGCGTGCGCCCAGAGTCCGAAAGGCAAGCTCTTCGTAACGGATGGACGCCAGACCACCGCCAAGGGGCGGGGCGGCACTCACTACGAAACTGGTCCAACCCCGACGTGCGGTCGAAGATCATGGCGTTCCACACCTCACCCGAAGAAAGGGCGAGGCGATCTGCTGCTCAAGCGCAACGTATGAAGGACGCTCCCGGCGTGTATGTCCGAGGCCGTGCCGAATGGGTAAACACTCCCAAGGGATTGCACGAACGGGCCTATGTTCGCAGTAGCTACGAAAAGGCCGCTGTGACCCTCCTAGAGTCCGACCCCGACGTAGTGCGCTACGAGCACGAACGGCTTTTGTCGTTGCCCGATGGGCGATGGTTCCTGCCCGACTTCATCGTCGAACGGTCGAACGCCAAGGTCGTTCTTGTCGAGGTCAAGGCCGATTGGGTTCTGACTCACCCGGATTGTGAAGGCGTGCGTCAACGTCTCGCCCTGTCCGAGAGCTTCGCGAAGGAACAGGGCTGGGAGTTCGCTATCTGGACCGAAAGGGAACTGGGATGCTGACCGAAGCGCAACGCGAGAAGATCAAGTCCGCCTACCAGACGGGCACCCTCAAGGTGCGCTCCGTGTCCCCAGAGGGGTCCGTCGAATGGAAGCGGATCGAGAACGTCATCCGCAACGAGGTGCCGTGGGAGCGCATCGTCTCCGTGTCCGTAGCGGGAAGCCCGATGGTTCTCACGGGCGGGCACCCTGTCTACATTGGGCTGGGTCGGGGTGCCAAGTCGAAGGCCGAAGACCTCAAGCCCGGTGACCTTGTGCTGTCCGTCGTCGGGGACTCCACCGTGTACCTTCCGGTCGAGTCGGTGCAAGAACTCCCCTCGCGGCAGTTCATGTTCGACATCACCGTCGAAGATTGGCACCGATTCGTGAGCGCCAGAACGCGCGTCACTCTCGGTAACTGCCCCGACAAGTACTATCACTTCCGGCCCCCGGAGGCGGAAGGCAACATCGGCGCGTACAACCGGGTGTTCGGTCAAATCTGGCAGGACAACGAGCTCTTCGAGTACCTAGAGCGCGGGATGGACTGGTGGAACATGATGCCGCCTAACACGGGCGGCTTCACCCTCGACCAGATGGTCCTCCAGAAGCCCGAGTGGCGCACGGCGGTGCTGTGGGAGGCGATCACCCACGCTTGCTTCGCCCTCGCGTGCAACTGGGTCGTGGACGAGTTCGACTACAGCATCGGTGGAGTGTCCCTCTCCATCGAGAAGAGCTCCAAGTACGAGAGCCTCAAGCAGAACGCTGAGTCCCAGTTCGACAAGGCGGCGGAAGCCAAGGCCCGGACGGTCAAGTTCATCCGGGGAATCCAGCAGCCCAAGTACGGCATCGGCGTGCGAAGCGCCTTTGGTCCATTCGTGGGCCGGGGTGTGTTGTCACCGAGGTCGTTCCTCGTTTTCCCAATGATTACGGTACTTTACGAGTTGTTGCACCGCTTCGCATCGGGCACGATTGCCTAGCAACGGAAGTACGGGACAGGGATAAACGTCCTATCGTCAAGGTAGAGTACCCGTCATGAAATCCCTGCACACCATCGAGTGCCCCGCTTGCAAAAGTACCATTCCCACGAAGGCCATCCCCAAGCACACGGGCGGGTGTCCTAGCTGGGCCACCCTCATCGGGGTCCCTCCCGCACAGTTCAACTGGGACGCCTATTGCAAGCGTGGTCCCTACGCAGACGGGCTTACCGAAGGCGTGGACTATGTGCGGTGCCTTGAGTGCGATCCTAGAGACGTTCGGTTCAAGCGCATGATGGACCATCTCACAAGGGTTCACGGGCTTACCGAATCCGAGTACGTTGCCCGTCACCCCGGCGCAGCGGTGCGGATTGCTAGCACGGCTCGTAAGAGGGAAGGCACGGTGAGTGACCGCTACGGGGTGGTGAACGTCTTTCAAGCGGGGGAGGTGAAGGACAAGATCCGTCATACAATGCTAGTTCATCACGGGGCTTCGACAGTGTTGCAGGCACCGGGGCTGCGGAAACGCATCGCGGAGACAAATACCGCCCGCTACGGCCACTCCAACCCGTTCGGTTCACCCGAAGTACAGGCGAAGGTTCGTCAAACCAACCTTGCAACCTACGGGGTTGAGTATCCCAACCTATCGAAAGATGTCATCGCCCGACGCATCGAGACGAACATGATGCGGTACGGCTCCCCGGTCCCTCAAGGGTTCGGGTTGGAGCGTAAATCCCGGCCCGAGGAAATCGTGGATTCCCTCAAGATCGAGGGGCTCTACTACACCGGGAACCGAGTCTACTGGGTTCGGTGCAAGGCAGCGGACGGCACGGCCAAGAACCGCAACCCCGACTTCGTGTACTACACCCCGGAACAACTTGCGAAGGTGACGGCGGGCGCACCGCCTAACGAAGTTCGCACGAATCGGGTGGTCGAGGTTCTGGGGGACTACTGGCACCGGGAGGAGATCGTCGGGCTTCCACGGGAAGCCTACGTTGCTGCCCGTATCGCGGAATACCGCACCATCGGCATCTCCTGCCTCGTCCTGTGGGAGTCCGAGGTGAAGACCGACACCGAGAGCGTGCGGTCCCGTCTCGCGGCGCACCTCGCCGGGGCGTAACGTAACCGTATGAAGGTCACGGACACATTCGCACCGTTCAACCACGACGACTGTCAGAGCGAGCGCATCGCCCGACGGTTGGGGTTCCATTTCCACATCACCTTGTGGGGCGACACAGTGGAGCACACCGGGTGGAAAAGCGAATCCCGCAAGGCGACGGCTCCCGAGTTGGCGATGTGGGCGAGGTTGGTCCCCGCCGAGTGGGTTCCCAAGGAGGGCTACACGGGGGAATCCGTTCCGTCCCTCGTCGCCCGAGAAGACGAGATGCTGGCGGCGCTTCGCGTCCCCGGCCCGATCACGATGAGCGCCCAAGACTTCGCGGTGCTTCGCAGGGATGGGCGTTTCACCCCCTGCAACGACCGAGAACTCTTGGGGCGAGGGTGTTTCGGGACGTGGGCGGGGGAATCTTCCGTGTGGGTCTCGCGAGCCATTCCCGTGGGGTACTACTGGCGAGGCGCGTTTGAGACGGTGAGGCCGACGCGGGAGAACGGGGTGCTGAACGTCCCCGACGTGGACCCGGTGCTGGAGGCCACGATTCTGTCGGAGCTTCAGACCTTCAGCCTTTAGGGGCGTAACGTAACCGTATGTTCAGACCCCTGTCTTCTCCTCTGTCGATCGCGCTCGCACAGTTCGCCTACCACTTGCTGTGGTACTTGAATGTTCGCGCCACCGCAGTGGGCCACGCCCATTTCGCATTGATCACGGACGTACTGAGTACGGGGCTGTACGTCTCAATCATCAAACGCCTTGTGGAGGATGGCCGACGTGCGCAATGGATCGCGCTCATGCTCGGCGGAACAGCGGGAACGTGGGTAGGGCTTCACCTGCCCCTCCTATAGCCCTCACTGCCGGTAGAACCCCAACACAGGTCCCTTCAAGGGGTGCCGACTACGTCCCCGTTGATTCGTACCACTCGGGGCGGTTCCGCTTCCACGTCCCTAGCTTCCCCCCTCGCTTCGTCAGGTAGTAACGGCGGTACGCGGAGATGGGGTCTCCCCCCTTGAGCTCAACGGGCATCGCTTGGGCGAACGGGGTCAATGGCTGGTCGGACAAGTCGGGCACGTTGTCCGCGAGGTGGCGCAGCACGGGCTCCGTGGCGTGCGCCTTTCCGTACCGGGCCGTGTACTCCCGGCACAGCTCCAACCCCAACTCTGCCAACCACAGGTAGTTCGCCCGCGAAGCCCGCGCCCACACGGCGCACGGGTGGTTGACGTGGGTTGCACGGTACGGGGCGGTGCCCCCGGCGAGATGGTGGGCCGTGCAGAGGAGCTGGGCCGTTTCCAGAATCATCTTTACGACGTGGGCGTCACAATGCCACCGTGCCGCTTGCCGTGGGTCAGGGTGCAGGGCGAAGATGTTCACGCGGACGGTTACGCCCCTATGCGGTCGTAGGGATATGCGTTCGGACATCAGCGCCTTGAGGGTTGCCGCCCGTTACCTTGCGGCCCGGGAGTGGGGCGACCCAACCCAGATGATCTCTGAGTATCGGAAGGCACTCTCGGCCTTTCAGTCCAGCATCACGGCGTTGCAAAGCTCACCAACACTTTCTCGGTTCTCCCTGACGCCTGAGCAGACTTCCGCAGCCCTGCGTGGCCCCCTGTCCCGCACCTTGGTCCCCTTGGTGACCAAGGGCCGTCCGTTGTCCAACTGGGTGATTCAGACGCGGGTGATCCCACCGGGCAAAGCCAAGGCGGTGGAAATGGCCGCACGGTCACTCAACATCGCTCGGGTTCCGAAGGACGTTGTCGAGTGGAACCAGAAGAACGGCGCACGCTTGGCCCTGTTGCTGGAAGCCGCGTCGTGGCCTGAGAGGTCGTCGGGTGGTTCGGCGGCGGCACAAGTCGAGAAGGTCGGACCCTTCAAGGTCCACAACACCATCGACGCCGATGCCAAGCACTTCAAGGAGGTCAAGGGCCTGATCGAGAACGCAGCCCGCGCCCTTTCCACCACTCGGGACTTCAAGAAGGTGCTCTACGGCGACGTGTTCGTCGTTGGGCAACTGAAGCAGTCCACCACCCTCGCGTGGTACAACGTCAACCACGACGAGGTGTTCGTTCGGTCCCTTGCGAAGAAGGGTGGTAATGACCTTCAGAGCTTGATCCATGAGCTCGGGCACCGCTACTGGTTCAAGTTCGCAACCCAAGACCAGAAGCGGGCCATTCAGCGCCTTTTCTTGGACCTCAGCGTCGCGCCCGCCCCCAAGGTCAAGCGCCCCACGGTGGGGGACGAGCTCCCGGTGCCCGTGAAGGGTGCCAAGGGCATCAAGTTCATCATCGTGAAGGACACGGGGGACATCTACGAGACGGCACCCAAGGGTCGTTTCCCCGTTCGGGCCGTGCTGAACATGATGGAGACGGCGGCGAAGGGCGAAGCCGTGTTCCCGTCCCGGTACTCGATGACGAACGACCAAGAGTTCTTCGCGGAGTGCTTCGCGTTCTACACGATGGGCAGGATGAAGCCCGACCTCGTCAAGAAGTTCGAGGCGGCGTTGAAGTGATGGATGCGTCTCGCCCGGTCCTGTACTTCGGTTACGGGTCGAACCTGAACGTGCCCGTGATGCTTTCACGGGTGCCGCAAGCCAAGCTGTTGTTCGGGGCCTACCTTCCCTACTACAAGCTCACCTTCGCGGGCGATCACCCCATCAGCGGCGGTGGCGGCAAGGCGACGTTGGTTCCCGCGACGTCTCTCGTGCCCGGTGCCCTGTACTTGGTGACCCGCGAGGACCTTCACCGATTGGACTACATGGAGGGCACCCCCACGGGCAACCACCGCCACAACGAGTACGTCTACGGCTGGGACGGCACCCGCTACGAAGCCTTCATGTACCGTCAGGGCTCGGGCACTCCGTACCACCCGCCCTCGGACGAGTACCTGCGGAGGATCGTCGAGGGCCGTAAGATGTTCGGATACCCTTTCTCCGACGTGATCCAAGAGGCCATGCGATGACCCCCGGCACGCACAAGCTCTCGCCCCTGCCCTACGACTACGAAGCCCTCGAACCGTGGCTGGGGGAGGAGACGGTGCGGCTGCACCACGACAAGCACCACCAAGCCTACGTGGACGGGCTGAACGAGGCCGAGACGGAGCTCTCCAAGGCGCGTGCGGCGGGCGACACCAAGCTGGTGCCCTACTGGCAGACCCGGCGGGCGTTCAACGAGGGCGGTCACGTCCTGCACTCGATCTTCTGGCACTGTATGTCGCCCGACGGCGGCGGGCTCCCCAAGGGCAACCTTGCAGCCCTCCTCGACCGAGACTTCGGTGGGTACAAGCAGTTCCGCCGCGAGTTCGTCGCCACGGCCAAGGGCATCGAGGGTTCGGGCTGGGCGGTGCTGGTACTGAAGCGCGGGATGAAGGGGCGGCACCTAGAAATCGCCCCCGTTCACAACCACGAGAACCGTGCCCTGTGGCAGTCGCAGGTTCTCCTCCCGTTGGACGTGTGGGAACACGCCTACTACCTCGACCACCAAAACGACCGGGAAGGATGGGTCAACACCTTCCTCGATCACCTCGTGGACTGGAACTACATCGAGACGAGGGTTTGATGCCACCGCGAAAGAAGAAAACCCCCGCCGCAAGGGGTGACTGCTACGAAGCGGCGGGGCGGTTCATGTTCGAGCAATGTCTCCCGAATCCTGAGTGCGGGTTGACCCTCGTACACGGCGAGGTCGCGGGGCAGGGACCGCTAGAAGGCGTCACCTTCGGTCACGCATGGGTGTTGGACGGCGACACGGTGATCGACCAATCGAACGGGCGGAATCTCCGTCTACCGAAGGTCGTGTACTACGCGCTGGGCGGGATCGAACGCCTCGGGAACCTTCACACCTATACGTGGCAGGAGGCCAAGGAGAAGATGCTCCAGTTCAAGCACTACGGTCCGTGGGACCTCAAGACGCGGAGCGGGCTGTGACCCCGCGCGAGGTGTTCACCCAGCCGTCCGAGAAGCGCGAACCCGTGCCCGCAGCGGTGCTTGAGGTTCTTCGAGAAAGTGACGCGCCCTCCCCCCAGCGGGTCGCCGCCCGTTTCGCAAATTCGGTCCGTGGGGGCTTCCGGCGGGCGTAATAGCCCCCGGAGGCCACATGGCAACGAAGTCCAACAAGAAGACCAACACCCCCAGCAACACCACCACCAAGTTCGCCCTTCGTAACTTCAAGGGCACCGCCACCCGCTACTTCCGCTGCGAGGCGGAAGACCTCACGGCGCAGGCGACGGTCGAAGTCCGTCGCCCCTCGCACCACATCCTCGTCCTCGACCGCAGCGGGTCGATGTACGGGGACATCGACGAGGTGAAGGCCACCGTCGAGAAGCTCCTGACCCTCAGCGAGTTCCGCGACCCGACCCTCAAGGTGTCCCTCGTCAGCTACTCGTCCAGCGGCGACGTGAAGCTCCACTTCGCCAAGGTCACCGTCGAGGACGTGATGAAGGCGGGGAGCCCGTACCTCGGGGAGATCCGTTCGATCCGCGCCACGGCCCTGACCTGCATCTCGCAGGGCCTCGTGATGGCCGAGACGCTGGTGGATGACGCCGACGTGACGTGCGTGACCCTTCACACGGACGGGTTCGCCAACGACCGTTCGCCCACGGCGGAAGCCCGCGACATCAAGGCGGCGGTGGCGAAGCTGGCGAAGCATCCCAACGTGTTCGCCAACACCATCGGCTACCGCGATTGGTGCGACTACAACCTCCTCGCCAGCATTTCCAACGCCCTGTCCGGGACGTGCGTGCAGGCCAAGGGGATCAAGACCGTCTACGAGGCGGTCTACAACACCACGAAGCTCCTCGCGGGCTCGGTGGCCCCCGCCGTGGAGGTGCCCCGTGGCAAGGCCGCGTACACGCTGTTCGTTTCGCGGGCGGGCCGGAAGGTGCTCGGTTCCCGCACGGACACGATGCTGGTTCGCGGCCTCGCCCCCACGGACGACAAGACCGCCTACCGGCTGTTCGAGGTCACGGCCACGGACTACGCGGCCCTCGACGCCCCGGTGAACGGCGAAGGTGCCGACGTGCAGCCCGTCCTCGCCTACGCCCGTGCCCTCGTGTCGGAAGGGGAGCTCAACGCGGCGAAGTACGCGATGGTCGCGGCCCGGTGCGGGGAGCTCCTCGACAACCACGCCCGCGCCCTCGTGTCCTCGGACGTGGCGGCGATGGCCGACGCCATCGAGGGCTACACCTTCGACCGCAAGCCCTTCACCCCCACGCCCAGCTACGGGTTGCCTTCCTCGGGTCCGTCCGTCCTCACGGTGCTCACCTACCTGAACGCCCACACCGACTCGCTGTCGGTGGAGCTCCCGACCTTCTCCAAGGCGTACAAGCGCCGGGGGATCAAGCGCATCCCCGGCACGCGCCTCGCGGACGGCACCGTCGAGGAGCCCACGGTGGCTTCCCGGCACCGGGACGGCGACGGCTGGGTGCGGGTGAACTCGTTCGACCTCAACCGCAACACGGCGACGATCAACATGCTGGTGTCGCAGCCCATCGACCTGTTCAAGAAGGGCGAGAACACCCGCGTGGCGTCCGTCGCCGGGGTGTCCCTCGACGACCTCAAGAGCTACAACAACTACACGGTCGTCGGTGACGGGATGCTGAACGCCCCGTCCCTGCCCCTTCGCACGTCGAACCAGAAGGTGATCGACGGGCTCGTGGCCCTCGGGCTCCCGCTCACCAACGCCAAGGCTGGCCAGCCTTTCACCCTCGACCTCTCGACCCTCCCGCTGGTGGACTACGACCTGAACGTGGGGGCGGTGGACAACAGCACGGCGACGCGCCTCGCACGTCTTACCGTGCTGTCCAAGATCCTCAACGGCATGGTGAAGGGCGACCCCTCGGGCTACACGTCGGAACAGGTGTCCGAGCTCAAGGCCCACTACCTCACCCCGGCGATGTACTTCTCGCCGCCCACTACCACGGAGTACGCGGACCTCGCGGACGCCATCGCCACGGGCAAGGTGGACACGAAGCTCTCGTACAAGGTCAACGTGGGCACCCCGGCGATCACCGGGCTTGACAAGCTGAAGTCGGGCAACGAGTACCTCCAGCGGCGGTTCACCCTCAAGGCCAACGGCACGGACATCGAGAAGCCCACGCTGGACTACCTCCCGCTGCCCGGTTCGGAGTGGGCGGTCAAGAAGCTGTCGGCCCGCACGACGCTCGACGCCGTAGACGACCTTTCCTACCCCATCTACGAGGGCATCATCGGGCTGGGCGACGGCAAGGTGCTGAAGGAGCTCCTGAAGTCCGTGGGGTGCGTGGACCCCGACCGCTTCCTCTCGGACATCAAGGGCTCGAACGCCCGTGAGGAGATCAAGACGGCGGTGCGGTTCGTGGACGACGCCATCGAGTCTGTGTACGAGACCCTTCGCCCGCTGGCCTTCTACGTCGGCGCGACGGGGCTGGTGCCTGACACCCTGAACGCGAAGGCGATGACCTCCGACGAGTTCACCACAGCGCACTCGGAGGCCAAGCTGTCGAAGGCCGAGAAGGAGGAGGGCACGTTCTTCCTCCTGCCCGACAACACGGTGCTCACCGTGTACGTCAAGGGCGAGCACTTCTCGACGGGCAACTAGCCTTCGGTGATCCCCCTATCCCTAGCACGGGATATGGCCACCCTTCGTACCCGTCTCATCCGTCTGGCCCACCAGCAGCCCGCGCTGCGACCCCACCTTCTGCCCCTTCTCAAGTCGGCGCGGAGCTCGTTTGAGTTCCTCATGTCGATGGCGATGAACCATGACATGGCGGACGCCGTGCGGATGGATCGGGACGAAGAGCTCACCGAGAGCTACGTCGATCTCCTTCGATCTTCCCTCAACCGGGTCGAGAACTCGCTGGACGGCGAGCGCGTCCAAGGGTCCGTCCTCAAGGTCAAGCGTATCGAGGCCACGCGCGGGAAGCTCGTCGTGGTCCTTGAGGCTTCCCCCCCTCCTGTTACGGAGGAAGATGAAGAGGCAGTCCTCTACAGGGCAGAGCGTCTGCTGGAGAGGGAGATCACCGAGGAATTCAATCGACCCGGCGGTGAATGGTTGTACGAAGAGATGAAGCAAGAGCTTGAGATCGAGATTCTCTGATCCTTCCTAGTGGTCTTCGGTGAAGTACAAGACCCACACCACCGATCCGCGCATTCCAGAAGGTTTCGTCGTGCGCGAGTACGACGAGGAGTCTCTCGACCCATCCGTCCGCGCTTCCGGGTGCCGTTGGGTAGCCCGTCACGAGAACCTCGAACACCCGTGCGATTGGTACTCGTGGCACCGCTCCTACCCAGCGGCGGTGCTTGCTGCACGGGGCCACGCTGGGATCCCTTGTTCCCCACCAGCCCGCAAGGCCCGTCGCTCACGGTGACGGGCCTATTGCCCGTCGATGGGGGAGATGGCGACTACCAAGCCCGTTGATTGGTTGGAAGTTGGGTGGAAGGTGCTGGCCGTCTTGGTCATCCCCCTTCTCGGGATTGGCGTGTCGATGTACACGGACGCCTCTTTGACCCGTGAACGGATCACCCAGATCCAGAAGCGGCTCGACGAGGACCGCACTCAGATCGAGTCCGTGAACGCCCGCATCAACCAGATTTCCCTTACCGTTCAAGACACCAACAGCCAGATCCGTGAGCTTCGCACGGTGCTGGACATCATCCGCTCGCAAGTCACCCATATCTCGGAGGCTAGGCCATGAGCTCCCACCGGGCGCTGGAGATCGTCCTCGGCATTGTCACCCTCGTTTCCGTCGTTTCGGTTCCCGTCCCCCATCGGAACACCCCCGCACCGAATAGAGAGATCGTCAGGCCCCGGCTGGACGTGCAGAAGCTCGAAGAGCTACACCGCTCGTCAGAACAGCAACGGGATGAGGTGGCCCGGTTGGCCCGCGATACACGGATCCTTTCCGAAGCCCTTCGGGAACACCTCAACACTCCGCACGGTGACGGTGGTACGGTGAGGGTGCCCGACGCACGGGTGCTTGAATCGGAGAGCCAAGAAGATGAGTGCAGTCAGTGACATCGCGAAGAAGCTGACCGAAGACGAGACCAAGGAGATCACCTCCCTCCATCGTCAGGCGCAGGAGATCGTCCACGCCATCGGCCAGACCGAAGTCCGCAAGGCCAAGCTGCTGGCCCAGTTGTCGGACGTGGAGGAGAAGGCGCAGGGGGTGATGAACTCCGTGGGCGCACGCCTCGGGCTCCCGCAGGGCATCCCGTGGCAGATCACCCCGGACGGCCAAGTGGTCCTCATCGACCCCAAGACGGGCCAGCCCGTCACCCCGTAGCCTTTCTATCGCGCCCTATTGGGTGTGAATCCCGCCCGCACCGCCTACCATCGCCAACGCCGTCAAAGGGGCTTGGCGAAGGTCAAGTCCCGCCGCTACTACATGAAGCACCGCGCGCAGAACAAGCTGCGGGCGCGGAAGCGGTACCGCAAGATGCGGAACAACCCGGCGTTCAAGCGCCGCCAGCGCATGTACCGCATGAACCCCCAGCGGTTCAAGCGGTTGGCGTCCACGGGCTTCCCGGCCATTCCCTTCTGGTCCGCCTCCTTGGGCGACGGGTTGGTGGTGGGCGTGGACGACGACGAGGTGTTCTACACCCTGTTGTCGTCTCCCGACGACCTACGGGTGATCTACCACCAAGACTTCTTGGACACGGCGGTATTCCTCGAGGACGAGGACATCGAGCGGTTCTTCGGCCTCCTTGACGAGTCGATGGACGTTCCTCTTTCCACTGCCGCCGTGTCCGACGCCTTGGTGGCCTTGATGGAGGCCCATGAAGTTCGACCGTGATGCCCTCGAAGCCTTCGGCAAGACGTGGCTGAAGTACCTCAAGGAGGAGATCCGCAAGGATGCCCAGAAGAGCACGTTCATCCCGCGCGACCCGGAGTTCCTCAAGAGCTTCAGCTACGCCGTGGAATCCGGGGGAATCATCGCCATGTACTCGACGTGGCCGTGGCTGGACATCATCACGAACGGCACGCGCGGGAAGTACAAGATGGCGTGGCTCACCCAAGACGCCGGGGTGAACATCGTTCCGCTGACCCAGAGGGACGGTAGCATCCAGTTCAGGACCGCCCCGCTGAACGTGGGCAAGGCTTGGGTTCATCCGAAGATCGCCAAGCACACGTTCATCGCCCGTTCCTACGAGCGGGCGTTCGAGTATCACTACGACAAGGTGATCCAAGCGGCGATTGACTCGGCCCCAAAGAAGAAACGATGAACGACGGCGAGGTGACGATCATTTGTCTGGTGGACACGATCCATCTGTCAGACCTCGGGTTGCGCCTCACGCGCGGCGCACGGGTGTCGGTTCCCATGTCCCTTGCGATGAAGTCCCGGGACTTGTCGAAGGCCAAGGTGGACGGAACGGTCGGCACCCAGACGCTTCGCTCCTCCGTCATCCGGGCACAGGAGCACGTCTCCTCGGACACGGTCACTTCGCAAGCCCCACGCGCTACCGCCACCGTGGACTTCGCCCCCTTGCTCGCCGCCCTTCAACAACTGACGGACGAGGTGCGGGCGTTGCGATTGGACATAGCATCCCGCCCCGTGGCCCCACCCCCGGTCGTGGACCTCACCCCGTTGCTCCAGCAGCTACAGGGGGCGGTGGCGACCGCGAAGGTCGCCCCCACGGTAGCCGTCACGGGAAGTGCCCCCATGGCACCCCCGGAAGAGATGTTCATCCCGTCGAACCTCACGGGTGGTGATGCGGAGGTGACGTTGAACGTGGCCTCGGAGAGCAGCGATGACCCCGGTCTCGCGGACACCCTCAAGGCCCTCAAGGCAGCTAGGAAGAAGCGGTAGGGTACAGGCATGGCGAAGAACGCAGAAGTCACCCCCGGAGTCGGTTGCGACATCGGGACCATGAACATTGTCTCGGCCCGCAAGACGGCCTCGGGTGTGGAAACACGCCGGGTGCGGGACGCCTTTCTGGAGCTCCCGCTGGACTCCAAGAAGATGCTGAAGCTCTCGAACGTGAGCTTCGTGGAACGCGCCGACGAGCTCCTCATCCTCGGTGACGCGGCCCTCGACACGGCCAACATCTTCGGGCGCGAAGCCCGCCGTCCGTTGTCGGCGGGCTTGGTGTCCTCCTCGGACATCGACGCGATGGAGATCCTCGGGCTGCTCATCAAGAACGTGCTGGGCGAGCCCAAGGTGCCCGGTGAGCACTGCTACTTCAGCGTTCCCGCCGCCCCGGTGGACAAGCCGGGGCAGGACGTGATCTACCACCGTGGGGTGCTGGAGAAGATCGTCCGCGAGTGCGGGTACACGCCCACGGCGGGCAACGAGGCCATGGCCATCGTGTACGCCGAGACGGCCAAGGAGGGCTTCAGCGGCATTGGTATCTCCTTCGGCAGCGGCATGACGAACATCGCCCTTTCCGTCAACACCATCGAGGGGCTTTCCTTCTCCGTGGGCCGTGGTGGTGATTGGATCGACGCGGGCGCGGCCAAGTCCATCGGCAGCACGGCGTCGCGCCTCTGTGCGATCAAGGAGAAGGGCGTGGACCTCAACGCCCCGCAGGGACGTGAGCAGGAGGCGTTGACCTTCTACTACAAGAACTTGATCGAGTACGCCTTCGACCAGATCGCCCTCCAGTTCATGTCGATTCAGGGCAAGTTCACCCTGCCGAAGCCCGTGCCCATCGTGGTGTCGGGCGGCACGTCCAAGGCGGGCGGGTTCTTGGAGCTCTTCAAGAGCGTGTTCGAGAAGAAGCGCAAGCGGTTCCCCATCGAGGTGAGTGAGATTCGCGCGGCCACGGACCCCCTCAACGCCGTGGCGAACGGGCTTCTCATTCAAGCGATGCAGGAGAGCGAGTGATGGACCCCGCCCCGTCGTGCGAGCACAGCCACCTCGGCCCCTGCGAGGGTGAGGTATCCCTTGTGGAGACGTTGTTGCCGCACAACGGGGATCGCGTGGCCGTACTGGTGTGTGGGGCCCACCGGGAAGATCTCCCCCAGCATGACGAGGGAGACCTCGAAAGGTTCTGGGAGTCCGCGCCGGAAGACTTCGGGAAGGAAGGTGCGCCATCTATTATTTTCTGACCACCGCAGTCCAGCGGCGCTTCATTCAAGAGCTTCGCAACTACTGGGCGACGCACCCGAAGTACCAAGACCTGATCGACAACATTCAGGGGAAGTACTCGTTCGAGCAGCGTCCGCAGTACGGGATCATCGTCAAGACGGGCAGCGCGAACAAGGTCCAGCTATCGGCCAACAACTTCGTCGGCACGGTGCAGAGCTACGTCGCCCTCGCCCGCATCCCCGGGTACCTTGGTACGTCGTGCGAGTGGGTGAGGGAGGATAGCCTAGCGATCCAAGAGAACGGCGGGCGGTTCCCGACTCCCGCTGGGATCTACTACTGCGAGATGACGGAGGACGACCAGTTCTACGTTGACCCGCTGCTGGAGGTGAGAAACGAGCGCCTCACCATGACCACCTCCTCCGAAGGGGTCCTCCAGCAAGTGCCCTACGAAAAGTCCCTGCGGTTGATTGAAGTACCGGGCGGGAAGCTGCTGGTGGAAGGGACGGACTACACCATCGGCGGCGACGGTGTGACCGTGTACCTCCGCGCCCCGCTGCCCAACGGCGTCGCCCTTCGTGCCGAGTACCGCTACGCGGGCGAGACTACGGGGCCGTGGGAGGCCAAGGCCCTGTACGGGTACAACAAGGCCATCCCGGGGTGCGTGTTGGTTTTCGGTCGCCGCGCCAAGAAGGGCGACCGCTTCGCCGTGGTGGTGGGGGATACCCGCGAGGACGCCTACATGGAGTACGGCGGGCGCTGGGACCTGACCCTCGACATCGACGTGGTTGCCCGCGACGTGTACGCGCAGCGGGAGATCGCGGACCTGACCACCATGTTCCTCTGGGCGGTCCTTCGTCCCAGCCTCATTGATGAAGGCATCGACGTGATGGAGATCTCGATGGGTGGCGAGAGCGAAGAGGTCTACGACGAGAACGCCGACGACTACTTCTACAACTCCAGCATCTCGATGACGGTGCAGACCGATTGGTTCACCTTCGTGCCGATCATCCCCCGCATCCTAACCATCGCCCAGACGGTGGCTGGGTTGCCCCAAGGGTTGCAGATCGACGCGGCCCGTGACCCGTTCTTCGGCGCACGCTTCGAGTCCTTCGAGACGATTTCCTGACGCCATGCCCACCTACCGCTTCCAATGTGAGAACTGCGGCTTGAGCTTCACGTCCCGTGGCCCCGTGGACATGGCCACCTCCCCGTGCTCGGAGTGTGGGACGGTGGTTCACCGTGCCCTCCCCAAGACCATACACACCTCGGTGTCCTCGGGCGGGTCGGACCTGACGAGGGACACGGGGCTGTCGGGCGTGGACTACAACTTCGACCGGGCCGTGGGGGAGTCCTCCCAGAAGAACTGGCAGGGCATCGCCCAGCGGCAGCGGGACAAGATCGACCTCGTGCAGTCCCAAGGGGTGACGGGCTGGGACCTATCCCGCAACCCGGACGGCACGTACCGGGTGATGACCCCGGAAGAGCGGGCTGCGAGCGAACGGACCCGTGAGTTTCACTTCAAGGTGGTGAAGCACGGGAAAGACAAGGGCCTACTGAAGTAGGTTTCGGCGGTTCCCGCCCTATACGGCAGGCCCTCGTGTAGTCACCAACCCCCGTCCCCGTGAGCTTTCGCGTCGAGGTGGTCTCGGCGTGTCCGTCAGCCTTGGGGGGCGGTGCTGCACGGAGCCATCATGCCTAGTCTACTCACGGGCGGCTACGCCCCGCCGGGGGTCTACACGCAGACCCTTTTCGGCACTCCCCCGAACATCCCGGTCGTTCCCCCGCTGGTCCCGCTGTTCATCGGCACGGGCTCGGAGATCCTCGTCCAGACGAACCTCGGCGTGGTCCGTGGTAGCTCGGCCTCGGTCGATCAGCAGATCGTCCGCGAGGACGAGACGGGTCGTGCGGTGGTGTACGTCGCCCCCAGCGGCGCGATCACCCTCGGGGCCTTCGACGGGACGTTCAACAAGTTCCGCGTCAAGAACTACCCCATCGTCAACGGTGACGGCTCGGGCACGACGGCGACGGACACCTCGTCCATCTCCGTGACCATCAACGGCGAGCCCACGGTGGTGCTGGGCATCGACGGCACGACGGGCGTGGTGGAGATTTCCGACTACCCTGCGGCCACGGACCTCGTCCTCTGCACCTACTTCTTCAAGCGCACGGACACCCGCGTCACCGACGACGTTTCGGCGCAAGTGACCAGCACGGCGGCGATCCTCAACGGTCGCGTGGGCGAGAACTTCACCTTTGCCTCGGGCTCCAACCAGTTCACCCTCTCGGTGGACGGTCTCGCTTCGGTGACGGTGACCTTCCCGGTCGGGAGCTTTGCGGCGGCGGTGGTCGCGGCGACTCTGAACGGGACCGCGGGCCTTGGTTCGCTGGTGGCCAGCACCTTCGTGAACAACCTCGGCGCGGTGTGTGTGCGCCTCACGGCGGATCGCTCCCTCACCATCGGCAGCGGCAACGCCAACGGCGTTCTCGGGTTCGTGGCGGGTGACGCCACCAGCCGCAACCGCACGTTCTACACGTTCAACGGCCCCATCGTGAACGGCAACAACGGCGGGGTCACCACCACCAACCCCTCGGACGTGGTGGTCAAGGTGAACGGCGTGACGGTGACCGCCTCGTCGGTCAACGGTCGCACCCGTGCGGTGACCCTCCCCTACGCCCCGGCGCTGGGAAGCACCGTCACCATCCAATACTACTTCAACGCTTGGCAGGACACGTTCGACTACCTCGCCAACACGGGCGTGACGGCGATCACCCGTGCGGCGGTGTCGCCTAGCTCGAACGGCGCGGGCGTGTACGTTCAGGGCGCGGACTACGTCCTCAAGAACGACACCATCGTCTGGGGCACGGCTACGCTGGTGAACCCGGGCCTCCACACGGAGGGGTTCAACACCTTCGGCACCTCGCAGATCACGTCCCTGCTGGTGGACAACCAAGCGTTCATGGCCGAATGCACCCGCGTGGTGAACACCTCGGGCACCGTGTCGGTGGCGAGCAAGACCGAGTTTCAGCTTCCGTTCCAGCCCACGACGGGCAACGGTCGCGGGAACCCCCTCGGCAACTCGCAGTACCAGATCATCGCCAACGGGCGCATCGACCTCCCCACGGACCAGCCCGAACTGGTCACGGCCTACTGGGGGTTCAGCGTCGCGGACGCGATGGAGCGCGGGGCGGTCACCGTCACCAAGGTGGACAGCACCACCAGCACCATCACCCTCGCGGTGGAAGTGCCGGAAGGCGCGACGGTGTACGCCAGCTTCTACTACAACACCCTCACCGACCAAGCCTTCATCGGTTCGTCGCGGGGTTTCACGGTCACCAACGTCACGGCGGGCACGTCGGGCGTAGGCACCTACAGCATCACGGACGGCGACAACCTCCCCGTGTACGGGATCACCTATCTCGGCAAGGGATCGGCCCTGAGCGGCATCGAGGTGGTGTTCCCCTCGGGCTCGGAGTTCCTGTCCGATGCCCGTCTGGAGAACGGCATCCCGGTGCTGGAGACCATCACGGTCCAGTTCGAGTCGAAGGATGCGACCCCGGCGCAGTTCACCTTCCCCGGTGCGGGCCCCTACAACACCATCGCGGGTCAGTCCAGCAACCTCCGCGTCACCATCGACGGCGTGCCGGGTAACACGGGTGGCGCGGGCGGCATCAACCTCACGGTTCCCTCGGGCGGTACGCGCGGCGGTGCCTTCGCTCACGTCCTGAGCGAATCCATCCCGTACACGGCGGCGTCGGGTGAGACCAGCTACGTCATCACGGCGGGCGTGAACGACACCTTGGCCCTTCTCGTGGACGGGGTTTCCCTTTCGGCCACGGCGGCTCCGGGTGGTACCCAAGACGCCACGGACTTCGTTGCGGCGATCAACGCAGCGGCGGTCGCGGGCGGCGCAGCGGACCCCAACATCGACTCGGCGGGCACCTTCCCCTCGGGCTTCACCGTGGTCGCCCTCGCCAGCGACGAACTGATCCTGCACTACACGGGTGACGTTTCGGGCGCTTCGGGCAACCAGACGATCACGCTGTCCCCCGGCGTGTACCCCAGCGTCTCCGACCTCGCCACGGAGGTCGATACCCAACTGGCCACCATCAACGGCGCGGGTGGTCTCAATGGCACCGTGACCTGCACGGCCACGGCGGCGGGTGCGCTTCGGTTCACCCTGACCCTCGCTGCGGGTGACGCCTCGGGCTACCTTGAATTCGTCACCCACGGCACCCCGGCGCGGAGCTTCGCGGTGGTTGCGGGCATTGACACCGGGACGGTGGGCGGGAACGGGACCAAGCTCTACAACGGCCCCATCGCCACGTACTACACCCCGGCGGTCCCCCTCCCCTCGCTCCGTCTCCCGTACGACCGGATTCTCCTCCGCAACCGCATCTTCCCCGGTGCGGGCACGCTGGCCCCCTTCCACGCCCTGTCCCAGTGCTCCCTGCAATCGCAGGGCGGCAACGGCGCGGCGCTGGCGGGTCTGCCCGCGACCCTTTCGGGCGAAGCGGCGTACACGGGTTGCGCCCTCGGCCCGACGCTCGTGGCCGACACGGGCTGGGCGGGACAAGCGGCCAGCGGTCAACCCACGGTGACGTTCTACGACGGGACGGACCCGGTCTACCCCGCGAACAACGTCTTCAAGCTCACCGTGAACGGCACCCTCATCACGGTGGCGTTCACGGCGAGCACCTCGGGCACGGTCACCCCCATCGGACCGGGTTCGCTCGGTTCCTCGGTGCTGGGGCAGATCAACACGGCCCTCGCGGCGGCACCGGGCACGGTCACCGCAACCCAAGAGGGCGCGAAGGTCCGCATCTACGCTTCGGGCGTGGCGAACCTCTCGCAGAGCGCGGCGCTCATCGTCGGTGATGGCAGCGCCAACGCGACCCTCGGATTCGCGGATGGCACCGTCGCGACGGTGAACTCCATCACCCCGAAGCAGCTTGCTTCGGCCCTCATGTCGCATGTCCAGACGTGGGCAAGCTGGATCCTCAACCCCGCGACGGTGGGTGCCGGGTACTTCGCCTCGAAGGCCCTCGCCACCACTGTGTCGAGCGCCACGAACCAAGAGTACCTGCACTTCGTGAGCAGGACCTACGGCACGGGGTCGAGCTTCGCGTTCGCGGACGCTTCCACCAACAACGCCCTTCGCACGGGCAGCGGGCTGGGTGTGGTCTCGGGCGACGGAAGCTCGGGCGAAGCGGCCATTGATGGTTTCTTCGTTACTTCGTCCGACCCGGCCAACGGCTCGGGCAGCGCCAACACCTCGGTGTTCAACAGCGGCACGGGTCAGGACGGCGTGGTCGGCCAGACCTACGTGGACGCCGTGACGGGGCTCACCTTCACGGTGCTCCCCCGTGCGGGCGGGCTTTCCTACCCCACGGGTAGCAGCGCGACCCTCACGTTCCGCTCCAGCACGACCTTCGTGACGGACGCGAACATCCCGACGCTGGCCATCCCCGGTGTCGAGCTCACCGTGTCCAACACGGCGGGCGTGGTCGTGGGGGACACGGCGCTGGTGGAGACCTTCAAGCGTGGCGGGGCCGAACCCGGCATCGGTGAGGTCTACTACGTCAGCTACAACTACACGAAGACGGACTTCACCTCGAAGCTCTTCTCCCGCATCACGGATGTGGTGAACGAGTACGGCCCGGTGTCGCCCGACAACCCCCTGTCCCTCGCGGCGTACCTCGCCTTCCTGAACGGGTCCTCGGTCATCGGTTGCCAGCAGGTGCCGAAGACGGCGGGCTCGGCTTCGGCCAGCGAGGCGGCGTACATCGCAGCCATCGACGCCTCGGCGGGTGAGTCCCTCCCCGGCTTCGTGGCCCCGGCGGTTCTGGTGCTCCTCACCCCGGCCACGGCGAACCTCGCCCGCTACATGGCGATCCACTGCGATACGCAGTCTTCGATCCGCTTCAAGGCGGAGCGCACGGCGATCTTTGGCTTCGCAGCGGGCACCCGCGTGGACCAAGCCCTCGCCATCGCCCAGACGGCGGGTGACACCCGCGTTCGCTTCGTGTACCCGGACATCGCCAGCATCTCGCTGACCGACGCCCTCGGCACCACGAAGAACTACCTCGTGGACGGTCGCTACCTCGCGGTGGCGGTCGCCGCCTCCACCACCTCCCCGACCATCGACCCGGCGACGCCGTGGGAGTCTCGTGCCCTCACCGGGTTCACCTCCCTCAACCGCCGCCTCGACGCCGTGACCATGAACCAACTGGCGGTGGGCGGGATCACGGTGCTGGAGAACCGCCCGCCGTTCATCCGCATCCGCCACGGCCTCACGTCGGACATGACCAACATCCTGACGAAGACCCCGACCGTGATCCAGATCGCGGACGAGATCCAGAAGCGGGTTCGTGCGGTCTGCAACCCCTTCGTCGGGGCCAAGTTCCTGCCGCAAGTGCTCGGGCAGATCGAAGGACGCCTCGCTGAGATGTTCAAGGTGGCGGTGAACGAGCAACTCATCACCAGCTTCACGAACGTCTCGGTGACGGCAGACCCCACCGACCCCACGGCGATCATCGTTTCTGCCTACTACCAGCCCGT